>Ga0080004_1120382_pt1 | contig 13791 bp, 15 predicted proteins | sample WasSprMetagenome_FD_69207 | JGI IMG/M metagenome (GOLD analysis project Ga0080004, IMG submission 69207) | Sulfidic aquatic microbial communities from Washburn Spring, Yellowstone National Park, USA - WS (SPADES assembly) (version 2) | ecosystem: Environmental > Aquatic > Thermal springs > Hot... | reverse complement strand
CCGCCCCCGGCGGGCCCCCCGCCCTCCACCGCCCGGGCGGGCTCGCGACCGGTCCTCCCGGCGCCCACGGGGGCCGCCCCGCCGCGCCCCTCCGCGGGCCCGGGCACATCGCCCTCCCCGGCCCGAGCGGGCTTCCCCCGCGAGGACGAGGCGGGCCGTCGCGCCCTCGCCACCTCCACCAGCCCGTGCCGGGCGAGCACCCGCAGCGCGTCCCCGAGGGACCCCGCCCCGTGCGCCCACGCATCCTGCAGCTCCTCCAGGGAGAAAACGCGCCGCCGGGGCGAAGCGGCCAGGAGGCGGGCCAGTTCCCGTGCCCGCGGGGACCGGAGGGAGGCAACCCGCCCCGGCAGTTCCTCCCCGGGGACGAGCAGCCGCACCGTCCCCCGCTCCTCCACGCGCAGGGCGGGGGGGGATACGCAGCGCAACGCCGCTGCGGGGGAACACATGTACAGCCCCGCCAGGTCGAGGGCCAGCTCCACCAGTTCCTCCGGCAGATCCAGGCCGCGCGGAACCGTCCCCAGCAGGGGGCGGGCCTCCCCGCGCTGCGGGGGCCCGCTCCAGCCCACCACCGTCCCCTCCATCACCCGCCCGCCGAAGGGCACTTCCACCCGCTGTCCCACCCGGAGCGATTCCTCCAGGTGAGGGGGAACCAGGTAGGTCCAGATGCCCCCCGCCCGCGCGGGTGCGTCGTCGAGGACCACAGCCACGTACCGGGGCAACTCACTCACTGCGGCGCGCCCGCACCAGGGGGACGACCCGGTCCAGGATGCGATGGGCCAGTTCCGTCTTTTTCATCACGGGCAGGTGCTCGCTGGATCCGTCCGGCCAGTAGAGGGTGACCTCGTTGTCCTCGCTGGCGAAACCGACCCCCGGGCGGCTGACGTCGTTGACCACCAGTAAATCCAGGTTCTTGCGGGCCATCTTCTCCCGGGCGTGGTGCTCGGAGACACCGGTCTCCGCGGCAAACCCGACCACCACCGTCCGCCCCTTGCGCCGGCCCACCTCGACGAGGATGTCGGGGGTCTGCTCCAGTTCCAGGACCCAGGTTCCCATCTGCTCCTTCTTGACCTTGGAGGGGTGCACGACCCGGGGGCGCCAGTCCCCCACCGCCGCCGCCTTGAGCAGCAGGTCGGTTTCGGGTAACCGGTCCATCACGGCCCGGAACATTTCCTCGGCCGAGGTGACCGGCACCACCTCCACCCCTTCGGGCGGGGCCAGAGCCACGGGCCCGGAGATCAGTACCACCGCGGCCCCGCGCTCCCGGGCCGCCCGCGCCAGGGCATATCCCATCTTTCCCGAAGAAGGATTCGATATGAAGCGCACGGGGTCGATCATCTCGCGGGTGGGGCCGGCCGTCACCAGAACCCGGCATCCGGCCAGGTCACCCCCCTCGGCGCCGCCCCTGCCCTTCAGCAACTCCACCACCCGTGCCACGATGAGGGAGGGGTCCGGAAGCCGACCCACCCCGACGGCCCCTTCCGCCAGCCAGCCCGTTTCCGGCGGGATGAAATGGTACCCCAGGCTCTGGAGCCGGGCCATGTTGGCCTGAAAGATGGGGTTTTCGTACATCCGAAAATTCATCGACGGGCAGAAAACCACCGGGGCGCGGCAGGCCATGATGGTCGTGGTGAGGAAATCGTCGGCGATGCCTGCGGCCACCTTACCGACCACGTTGGCGGTGGCGGGCACCACCAGGAGCAGGTCAGCCCTGTCCGCCAGTGCCACGTGCTCCACGTTCCAGCGCGTGGTGCGCGAGAACATGGACGTGACCACCGCATTCCCCGAGATGGTCTGCAGGGTAAGGGGTGTCACGAAGCGGGTGGCCGACCGGGTCATCACCACGTGGACGTCCGCCCCCAGCCGGCGCAGCCGGCTCACCACCTCCACCGCCTTATAGGCGGCGATGCCGCCGGTGATGCCCACCACCACCGTCTTGCCCGCCAGGGTACCCGCGCCGGAACCGCCTGCCGCGGAGCGGTCAGCCGCCACCGCAACCCCCCCTCCCGGCGGCCTTTCCCCCTACTTCATCCTCACCACCTCGCGCCGGTAGGTGATGAGGCCGTTCGCGATTTCTTCCAGCGCTATGGTCACCGGCTTGTTGGAGCGGCTGACCACGAGGGGCGGGTCACCGTCCAGCAACTCGCGGGCCCTCTTGGCCGCCAGGGAAACCAGCGTGTACTTGGAGTCAACGTACGGAAGCAACTGCTCAAGAGGCAGGTCCACCAGGTTCAAGATGTCACCTCCCGTTCTCTTTCCCCCGTAGACCGCTTATGAGCCCGGCAGAGTTCAGATCGGGGAGAACGCGGCGGACCCGACACCGTTCCGCGGTGATGATGGCCCGTACGGTGGATACCGCCTGCTCCAGATCGTCGTTCACCACCGCATAATCGTACCACTTTACCTCGGCGAGTTCCACCGCCACCGCCCGCCTGCGCACGGCCAGGCTCTCCTCCGTCTCCGTGGCCCGCCCCTCCTGGCGGCGCCACAGTTCCTCCACCGAAGGAGGCAGCAGGAAGACGAACACCGCTTCCGGGAATACCCGCCTCAGGGTGCGCGCCCCCTGCACGTCCTTTTCCATGATGACCGTGCGCCCCTCGCCCAGCAGGCGCCGCACGGGTTCCCCCGGCGTACCGTATAGGTGGCCGTAAACGCGGGCCCACTCCACGAACTCGCCGTCCCGCAGGCGCCGCTGGAACTCCTCTTCGCTGAGGAAGTAATAATGTACCCCGTCCACCTCCCCGGGCCGCGGCGGACGGGTGGTGGCCGAGACGGCATAGACCAGGTCGGGCATGCGGGCGGCAAGTTCCTCCCTCACCCGGCCCTTGCCCACTCCCGACGGACCGGAAAGCACCACCAGCAATCCCGTCCCCATGAGGGAGGCGTCACTCCCTGTCCGGGGACTCCGGCGCTTCCTCAACCGGCTCCCTGCCCCCCACGCGGTGGGCTACCGTTTCCGGCTGCACTGCCGAGAGGACCACGTGGCCCGAATCGGCGATGATCACCGCCCGCGTCCGCCGCCCGTAGGTCGCATCGATGAGCAGCCCCCGGTCCCGGGCTTCCCCGATGATGCGCTTGATGGGCGCTGACTCCGGGCTCACGATGGCGATGATGCGGTTCGCCGATACGATGTTACCGAACCCCACGTTGACCAGCCTGAGCTCCATGGCGACCTCCTCCGCGTGCCTGGCCCCTATACCACATTCTGCCCCTGTTCCCGCATTTTCTCAAGTTCCGCCTTGATCTCGACGGCCAGCCCGGAAATGCCGGCGTCCTGGGCCTTCGCGGCCATGGTGGTGGCCTCCCGGAAGGCCTCCTGCAGGAGGAAATCGAGGCGGCGCCCCACGGGCTCGTCTGCCCCCAGCAGGCGCTCCATTTCCACGAGGTGGGACTTCAGCCGCACCAGTTCCTCGTGGATGCTCACTTTCTCAGCGTAAAGAGCAGCCTCCGCCGCCAGCCGGGCCGGCTCCACCATGGGAGCCAGTTCACCCAGCCGCCTGAGCAGGCGCGCCCGGTACTCCTCTTCCAGTTGAGGGGCGCGCTCCTCGGCCCTCGATACCAGTTCCCGCAGCCGCGCGATCCTGCCGCTCAGGTCGGCCGCCAGGCGCGCCCCTTCGGAAGCCCGCATGTCCTCCACCGAGGCCAGGGCCTCCTCGAGGGCCGGCAGCACCGCCGCCCATACCGCCTCCACGTCCACCTGCGCCTCTGCCGCCTCCATGACGCCCGGCAACTGGGCTATCCAGGCCACCTCGCCCGGACCGGGACGCCCCGCAAGTCCCTCCGTCCCCACCGCGGGTACCCCGGACCCTGCGGCCGCCCCCGGAGGCGCGTCTTCGTCCCCCAGGGCCCGGGCGAGCTCACGCAGCGCCGCATAGTACGCCCTCGCCAGGGAGCGGTCCACCCGCACGGCGCGGGGGAGGTCGTCGGTGGGCTCGGCGGTGAGGAACACCTCCACCCGGCCCCGCTGCAGGCGCCGCCCCACCAGTTCCCGCACCCGCTCTTCCAGGGCCAGGCAGAAGCGGGGGAAGCGCAGGACCACGTCCAGAAAGCGGTGGTTGAGGCTGCGCACCTCCACCCTCACGTGCCAGCCCGCCGCCCTGGCTTCCCCGCACCCGTATCCGCTCATGCTGCGCACGCCGCTCCCCACCTTCGCGACCCCAACCCGGCCCCCCTTACCGTCCGGGCGGCCCCGGCTTCAGCTGGCCAAGGCTTCCCGCAGGCGGCGCATGGCCTCCTCCAGGCGGGAGGTGGGCACGGTCAGGGAAATGCGGACGAAGCTGCGGCCGACGTCGCCGTAAGCGGAGCCGGGCGTGACCATGACCCCCGCCTTCTCCAGGAGGTGGGTGGAAAACTCCTCGTCGGTGTACCCCGCGGGCACCCGCAGCCAGATGTAGAAGGTCCCCCGGGGAGGCGTAACGTCAAAGCCCAACTCCTGCAGGGTGGAGACCACCAGGTCCCGCCGCTGCCGGTACACCTCGTTCATGGAGGCGATGAACTGGTCCGGGTTGTCTTCGAGGGCCTTCACCCCCGCCCGCTGCACGGCGGCGAACTGGCCCGAGTCGGTGTTGGTCTTGATGACCCCCAGGGCAGCCACCGCAGCGGCGTTCCCCACTGCGGCCGCCAGGCGCCACCCCGTCATGTTGAAGGGTTTGGAGAGCGAGTAGAACTCCAGGGCCACGTCTTTGGCCCCCTCGACCTGCAGGACGCTGGGGGCCACGAAGCCATCGTAGGTGTTCTCGATGTACGCGGCATCGTGGCAGAGGAGGATGTCGTACCGGCGCGCGAAATCCACCGCCCGCCGCATGAAGTCCAGGTCGGCCACGCCCGCGGTGGGGTTGTTGGGGTAATTGATGAACATGAGCTTGGCCTCCCTGGCCACCTCCTCCGGGATGGCGTCCAGGTCGGGAAGGAACCCGTTCTCGGGCAACAGGGGCATGGCGTGGATCCGTGCCCCGCAGAGGGCGGCGTGGGTACGGTACACCGGGTAAGCGGGATCGGGCAGGAGCACCACGTCCCCGGGATCCACATAGGCCCAGAACAGGTGGGCGATGCCCTCCTTGGAACCAATGAGGGTCATCACTTCCCGGTCCGGGTCCAGATCCACCCCGAAGCGCTCCCGGTACCGCCGCGCCATGGCCCGGCGGAACTCCGCCGTCCCCTCGTAGGGAGGGTAGCGGTGGGTGGCAGGGTCCTGGGCCGCCCGGTAAAGGGCGTCCACCACGTACCCCGGCGTGGGCAGGTCCGGGTCCCCGATGGCCAGGCTGATCACGTCCACGCCCCGCGCCACCAGCTCCCTGCGCACCCTGTCCATGCGGGCAAAAAGATACGGGGGAACACTGGCTATCCTCTTGGCCACCTGCGGCATCTGCGCTCCACCTCCAGTTTCTCCGTCCCCTGCTGCCTGCCCGCAAGCCAGGCCTCAGGGCCACAGGAACTCGCCCCGACACACCTCTTCGGCCGGGCCCGTCATGTACACGGTGCCCCCCGGGGTCCACTCCACCTCCAGGTCCCCTCCGGGCAGGGAAACGCGTGCTCGCCGTGCAGACCGGCCCCGCAGGGCCGCCGCCACCAGGGAGGCACACGCTCCCGTCCCGCACGCCTGGGTGGGACCCGATCCCCTCTCCCACACCAGCACCTCCAGGTGCTCTGGTTCACGCACGCGCACGAACTCCACGTTGGTGCCCCGGGGAAAGGCGGGGTGCTTCTCCAGTCGGGGGCCGTACACCGGGAAATCTTCCTCAGTCCAACCGTCCAGGATGACGGCATGGGGATTCCCCATGGACACGCAGACGACCCGGAACTCCCGGTCGCCCACCGTCAAGACCTGTTCGCGCCACTCGCGGGGAGGCCCCATGTCCACCCGCACCTGGGCCCGGCGGGGCCGACCGCCCCCCTCCTCCACGTGCAGGACGCGGGTGCGGATGCGGCCCGCCAGGGTGTCCACGTCGCATTCGGGCCCCGGGCAGTAACCCCGGCTGTGCAGGTAGAAGGCGAAGCACCTCACGCCGTTACCGCACATCTCCGCCTCGGAGCCGTCCGCATTGAAGATGCGCATGCGGTGGGGCCCGGCTTCCACCGCCGGCGGCAGCACGAGGATGAGGCCATCCGACCCCACCCCCCGGTGACGGTCGCTCACCGCCCGCGCCAGCACCGGGTATTCCGCCTCCGCGAGACGCTCCCCCCGGTGAGCTACCAGGTCGACGAAAACGTAGTCGTTGCCCAGGCCGTGCATCTTGACGAAGGGAACCAAGTACCCACCCCCGGCATCGCTTCTAGGATAGCCCTGCCGGCCTCCTTTGGCAACACCGGGCTCCCTACCGGTCTCCGCCCCGCTCTCTGCACCGGCCTCCGCCGCGCAGGTGATCGCGCGGGCTCTAGGCTTGCAGGAGGTCGTGCAAGCTTTCCCGCAGCAGGGGCTTGAAGTCCCAGTATTCCATCCACGTACGTTCGACGAAGCTCAGACGCGTTTCCTCGTCCCGCGAGAAAAGCACGATCCCGCGGGTGACGGCAAAACGGAACTCCAGGGGCGCGTCATTCAACACCTGGGCGTCCACCGGCTTGCCCAGACGGTAGCTCAGCAGGGCACCCAGTTCCAGAGCACGGTCAAGCCGCACTTGGGGCCCCACGTCATCACGAAAATACAGCGCCACGTCGATATCGCGATAGCTGGCTGAACCCTCGGCAAACGACCCGTGCAGATAAGCGAACAGTATGCGGTCGTCTTCCCCGATGGCCGCCCGCAACCGCTCAACCATTCTGCAGCGACTGCTATTCTGCCCGGCCTTCATGGTGCGCCCTCAGGAACGCCTCCACGCAAGTCAGATACTGTTCCAGGTCACCCAGGTCATTGCGCATGATCTGGAGCATGCGCGCGTTGTCCACCTTCGCGTAGCCGTGCACGAGCAGGTTCCGGAAACCGGCCATCTTGCCCAGCCGCACCGCCAGGTCCTCAGGCACCACCCCCATCTCCCCCAGGAGGAGGAAACACTCCCCATAGCTGGAGGGAGCCCTCTTCGCCACCCGCGCACACAGGTGGTTGCAGATGCTCGCAGCCGCCTCCACCACCACGATGAACTCGTAGCGCGCGGACCGGATGGCCTCGGGGTTCCCCAGGAAGTCCTGGTCGGACCGGGCAGCGTACTCGCGCAGCACCTCAAGGCCGGCCCGTATGTCGGCAACCCGGCTCCTGATCCTGTCCAGGTCAACGGGCGGCCTCACCGAACCTGTCAAGCCCATCCCCCGCCAGATCTTAACAGCCAGGCGGGGCCCGGGTCAAGCCAACGGGCCCAGCCTGGCTCGGGCGATACGGTGGCTGCCCGCACCGGCGCTTCCCAACGGTCCCGGGCTCACTCGTAGCGCAGGGCGCGGATGGGGTCCTGGTTGGCGGCACGCAGGGCGGGGAAGAGACCGAAGAAGGCCCCTACCGCGGCCGCAAACAGGCACGCCAGCAGCACCGTCCCCGGGGAAAGGGCCATGGGCCAGCCCGCCAGCCTCGACACCCCCCAGGCACCGGCCGCGCCACAGGCGATACCGGCGGCCCCGCCGATGAGGGAAAGGATGACCGCCTCCAGCAGGAACTGCTGCACGATGTGGGCCCGTTTGGCACCCAGGGCCTTGCGCAGGCCGATCTCCCTGGTGCGCTCGGTCACCGACACCAGCATGATGTTCATGATGCCGATGCCCCCCACCACCAGGGACACGCCGGCGATGGACGCCAGAAGCAGCGTGAGGGTATTCATGGCCTGGCCCAGGACGTTGACGGCCTCCTCCATGCTGGTGGCCATCACCACCCCTTCCCTCCGGTACCTCTCTTCGAGCACCGAGGTGATCAGATCGCGCACGGTGGGGCCGGCGTCGGGCGACTCCGCCTTCACCCAGATGCTGCGGATGCGGGTGCTCCCGGTCAGGCGCTGCGCGGCGGACAGGGGAACCATGACCACGTTGTCGTTATCCGTTCCCAGCGACTGGCCCCGGCTGGCCAGCACGCCCACCACGGTGAACGCCTGCCCCCCGATGGACACGGTCTGGCCCACGGCCTGGCTCCCGCTCTCGAACAGGGCGGCGACCACGGTCGGGCCGAGCACGGCCACCCTCCGGCGCCCCTGCTCGTCTTCCTGCCGCAGGAACCGCCCCTCGGTCACGCGGAGGTTCCGGATGAGGGCGTACTCGGGCCACACCCCCTCGATGGTGGGGGGATTGTCGGGGTCCGTGCTCGCGTCCCCACGCTTGACGGGCAGGCTGGTGCTGATCACGGGGCTGGCGGCGGCCACGCCGGGCACGCGCCGTACGATGAGGCGGGCATCGTCTGCCTGCAGGCGCACGTCCCGCGCCATCACCATCACCAGGTCGGTGCCCATGCCCTGGATCTGCCCCACCACCTCCCGGCGGGCCCCCTCCCCGATGGACACCAGGGCGATCACCGCGGCTACCCCGATGATCACGCCCAGCATGGTCAGGAACGAACGCAGCCGGTGCGCCCAGAGAGATACCAGGGCGCTGCGCAGGCTATCCTGAAGCAGCCTCACCACCCCCGTCCCCTACGATGCGACCGTCCAGCAGCCGTACCAGCCGCCGGGCGGCCCTGCCTATGCTCGGGTCGTGGGTGACCAGCACCACCGTGATGCCCTTCTCGTTGAGCCCCTGCAGGATCCCCAGGATCTGCCGCCCGGTGGCCGTGTCCAGGTTGCCGGTGGGCTCGTCGGCCAGGATGATGTCGGGGGACCCCACGAGGGCGCGGGCGATGGCCACCCGCTGCTGTTCCCCTCCGGAGAGCTGGTTCGGAAAATGGTGGGCGCGGTCGGCGAGGCCCACCGCCTCCAGGGCCTGCCAGGCCAGCCTCCTCCGTTCCGCCCCGGGTACGCCCCGGTAAATCAGGGGTATCTCCACGTTGGCCAGGGCCGAGAGGCGGGGCAGAAGGTAGTAGTTCTGGAACACAAAGCCCACGCGGCGGTTGCGGATGTCCGCCAGCTGGTTGTCGCTCTTCTTCCCCACGTCCTCCCCGGCCAGGAGATACCGCCCCCCGGTGGGACGGTCGAGGCAGCCCATGATGTAGAGCAGAGTCGACTTGCCCGATCCGGAAGGCCCCATGATGGCGACCATCTCGCCCCGGTCGATCTCCAGGTCAATCCCGCGCAGTGCAGGTACCTCCACGTGGCCCACCCGGTACACCCGGGTTACGCCCTGCAGCGAGATGAGCATCAACGCCCACCCCCGGGTGTGGAAGGAGCCGGCTGCCCCGGCGTGCGGGGCCGGAACTGCCCGGGCCCGGCACCCTGCCCGGGGAAGAACCGGAACATCCCGGGGCCCGCCCCCTGCCTCGACCCCTCCGAAGCGGATATCACCACCACCTGGCCTTCCTCGAGACCCCCGCGGATCTCCACCGCCGTCTCCGTGCGCAGGCCGGTCTCCACCACCACGGGCCGCGGCCGCCCCTCCTCGAGGACCATCACCACCTGGCGCCCGCCCTGGCTGCGCACGGCCTCGACGGGCAGGTAGAGCACGCCTTCCCGGCGCTCAACTTCGATGCGCACATCTGCGTTCATCCCCACCTTCAGACCCGGAACGGAGTCGACCACCACCGTCACGGGATAGGTGGTGATGCCGTCCTTGACCACCCCTTCCAGGGCCACCCGGGTGACCCGGCCGGACAGGAGCCGGTCGCCCAGGGCAGCCACCCTCACCTCAGCCGGCATGCCGACCTGCAGCCGGGCCACGTCCAGTTCGTCCACGGGTACCTCGACCTGATACGAGGTATCACTCCAGATAACGGCCACCTGCGCCCCCGCAGCCAGGCGATCCCCCGCCCGCAGACCGCTGGCAGTCCCGGAGGACGCCGTGCTCGCGGACCCCCCGCCCGATCCGCCCGAGGGCCCCAGCCTGACCACCACGCCGTCACACGGGGCCCTGATCACCAGGTCGGCCAGGGCACGTTCCCTCTCGGACACCGCGAGCCGGGCGCGTTCCACCGCCAGCTCCTGGGCGGCGATGTCTTCGCCCTTCGCCACGGTGCCGCCTGACAGGAGGCGGTCCAGTTCCTCCCGGGCCGACTTGACCTGAGCCTCCGCCTGCGCGATCTGGGCGGCCAGGCCGGTGTTCTCGAGTCGCATCAGCACCTGGCCCGCCGTTACCTCATCCCCTTCCTTCACCGCCACTGACCCGACCTTACCCGCCACCCGCGCCCGCACCTGCCACTCCTGGGCCGCCTGGATCTGGCCGCTGGCGCTGGCCGGCCCCCACGCGCCCTCGAAGGTCATGGTGGCGCTCATGCCGGGCATGAGCCCGCTCGTGGCCGGCAATGCCACGGTCACCCGGAAGTACCCGCGCGACCCGGAGACGGTGGCCTCGCGGGAGACACTCTCCACCCGGCAGCCCACCAGGTTACCCGCGATGGCGCTCACGCTCACGTCCACCAGGTCCCCCGGCTCCAGGTAGCGGGCGTGAATCTGATCCACGGAAAAGACTCCCTTGAGGCGGCTCAGGTCGGCCACCCGGCACAGGAGCGTTCCAGGCGTCACCTCGTCTCCCGTTGCGACCGGACACTCGAGGACCTGGCCGTTCCCCGGCGAAACCACTTCCAGCGCCGCCTGCTCCTCCCGCCGCTGGGCCAGCTGCGCTTCCGCAGCGGCCAGGGTCGCGCGGGCGGAGGCAAGCTCCGCCTCCGTGGGAGCCCTGCGCATGGACTCCAGCCGCAGGCGGGCCGACTCCAGGTCGAGCCGGGCCTGCTCGAGGGCGGTTCGGGCGGAAGAATCATCCAGGCGGACCAGGATGTCCCCCGCCCTGACGCGCTGGCCCTCCTTCACCAGCACTTCCGCCACGGTCCCCCCTACCGCCGCCTGCACCACCGTGTTCACGGCCGGCTGCACGGTGCCGGACCCCTCCACGGCCAGGACCAGGTCCCCCCGGCGCACGGGGACGGTGACGAAGCCGGACTGGGTCTGGCCCGCCCGGCCCCTCTGCCACCACCACCAGCCGCCCCCTGCCAGGAGGACTACGACCAGCACCAGTACTGCCACCTTGCGGATCGCGCCCGCCCTGCCCACCTCACAGCCTCCTTTTCCCCGCTGTCGCGCACAAATCCCCGCCGGGACTTCGGTAGCGCCGGCGATCGCCCGCCTACCAGTTTCTCCTACCATTGTGAAGGAATGATGAAGCCGGCCGCCGGTGGTGCCAGATGACAGCGCCGCCACCGGCGGCGGGAAGGTCAGGCGATGCTGCGCCGAAACAGGGAGGAGGCCGCCGCCGTCATGAGGAGGCCGCAGGAGGCCAGGACCACCAGGCCCCGCGCCAGAGCAGCCCAGTCCCAGCCGTTCAGAAACAGCGTGCGCATGGGATTGATGGCGTAGCTGAGCGGATTCAGCACCGCCAGCTTCGCCAGCCACGCGGGCATCATGTCCAGGGGCATCATGGCGTTGGAGGTGAACATGAGGGGCATGGTGAGGAAGTTCACCACCGCCATGAGGGCCTCGTGACTGGTGAGCACCGCCCCCAGGCAGAGGGAGATCCCGGCGAACACCTGACTGAGGAGCACCGCCAGGAGGAGCAGCACCGGTACCCCCGCCGCCCCCGCGGCGAAGTGGACCCCCATGGCCAGGGCCAGCGCGAATACCACCAGGGCCTGGAACGCGGTTTGCACGGCGATGGCCAGCATCTTGCCCGTGACGACGGCCGTGCGGGAGATGGGCGCGGCCAGCAGCTTCTGCAGGTAGCCGAACCGCCGGTCCCACACGATGCCCAGCCCCCCGAAGATGCCTCCGAAGAGGGTGACCATGGTGACGATGCCCGGTGCCATGTAATCCAGGTAGGAGGGAGCGGGGAAGCCCGGGATGGCCGCTATGCGCTGGAACATATTGCCCATGAGGGCCAGCCAGATGATGGGCTGGACCAGGGTCATGAAGATACGGATCTTCTGCCCCCACAGGCGCTTCAGTTCCCGCCAGCAAATCCACCAGGTGTCCCCGAGCAACGTACTGCCGCTCACGGCCGCCTTTCCCTCCCCGTATCCGCGCGGGACGCCCCCGCACGCCTTCCCGCACGCCCGCTCCGGGCCCCTCATCGCCTGACCCTCCTCACGGCCCTCATCATGCGGTGGTAGGCGGCCGCCCCCTCCTCTTCGCGCAACTGGCGCCCGGTGTAGCGCAGGAACACGTCGTCCAGCGTGGGACGCTTGAGGGCCACCGAGTCGACGCGGATGCCGCGGGAGGAAAGGTAATCGAGCAGGACGGGGGTGGCCCGCTCACCCTCCCGCACCACCAGCTGGAAAGTACCGTCCGCACCCGGCCGCACCGACTCGACCAGAGGCAGAGCGGCCATGCCCGCCGCCAGGTCGGGTGCCGCTGTCGTCCCGGCCAGGCGAATGGTGATGAGGTCCCCGCCCAGGGAACGCTTCAGGGCGGCGGGCGTGTCCAGGGCCACGATCCGGCCGCGGTCGATGATGGCCACCCGGTCGCACAGCCGGTCGGCCTCCTCCATGTAGTGGGTGGTCAGGAACACCGTCAGCCCGTGCTCGTCCCGCAGCCTGCGGATGTACTCCCAGATGCGGCTGCGGGTCTGGATGTCCAGACCCAGCGTGGGTTCGTCCAGGAAGAGCAGCCGGGGCCGGTGGATGAGACCCGCGGCGATGTCCAGTCGTTTGCGCATCCCGCCCGAGTAGGTGGCCACCGGGCGGTGGGCATGCTCCTCGAGTTCGACGGTGGCCAAGACGTCCGCGATGCGCTCCTTCAACACCGCCGGCGGCACGTGATAGAGCCTGCCCTGCAGGTAAAGGTTCTCCCACCCGGTCAGGTTGTCGTCCACCGCCACGTCCTGGGATACGTATCCCAGTTGCTGCCTGACCCGGTGGGGAGCAGCGACCACGTCGTAGCCGCACACCACCGCCCGCCCCGACGTGGGCCGGATGAGCGTGGTGAGCATCATGATGGTGGTGGTCTTGCCCGCACCGTTGGGCCCGAGAAAACCGAATATCTCTCCCGCCCTGACCTGGAAGCTCACCCGGTCCACGGCCAGGGTTCCTCCGGCGTATCGCTTGGTGAGTTCCTCCGTCTCCACTATCGCTTCAGGAGTCATTCGCCCGGCCGGCCTCCTCCCCTCCCGCCGGGGGAGCCTTCCTCCCTGCGCCGGGCGTAGCACTCCACGGCCTCACGCAGGGCCTCGAGGCCCCTGCCCAGCGCAGCCCGGTCCCCCGCAGTCATCTCCCCGAACAGGTCCCGCACGAGGGACCAGTGCTCCTGCCGCACCTGCCGGAGAGTCTCTTCGCCCGCGGGCGTCATAGAAACATGAACCACCCGGCGGTCCGTGCGGCTCCGCTCCTTGTGCACCAGCCCCGCGGCCACCATCCGCTCGACCAGGTCGGTCACCGTGGGGGCGGAGACCCCCAGCATGTCAGCCAGCTCGCCCGCACTTACCCTTCCGCGCCGGGACAGGACGTGCAGCACCTTGACCTGGGGCATGGTCAGCCTGAGGGGTAGCAGTTCCCGCCAGCGGAACTCCTTCAGCGACCGCATCACCTGCTGGCACAGGTCCACGAGGTCCTCCGGGGTGTACTCCCGCGGCGTGCGCTCGCCGTCCACACGACCACCCCCGGTATATACTTAGGGCAAGGCTAATTATATGGGCACGCTGGCAGCCCGTCAAGGCTGAGGTCAAGGGTCAGGTAGCTCCTCTGGTGATGCGATTCTCAGCCGCAGCGAAAGGAACGGCCGGGGGTTTTGGCGAAATTGTTTCCGCGGACCAGACCCGGCCGTAGAGAGAAAGGGGAGGACGGCCCGGTGTCCCTGCAGGTTTTGCTCCGTCAGAAAA
>Ga0080004_1128896_pt1 | contig 13797 bp, 10 predicted proteins | sample WasSprMetagenome_FD_69207 | JGI IMG/M metagenome (GOLD analysis project Ga0080004, IMG submission 69207) | Sulfidic aquatic microbial communities from Washburn Spring, Yellowstone National Park, USA - WS (SPADES assembly) (version 2) | ecosystem: Environmental > Aquatic > Thermal springs > Hot... | reverse complement strand
CACCAAATATAGCTAGATCACTTGGTGCAACTGTTGTCACGCCAGATAGGATGGGGTATGGGTACGCATATCGTTATGGGTTTAAGTATGCGAAGGGTAAGTATATAGTAATTGGAGACGCCGATAACACATACGATTTTTCAGAGATTATAAAGCTGATCGAACCATTAAGGAATAATGAAGCTGACATAGTTATAGGAAGTAGGTTTAAGGGACGTATAGAAAAGGGTGCTATGCCTTGGCTCCATAGATACATAGGGAATCCAATTCTAACGTTCTTCATAAATGTATTCTTTAACGTAGTCTTTCTGACACGCATTCGGGATTCAGAGCCTTTAAAAGAGAGGTCTTGGAGACGATCGAGTTCACATCTTACGGTATGGAGTTTGCCTCAGAAATGATAATAAAAGCTATTAAAAAGGGGTTCAGTATAAAAGAGGTGCCAATAACATATTATCCTAGACTATCAGGTAAATCAAAGCTTAGTAGCTTTTCTGACGGCTGGAGACATCTAAAGTTTATGTTACTCTTCACGCCAAAATATATATACTTCATTCCAAGCATATTCTTTCTATTTTTTGGACTTTCTATGCTTTTATTGGCTTTCTTTAACATTCACTTAGGTTATTCTCCAGGAATACACTCCTCAATTTTAGGAGGAATGTTCACGATCCTAGGATACAATATATTCATGATGGGCATTTTCACAGATACTTACATCGCTAGAAAAACTCATATAGAAATGAGCGTAATAACCAAGACTATTCTAAGGAAGGTTACAGTGGAAAAAGGTATACTAATAGGAATGGCGCTAGCATTCATCGGATTCGTCTACACAATCTACTTGTTCAACATATGGGTTGGCAGTGGCTTCAGAGTTCTACCTATTAGAGGTCAAAACGTCATAAGCATCACTCTAATAATATTAGGACTACAAACAATATTCTACTCAGTAGTGTTATCCCTACTGTCTGAAAATATATGAGAGTTCTTGTAATATCCCAGCTTTTTCCACCGGACATGGGTGGAGGCGCTACAAGAGCCTACAATGTTGTAAGAGGGCTAGTATTAAACGGATGTAACGTGACGGTTATAGCGTCTTTCCCACACTATCCATATGGGAAAATACCTGAAAAATATAGATGGAAACCTATAACTTTAGAACAGATGGATGGTTTTAAAGTTATAAGAACCTTTATGCTTCCAGTATCGTCTCAGGGACTAGGGAAACGCGTCCTAATATTTGCAACATTCACAGTATCCTCGTTATTCGCTCTTCCACTGGTTGGGAAAATAGACGTTATATGGGCAGCAAACCCCAACATTATAAGCATTTTTCCATCAATCATATACGCTACTGTTAAACATTGCCCTGTAATCCAGAACGTGGACGACTTATGGCCTGAGGAACTATATGAGCTAGGAATGCTAAGTGAAAAATCGCCGCTCGCTAAATTCGCTGAACTACTGGCAAAAATTTCCTATAAGCTTTCAAAAGCTATAACACCGATAAGTCCAGGATATGTTAAAGTAGTATGCGAAAAGTATTCCATAAATCCGAATAAAGTTTACGTTATAAGGGCTGGGGTAGACATAAACAAGTTCAAAACACGTAATTCAGCGAACAAGTGCAAGGAAGCGTTTAAAGTGTTATATAGTGGAGCATTTTCTGTTGCATATGACTTCGACCAAGTATTATTTGCGGCAAAGCTCTTAGAGAACATTAAAGATGTGGAATTTATACTGCAGGGTGGAGGGGAGCTAGCGCCATACCTGAAAGCCAAGGTGAAGGAGCTTAAACTGGAAAACGTGAAGATAGTGGACAAGATTCTAAGTAGAGATGGAGTTGCAAAATTACTGAGCGAAGCTGATGCGCTAATTCTTCCACTGAAAGACTTTGGGAGGCCGTACCTTGGAATATCCTCCAAACTATATGAATATCAGGCGGTAGGAAAGCCAATAATATGTTGCGCAGATGGTCAGCCAGCAGAATACGTGAAAGGAACAAGATCTGGTGTTGTGGTTAAGCCTGGAGACTACGAAGCCTTAGCTAAAACTGTACTTTATTTAAAAAATAACTCTGGCTTGGCTAGAGAGCTTGGAGACTCTGGAAGACATTATGTCGAAGATAATCTGTCAATAGAAAAGATAGGAAAAGAAATGATGGCTGTCTTTAACAAAGTTCTCAGACATACTTAAGAGTGGACGTCTGTAGGCTTTGCAAGTCGATTAACATGAATGCCGTTTATATAGCTTAAAAGAAGTCTTTAAAATTACACCTTATTTTAGATCGTGTTTAATAATAATGAACTCATTGCAAAAACCTTAGGTACATTATGATGCACACTACGTATACGAAAGCTAGGAACGTTGACGCTAGTTTTTCATTGAAGGCAGTTGAGTAATGTCCATACTTAATAGACATATCCATCCGCTTACATCCAGTTGTAAGAACGTAAAGTATGCCGTACATAACTTTCCAATCGTTGGTCCTTAACCTGCCAACTTTTGTCCTAGGAAGAAGCAAGAGTCTAGTAAGCTCTCATTCTTCATCACTAATTTTACGAAACTTCATGGAAAAAGACTAAAGTAAAAAACTTTAAATAGTTTTGCAATGAGTTCAATATTACGGGCGTTAAGCAGATGAAAACGATTGCAATAATTCTTTCAGCAGGACAAGGAACTCGTCTTAGACCCTTAACGAATAACATTCCAAAATGTTTGTTAGAAGTGCGTGAAGAGTCAATTTTGTCTCATGAAATCAGGGCTTTAGAAGGATTGGTTGACGAAATCTATGTTGTAGTTGGGTATAAAGCTGATCAAATAATTTCAAAATTTGTCCAAAAAGTTAAGTTTTTTGTGAATAGAGACTACGATAAAACCAACAATTCTTATTCTCTGTATTTGGCTTTGGAAGAATTAAAATTCAATTTTGATCGCTTAGTTCTGTTAAATGGTGATATCCTATTTGACAGAAGCATATTAGAAGATATGTTAAGGAAAGAAGAAAATTTGATTGCCGTTGACACAACACTATATCGTGGCGAGTCTATGAAGGTTACTCTAGATGGTAATCGAATAAACAAAATTTCAAAAGACATAAAAAGAGAAGATGCTTATGGTGTTTCTATAGACCTGTACTCTTTCAGCAAGGACGTTTCAGAGAAACTGTACAACGTTCTGAAAAAATTGGATAAGAATGTATGGACAGAGGTTGCAATACAAGAAATTCTTTCTAAAGCAAATGTTTATCCGTTCGATATTGGAAAAAGATTTTGGTGTGAAATAGACACTTTAGAAGACTTGAAAGAAGCGAACAGAAGAGTTCTTTTGGAAGAACAGAAAAGAAACATTTTGTCTAAAGAACTCTTCTTATTCGACCTCGACGGAACACTAATTCTTGGCAAGAAAGCCCTTCCTTATGCAAAATCCTTTATCAACAAACTTATGAATGATGGGAAAAAAGTTGTTATCCTCACCAATAATACGTCAAAAACAAAAAAGCAACATTTGTCCGAAATAAAAAGCATATTAGGAGTGAAAAAACTGAAAAAAGAAAACATTTATACAGCTACAGAAGATACTGTTAAATGGCTGAAAGACAACGGAATTAACCGCATCTTTCTTCTTTCCACTAGAGCTGTTTATAAAGAATTTTCCGATTTTGGATTTTCTATCTCTGGAGCGGTGCCTACTAGTGTTTTTGATGGTAATAAGCTGGAGTTTTCTCCCCAAGCAGTAGTTGTGGCTTTTGACAAAAGCTTAACTTACAAAAAACTCAGTGTTGCGACATCTATTTTGAGAAAGAATAAATCTGTGAAGCTTGTTTTCACAAATGGGGATCTTCTCTGCCCCACAGAAAGCGGATTCATTCCAGATACTGGAAGCATCGGGGAATTTATCAAAGTTGCTACCGAGAGAAAGCCTGATTTCGTTGGTGGAAAACCAAATAAAAGTGTTATTGAAGCTGTCTGCGAAAGGTTTAATGTTCCTAAAGAATCCTGTGTTTTGTTTGGGGATAGACTTTATACAGACTACAAAATGGGAGAAAATTCTGGAATTATGACTGTTCTTGTTTTGACTGGAGAAACACAAATGGAAGATTTGGATTTAGACTTCCTAAGAAATAATGTTGTGTTGAAAAACTTTGGTGAGTTGGGAGTTGAGGACTGTCCTTCTCGTTCTAAAAAATAATACAGGTCGTACAATAGCAGAAGTCGTTTAGCGCACGCTAATTTCTTAAATTATACAGCATGTGATAGTAATGATTTCACGATTAACTTCAAATATTCTTTCAGGAAACAGGTTTAAAAAATTACTAGTTTATTTAGTTCTAAACTATATCCAGACTGTCATAGAACTAATAGATTATATAGTTCCAAAAGATGATAAGTTAATAGTATTTGGTTCAAGTGGCGGAGAGTTTTGTTCCGGCTCTTCAAAAACACTTTATAATTACGTGAATAGTGAACACCCTGAATATAGGTCGTTCTTTTATATGCCTTTTAGAAAGGATCTTGGATTTATAGCGAGATTAAAATATATTTTTGGTTTTGCTTCTATTTTTTTTAGGGCAAAGTTTTTGGTTAGCACTCATCCACCGACTGATTTTTTCCCTTTTATTTCTTGGTCTACAAAAAAAATTTTTATTAACGTATGGCATGGCATACCTATGAAACGCATGTTTTTTATGGATAACACCATTTCAAAAATTGATTTGATCAGGACTATTAATTTAAATATAAAAACATCAGCTTTTATTGTTTCATCGCGATTAGAAGCTTTTTTAATGAGATCGTGCTTCAGAATCGATCCAACTAAAATCTTCTATACAGGGCATCCGAGAAATGACGCTCTACTTAAAAAAGATAGCGTACGTCTATTACCGATCATACTACCAGGTCTCCCGGTGTATCAGAAGGTAATATTATATTGTCCTACTTACAGACGTGGCAAACACGCCCAATTCTTTCCCTTTGATGATTTTGATTTCAGACATTTTGAAAAATTTTTGGAAGATAATAAAATAATAGTACTGTTAAGATCTCATCCTTACGATGAGGGAACAATAAACTTCTCTTCTACAAGAATAATCCATTTTGATTTCAATATATATAGTGAGATTAACGATATTTTACCTGAAGTTGACATTTTAATTACAGACTACTCCTCTATATACTTTGATTACCTTTTACTTGATAGACCTTGTATCTTCATCCCCTACGACTTGAATGAGTACAAAAGGGACGTTGGATTCCTACTTGATTATGATACTATTACTGCGGGTCCTAAAGTTTCAACATATAAAGAATTTATAACCGTAATAAGAGAATTTATAGAAGGTAAAGATTCCTACAGTGATAGACGATCCAAACTTAAAACGATTTTTCATGAGTATCAAAAAGAAAACTCATCTGAACAAGTTTTTATTCTTATGAATAGCTTGTTGAGGAAGAAAAAGAAGTAGAACATGAATATACTCCAAGTGTATCAGATATTTAATCCAGAAGTCGCTTCTGGAGCTGCAAAAGTAGCTTACTATGTTTCAAAGGAACTTGCCAGAAGAGGCCATAATGTAGTCTACTATGCATCAGATATGAAAGACAAGGATACGAGATGGTTACAAAACACTTGGACTATCGTCAACGGTATAAATGTTCAATACTTCAAAACAGTATGTACTATCCTAGCCAGAAAATTGAAAATTTACATCACACCCTCACTAATTAAGCCTAATAAGAGGTTTTTTCAAAAAATTAATGTTATCCACCTTCATGGGTACATAAGTTTTCAATGTATTGTTATTTACCATTATGCCAGAAAGTATGGCGTTCCTTATGTTTTGCAGGCTCATGGCTCTCTTCCTAGAGTTGGTGCTTGGCGAAGGTTGAAGTGGCTTTATGATGTTTTGTTTGGTTATAGGTTGTTAAGAGGTGCCTCTAAGGTTATTGCCCTTACTAGAATTGAGGCTGAGCAATATAGAAGTATGGGTGTACCTGAGGAGAAGATTGCCATCATACCTAATGGAATAGACCTTTCCGAGTACGCTGAACTGCCGCCTAAAGGAGCCTTCAAAAAGAAGTTTAACATACCTGAAGATAGGAAAATCATACTTTACCTAGGCAGAATTCATAAGATTAAAGGTGTAGACTTTCTCATCAGAGCTTATGTTTATCTAAAGAATAAAATGAATTTTAAAGATGCCGTTTTAGTGATAGCTGGCCCTGACGACGGTTTCTTAGGCGAAGTAAAGTCTCTGGTGCAATCTTTAGGAATTTCTGGATTCGTAATCTTTACTGGGCCACTATATGAGAAGATAAAGCTTGGTGCTTATGTAGATTCTGACATAGTTGTGCTTCCTTCACGCTACGAAACTTTTCCAAATGTTGTTTTAGAGGCATATGCATGTTCTAAGCCTGTGGTGGCATCAAATGTTGAAGCTATTCCAGATATAGTTTTACATGGAAAAACGGGGTTACTGTTTCAAGCTGGTGATATAAAGGGGTTAGCAAACGCAATTGCATATATGCTTGCACATTCAGAAGAAGCTGAAAGAATGGGCCGTAATGCTCGCAGGCTCGTAGAAGAAAGGTTTTCTATTGACAGGGTTGTAACTCAGCTTGAAGCACTCTACGAAAAAGTTTTAAAAGATGAACGAGGAAACGCGTAATATGAGCAAATATATTATCGGAATCCTGGGCGGCTCGGGTTTCGTAGGCTTTTCGCTGGCGAGACATTTTTCATCAACCTTTAATGTAAAAATATTGGATGTAAGAGAGCCTAAAGACAAATTATTTGCCTTCGAATTCTGTGATATTCGCAGCTACGAACAAGTTAAGGAGACGCTGGCGGATGTTGACCTGGTCATTCATACAGCTCTCAACTAGTTCAAATCCTTTTAAGGTAATTAACTATTTCATTGTTCAATTCAAAATCTGATCTGTGGTAAAATGCTTGCAGTTTTGTTAAACTTGAATGTTAATCCGATAATGTTTGTTTTTGGAAGCCATAAAAAGAACTATAAGATACTTCATTATATCTTTAGCATAGAATTTAAGAGCAGATAAAATGACTAACATGGGACCTTCAATACATTTCAACGCATGCTTGGAAAATAATTCGATACTTGTGTATTTAATACTCGGTGGTGAAGTTTATGATGTTGGAGGGGTACCGAAATATGTAAGAGAATTGGCTAACTATTTGTTTAGTGCTGGTTTTTATGTTAAGATCGTTTCTAGGATGGGGAGGATTACTTCAATAAATGGTGAAAGTTTTACTGCCATTAAGATTGGCAATATAAGCAGAAAGAAACTAAGGAAACATGGTTTTTCATCCATGTATCTCATGTTTAGTCACTTACCAAATCCGTTAACGACAATTTTGGGTACCTTAATGCTTGTAAAAGATGTCAAGAAGGAGCATAACTCTAAGAAAATTATACATATTCATGACATCACTTCCTCACTTTTGATAGCTTTCATTACTAGTAAGATTTTTAACATTCCTTTTTTAGTCCAAATTCATGGTTTTCCAATAAAAGAACAGAAGATTAAATTGTTTAGAGAAAACTCCTTCCTAAATAATTTTATCTGGTTTTTAACAAAAGCGTGGTATGTTATAGCTATTAGGTTAATGAAGCATTGCGCTATGCTACTGGTAAACAATAAAGAAGTCAGGTCTTTTTATGAATCATGCGGTGTTCCTTCTGAAAAATTGGAAGTAGTGCCATCAGCGGTAAACCTTAATGAATTTACAAGATATTTGTTATCAGAAAACGAGGCGAGAAAATGTCTAGGGCTTTCAAGCCTAAGAAATATCGTCACCATAGGTTTTGTTGGAGCACTAAGGCCTGAGAAGAATGTAGAAACGCTTGTAAAAGCATTTGGAGAATTTATGAAAAGTTACCCTGATGCTAAAGCTAGGCTCATAATTATCGGTGATGGTCCTATGAGGCCAATACTCGAAAAATACGTTAAAGAGCATAATATTGACGGTTGCGTTTTCTTTTTAGGTTTTATTCCAGATGCATACAGATTTCTAAATGCTATTGACATTTTTGTTTTACCCTCTTTAAGCGAGGGAAGCCCAATTGCCCTAATAGAGGCTATGTTATGTAGTAAAGCGATAATAGCCAGCAATATATCAGCTATTAGAGAAATAGTTGAAGATGGAAGAGAAACCCTTTTATTTGATCCGTACGATTCTGAACAGCTCAAAAACTTAATGTTAAAACTATATAGTAATCCAGAATTAAGAGAAAAACTAGGAGAAAATGCTAGAAGAAAGGCGGAACAATACGATGTTAATGTAGTCTTCCCTAGAATACTTGAGATTTATCAAAAGGTCTTAGGAAATAAAAAATAATGAAGCTGTAGTCTTGCGATCAGAAACGTTATGATATATATGCATGAATGATGCGACTTAACATAAGAAGAGATTAGATGATTAGTAAAGTTAGTAACTTGCCCTTAATTTCAGTTATAGTATGCACACGAGATAGGCCTAGAGATTTGTCTACATTGCTGCAAACGATTCTTCAACAGAATTATCTTCCGTTAGATGTTATTATCGTGGATGATTCCCCTCGGCATTCTGCTAAAATTGTTGCGAACTTATGCAGCTCAAAATTCGAATCTGTTGGTTGTAGTTTAAGATATGTTCTAGGGAGTGGCGACGGTTTACCGGCTGCGAGAAATCTTGGTATTAAAATGGCTAATGGCGATGTAATACTCTTCCTTGACGATGATACTTTACTACTCGATAAAAATGTCTTAAGAGCTATAGCAGAGTTTTTGAGAGAAAATAATAATGCATTAGGTGTTCAGCCCTTAATAATTGACCAAAATAGCTTCATAGCTAGAAATGGATTAGTAACTAAGCTGGAAAATTATATCTACAAAGCTTTTATGTTGTCATATTATAAAGATAACACTCTAGCGGTACGTAGATCGGGTACAAGTATATTTCCAAGTAGCCTTTCAAAGATCATAGAAGCTCAAAGACTTTCGGGTTGTTGCTGTTGTTATCGACGAGAAGTCTTCAAGCAATTTAGGTTTGACACAAACTTGAAACGGTGGGGATTTATGGAAGATCTGGACTTTTCATATAGGATTTACAGAAGATATCCGAAATCTCTTTATGTTATTCCACACACTAAAATTGTTCATAAGCATTCAGTAGAAGGGCGAATGACAACTAGAACGGCTATTTACATGTCAACGATTTATTGGTTCTATGTTTTCTTTAAAGACATATTCAGTGCGTCCATTTTTAATTTGATAGCTTTTATATGGGCATTAACGGGCAATTTGATAGTAAGAATAAGTGGCTCGCTGCTCAAGAGAAAACCTAAAAAAGAATGGTGGGATATAATCTGGCTCTTAGCAGCGTATATCACGGCATTTAAAAATTTTAAGAGCATATTAAGAGGTGACTTGAGATTTTTTAATAAAATATTTTTGAATAGAGATGAGTCAAATACTATTTAAAAATACTCTAAATGTATTACTGTCAATTCTCATAATGTTATCAATCGACTCAGTGATATTCATCTTGATAGAACCGCCATTATCATACGCACTCTTTTGTATTTTCCTATTCAGTTCATTCATAATAACAATGAGCCTACTGAATCAAAAGTTCAAAATTAAAGTTAAAATAAAACTAAATAGCATGCTCCCATACTTCTTGTTCGTCCTTGTTATCGCCTCTCTTCTAGTTTTACAGGTATTAAACCTATATATTGAAGCAATAAACGCATTTTTGTATATATTAGCGTTTATTTTGATGCCAGGGTTATCTATACTCACTGTTTTAAAGTTTAAGCCAAGATTTTCATTCATCGAGTTTTTAGCCATTGCTTATCCTCTGAGCATAGCCCTGCTTGCAATCCTTGGAACAGTTATATTGGTAATTCCTGTTTCAATAAGAGGATACACGGAATTGGCAACAGTTATGCTTCTATCTCTCATGGCTCTAATAATAAAAATTAAAGAAATAGGACTGAAACATACTGATTATCATGAACTAACATTAGACAGCAGCGCTTTAATATTATCTGTGATAATAGCCTTTTTCATGTCAATTTACATGGGACTTTATCCACAAATTTCCTACTTGCTTGGATTAGATATCGTCAGAAATTTTATCCAAGCATTAGCCTTCACAAAGGATCCTCTAGGAAGTTTCTCGAATCCAAGTACCTTGTATCCGTTATTTGGGATATACCAGTCATCCATTATTTATATTGTTAGACCCTCTTTAGAAACATTTCAGATAATAACAGTTTCTCTTAATTTTTTCACTATTTTAACATTCTATACAATGGCAATGCAGTACCTAAAGCAATATGGTGATCATGTTCCAGCATTAGCTACCCTAATGTGGAGTGCATTTTCTGGTTTGGGTTGGCTTGACTTTCTCAAGAACAAAATCACAAACCCAAATGCACCATTATTACAATTAATTGCGCAGACAAATGCTTTTTCCTATGGCGATATAGCATGGATGCGACACTTTTTCTATTTATCTATGGAAACTACTCTAACACTTTCATTTGCAGTACTATACTTAATTAAAAGAAACGACATGTCACAAGCAAAACATATACTATTGACATCCTTACTGCTTGCGCCAATACCATTGATGCATCCATATGCAACATATTTTTTGTTCTTTATCTTTTTATGTCTTATATTGATCTGTATTAACCAATTGAAAGAGCGGCTTAGATCTACAGGGCTATCCCTTATAATAACGTCCTTTGTTTACTTAGTTTTAAGCCGGATTCTAAGCATGAAAGGACTATGCATCACAGTGAGTATTACAGCATTTTCGGAGTATCTGATCTTGGGGTTATTTATGATCTTTATGAAATACCAGAGAAGATGCTTAAGCTCGGGCTATACAACGAGGACAATACCTAAGAAGTATAAACATATCTATCTTATTATATTTACTCTAATCTTACTATTTTACTTCTCCTCTCTGCTGTTATGGTTCGGCAATTATGTATCATTTTCATTTAGTGATCTTAATCGTTTTGGCTATGTTCCATTGTTCCTATACCCAGTTAAATTGGGATTGATTGGTCTTCTGGCAATAGTTTCAACTTATCTATTACTTACTGACCCGAATCCACAATACTATCAAAAGGAAACACTATCCATTTTAGCATCGGCCTTACTGTTAATAATCTTTTCAAGAATAACAGCTATGCTACAGATGAAATATGTCTCTGAATTCACTTTTAATCCGAATTCTTGGCTTTCAGAAACAATAAGAAAAAATCTTCTGAGTTTTCGAGAAGAAAGAATGTTTGAGGTATTCAAGATACCTCTGGCAATGATAGCCTCGATAGCTTTCGGACAGCACATGATCGGTAGATTGAGAGGAAAAGTGCCCTCAACGAGATATTTAATTATGAGTGGCTTGATCTCGTTTATATTAATTTTTGGAATGGCGTCAACATTACTAGGATTCACCTACTACTATAACTCCATCCAAGCATATCGGCCCACATCAATGGAGCTGGAAGCTATCCGTAGTCTACAAAACAACATTTATAGTACAGGAAAAGCAGTAATAATAGCTCCTCAGACACCAGCGCCATATTTAGATTTTACAGGAGCAATAGCAATAGTAACAGAATCGTCAGCAGCATGGCAATCCAGAAGTCCAGAGCTCTCTCTCTTCATGACTAGGTTTTCGAAAATTGTTCCAACATATATTTATATTAATAAAATACGTGACATGAAAAAATTATCTGAATATTTCGGAAATTATTTAGAACATTTAAGTAGAATAGCTGAAATATCATTTGAGAACCAAGAGGTAGAAATAAAAACCATAAACAATTGGTCTCCTCCTTCCCCCGAAAGCTCGACAGCGTTAATTATACCTAGCGGTAAAACGATACTACCACCGGAAAAAGAGTCTATTTTCTACGCTTATGATTTTCTCTCTTCACTTGGGCTTAACTATACTACAGTACTCTCGGATGATGAAACTATATATAATTATAGAACTCTAATAATGCCATATGATGATACGACCACTTATAATATATTAGCAATGATTAAATCTGCTCAATCGAACAGAATTAATAATATAATTATATTGAATACAAAAGGATACGGTCCATTACTTTCCTTTTTTGGAAATATTTCCTCGAACAAATTCTTTGCTGATAGAATTTCTTTAAGCAATTACTACGCGATACAGCCTCCTGTGGAGGTGCAAAAAATCAACCCCAGCAAAGATACGGAAATAATCGCTCAATATGTTAAGGACTATATGTCTTCTCCGCTGGTAATGGCAACCACCCAAAATGGATTTAATTTAATTTACGCTAACATATACCCATTACTATCACAAGGCCAGCTTTTTAATCCAATTTTATGTCAAGCACTAGCAAAAATATTGAATAACTATGTCGAGCCCTATAATGCGACACTAATAACCCCTTGGTTTACTGAACCTAGCTTATTATTTACTAAGCTCATAGCTAATGGAACAATTAGCATTCAATCAAATTCCCTAGTTTTAATCCAATTTCCAGAAAATCAAACCCTAAATATAAAAAGTCATGACGTAATCCTCATCAAAAGCACAAAAATCATAGTCCAACGCGGATACGGTTTTTATACAACCCTGATTGCATCTGATCCAACTATAACTTTAAGAAGTAATCAAACAACTTCAGCGACCATAAATGGCAATGTAACACTACTTCTGAGACGACCAGAAATATCTGTAAATGGCATAATTCAATTCGAAAATTTCTACATGTTACATCCATCAATAATATACACTGATGGCCGAACTACCACATTCAGCGGCAATATATCCTTCAATATCTATGCATCTGATATATATACTATTGCTCTACCTTATAAGTTTCAATCTTTAATAACTGTTAAATACCAGAAACCATTAATAGAATTAAATGAAGATATAAAACTAAGTGTACCGAAAATAGCTGGTGTAAATGTAGGCTTTCTTATAAAGCAAATACTGCTAAGATCGTTCAGACCATAAATCTTATCGAGAAGGATTACGATTCGATAATGGAGAGGTTTACAGGAAATCCCTTTGGAGATGGCGATGCATCGAGGAGAATTGTAGATGTTATAAGTAAGAATATAAGATGACGAAACCAGATATTAATATTGTTATAAACTTTTTTATTTAATGCGCGCGCTTTACTTTCAGGAATCTCAGCATTTTTAATCAACATATAGTATGCGCACGGATTTTCAAAAGTTTTAGAAGATTATTTGATATCAGGTATATGTGCGCGCGATTTTTGTTTTTCTCGAGCACATGGATGCGCACACATACAATAATAGCCCAAGCAGACCTGCTGCCGAAGAAGAGTAAACTTAAATTATATGCGCATTCAACAAGCTTAAGGTGATGCGATGGTTTATACAATCGGAATTACAGGTGGCTCAGGATACGTAGGCTATTCTCTTGCAAGGCATCTTTCAGACAAGTTTGCCGTGAAGATCCTTGATGTGAGACAGCCTCCAGAGAATTCGGAGAAAATTTATTACACCGCCTGCGATATCCGATCCATCGAAGAAGTTAGGAAGGGCCTGAGAGATGTGGACCTTGTAATTCATACTGCTATAGTGCAGATTCCACTGATAAACGAGCAAAAGAAACTCGGATATGAGGTTAACTTTCTCGGCACTCAAAATGTATGCGAAGCTGTTGACGAAAATCCAAGGATAAAGGGCATGATACTGGCAAGCTCATGGCACCCCATAGGTGAGAGCGGGCTTGGGGGGG
>Ga0080004_1150406_pt1 | contig 13810 bp, 18 predicted proteins | sample WasSprMetagenome_FD_69207 | JGI IMG/M metagenome (GOLD analysis project Ga0080004, IMG submission 69207) | Sulfidic aquatic microbial communities from Washburn Spring, Yellowstone National Park, USA - WS (SPADES assembly) (version 2) | ecosystem: Environmental > Aquatic > Thermal springs > Hot... | reverse complement strand
AATTCTTTCAATTCATATTCATATTCTTCTGCAGCTAGTCTCATTCTTAAATTGATCTCATCATCTGTAAGCTCTAGGGCCGCAAGCCTATCTCTAAGCGTTTCCTCATCGATATACCCTGATTTGAACTTCTTCATTAGGAATGCTGCAATGTTCTTTCTCTCATCCTTTGTTAAATCGACTTTCTCGACTTCTCTTAATGATGCTTCAACCTTCTCAACATATTGTACTGCATATTTTTCATCTAAGCCTAGCGTCATAAGCGATTCAAGGAACTCATCCTTCGTGATCTTCCCACGCTTAAATCTCTCTGCTTGCGTCTTTATACTCATCTCAATTAGTTCTCTTCTTCTCGCTTCGTTCGCAGCATCCAACATATACCTAATCTCATCATCAATGAATTTCACTTCTCTCAACTTTCGCTCAAGCTCATCCTCGCTTATATAACCTTTCACGTATGATGAGAAATAATCGCTTTTTACTCTCGTTCTTTCTTCAAGTAGCTGATTTAAATATTCTGCTTCAGTTACTTTATCAACCCAATCAGGATGCATGCCTTCTGCTTTCGTTAATTCTGCTAATTCACTCTTATTAATTATGCCCCACCTGATCATCCATCTTGCATCAATCCTACCTGGTAGTTTATAGCTTAGTTCAGACATGATTTGTTGATCGCTTTTTGAAATTCCTGGTCGAGGTTCTGGCTTATAATCATGCCATACGATGTACTTTCTGAATTCCTCTTCACTTATAATTCCACGCCAAAACGCTTCTCTTAAGTCACCAAAGCTTGGCAGGACCCAATGTGCTTCCCAATAGTTCTTGGCCCAATATTCGGATAGGCCCTGTTGTGCGGCCCAATTGTAGAAATCTTCTGGTGTGATTACTTCTCTAACAACAAATGTAATCAGGTCCGAAACGCTTGGTATAACATACCAGGACCTCATCATGTTGTTTATGAAGTCATCACTATAACCATGTTCCGCAAGCAGCTCTTTCGCAGTATCAGCACTAATGTAGTTCCTTAGGAACCAGGTTTTGATTTCTGACGTATCAGGCAGCTCTGGCCTAAACTGTTTTCTCCACCATCTTCTCACTAATGGCAAAGCGCCATAAGTGGCCCAGCCCATAAGAACACCCACAGTCATTTGTGGTAAACCAAGTTTTTGAATGAAATCCTTGATTTTTTCTCGAATGCCAACATTCTTCAAAGGATGGGCCTGATCTGCTGCCATTCCTATGATTTCTGATACTTCAGAGCCTGCTAGGACATTTGTGCTGATGTTTGTTAAACTTGCTATTGTAGCTTCTGTAACTGGTGAACCTTTTCGTGCTTGTTCTGCGAGCTTTTGGACCTGTTTGTGCATTTCTTCTACCAGTTTCTTAACCTGATTCAAAACTTCTTTTTCAGGGCTACCAGGTTTAATGCCTTCTGCTAAACCTGCCGTGATTGCGTTGACGAAATCACGAAATGCATTGTATATTGCATCAGAAACAGGCTTAATTGCTCCTGCTACTATACCTGCTAATTCAGTGATTTTTTGCCATAAGAATGCTAATGCAGCGTATACTACTCCTGGCAATTCTTTCGTGTAAAAATTATACAGCTTTGTGAAGTAATCTGTTACAGCTTTGCCGAAATCACCTACGGCTTTTAGGAAACTGTCCCATCCGCTTTTGATAAAGTTTACAAAATCTCCAAATGCCTTAGGCACATCTTTCGTGAAGAAGTTATACACGCCTGTTAATGCGTTCATGATTGGTTCTGCGATTGGCTTTATCAAGTTAAATAAGAATTCGACAACAGGCTTAAATACATCACCTAAACCTTTCAGAGCGTTAACTAGCGTATCTGCTACAGCTGAAAAAGCGCCATCAAAAGCTGCTTTCACATTATTTTCTAATGTATTTAGAGCAGGTTGGACCTGATTCCACAACCATGTTAATCCTGGCCATATGATGTCTTCGGTAATTTTTTTGCCAACAGCTGCAGGTAAGAGTATAATACGCAGTATACCGCCCCAGGGTTCATCTATACCTTGCGTCCATTCCCATAGTTGATCCCATACATCATAACCAATATTATATATGATTCTCCAGAAATTCCAAAACCAATCCTTTAACCAGTTAGGCAATAAATCAGCTAAGTTTTTGACCGCACTTTCTGCAGCCTCACCAATCCAGTTCCATAAGTCTTCGAACCATTCCTGAACAGCATCAAGCGGCCAGGGCCAGTTCGTATCTAATTCTAACTTAAGTTTGAAATATTCACTCATAGTTTCTATAACCCCTCGACGCTAACTTCGACAGTTCTCATAAGTAATTTTGATAAATCTGCCGCAATCATTCTCATGATGTTTTCCTTCGTAGCTTTATCATAATCGATCCATATCGTTCTTGGCGGAAAGCCTGCCACTTGATAAGTCAATCGTAATACTTTCACAGTTTTTTCAGCGGTAACTGGAATATTTATGACATTTCTACTCACAACCCTCGCAGTATATTTTGTTGGAGCTGCCATTCTTCATCACTCATATTTTGCCAGTATACTCTCTGCTAACTTTCGAAGGATTTTACATGTTTTGCAATCACAGTTTGAACTTTGGGCCGCAAGTAGTGCTGCAAAGAATGCTTCGCTTGCTTCAGGCATCTCAAAACCAGGTTTCTTACTCACAATTTATCACCTCAAACTAAATCATAAAAAAAGTATAATATTTAGTTATTGCATGAGTTTGGTTATTGTCTGCATTTGTCACATAATGTGAAGATAGCATTACCACGCAAATCATCACTTACGTTTTTTTCACCTAAGTACGCTCCGCATTTGAAGCAGTATATTCCAACTTTTCTCATGAATTTAAAGAATATCTTCCTCAGTAATTAACTTATCCTTCTCGATAGTGAATTCATCAAAACCACGTATTTTCTTACCGCTCTTCTTCCTAACACCTGAGTATACTCGCTTTTTCTTATTAACGAAATCAAATTCAGTAATCGTTATGCTACCATCTTCCTGCTCTTCAACCTTAATCATCAGCGGACTAAAACCAGTATTTGATGCTTTTTTCATAACATCTCACCTAACTATATCAAGTATCCATGCACAAACAGTTCATAATAAACGTTTGCAGCAGTATCATTTGTGATTCTTAAAGTTACCACATCACCTGAAGCAATTCTGATTGGTATTGATAATGGTGCGACTGCAAAGCCGTAACCAATATCTGCAAAGCCAAAGATCCATCCTAAGTTTGCAGTTATAATCCATACTATTCCACGATCTTTACCCCAGAACGCTACATCAGTAATATAAAGTGTTTTTCCGCTAGGAACCGTATATTGTATTACAATAGTTGTAGTACCTGCATCAACTGTACCCCTGAACGTGAAGTAAATATCTTGCACGAATTCACTACTCCATTCTCTTCTTGGGATTAACGGAACATATTGACCTGATATGGCTATCTTTTTCCAAAAATCAGGTAATCCTGTTGGCATACTATCTCAACCTCAAAATTCTCAAAGCCTTCTCAATAATCTCGCTAAAGTATAATTGTGGTAATGCGATAATTTTGGGCAAAATTTCAAAACGAATATAAAATGTGTGAGCATAAGTATCATCATCATTCCAACCAACTAACGTTAAAGTGCGATGAGGCTCAGGAATATCGATGTATTCACTCCATGATAAAGTTTCATCATCACCGCTAATATCACCAACATCAGGAATAATTTGCGTGCCACCATAACGAATGATGAGATGAGCTAACGCAAAATGACCAGCAGGAATCAACACACTTACTTTTGTCAATACACCACTCTTTAACATAATGTCTTTCGTAACGGGACTTGATGCTGGTGTGTTAGCTGGGATTGTTATACTCGTTGTATAAAGCATAATCTAAACACCTTTACGCTTTTGGCTTGAAATGAGTTACTAATGCCTCGATCATGTCGGCTCCGAAATAACCTGCTACAACAGTCATGATTAAATCTGGGTATGAATAATTGTTCACAAGAATGCTGTAAATGTATCCAATGATTGGGCCTAGAATTAGATGCCTAATATTCTCAAACTTCTTCAAATCATCAAACGATTTTGCCCACACTAGTACATAAATTACTGCACCAAGCAAGCCCAACAAAACAAAATGTAAAATTTGGATTGGTGTCATCATTGCTCACCTCACTTTCGCTATCTCACAGCCGAAAGCACCCTAATTTTTGCTTGACTCCTCACCGCACTTTTTATCACTTGAGTTTTCGTCGCACCATATATTGTTCCATTATTACCAAACCCGCTCTTATCAAGCCATTGTGTTGATGTTATATACTCATCCAAACCTGGAAGCCACATTATCAAACCACTCCTAACAGGATTATCAGGATAATTATAATTCCATTGAATCTCGCTATCACTTAAAGCTCTTGAATAGATAAGAGCTTCAGCAATCAAACCTGTAAAGAAATAGCTATTCCAAGCATACCCTATAGACACCTCATCAGTCCAATACTCTAATGAATAATTGAACGGTTTTGAATCAATCAACACACCATTTTTGTAATACTTTAACGCCTGCACATCATATGTTAGTGCTAAAAAATACCACGTATTTAAGCTCAATGGATTTGGGTCTGTTATAGTAGCGTAATTTCCACTACTATGGCTCACACCAGCGATTACTCGTAAGGTGTTAGAGTAAAAATTAAAATTCCACGTATAATACGGATATCGTGGTGATGTGTAAGGATTTCTCATTATTATATTCCAGCCTGTTGGCATACCTGTTGGCATTACCCAAACCATTGCACTAACTTGCTCTATTTTTGGTTGTCTTGCTTTCACATAATCGTTCACTCCATCAAATTTCAAGGCGTATGGTCTTATTCTCACTAATCTTGCGCTTGTAAGTGGCATGTGTTTCTCACTTCATTTTATGCTACAGTTTGCGCTACAACCTTGACAGTAAAGCTTGGGCTTGTCCCACCAACCACATACCTAACTCTAATATATCTAAATGCGTTCGGATTTACAGTTAGGAACCATATGCCAGTCGCATTTATGCCAGTCTGTGATGCAAGTGTTTTATAATCGCCAGTATCCTCGAATTTTCCTTCAATGTACATATCAAGCGTTGGTGTTGTGCCAGAAACTGCTGTAACTTTTATCTCTATCTCAATGATGTTCGCTTTAAGAAAATCAAAATCAGCAGTATTACCGTTTGCAGTTACCGTCGCATCTAACAATACGTTATGCCCTTTCGTTCTATAATCAATGTAAACTGGCACAACAATACTTGCGACCTTTATATCAATCGGCACATTAATGTATGAACCCTGAATGTCAACTGGAACCATAATATCGCTCGTTTGTATCCTAGTCCTTAATTGTTGAATAAAATCCTGAATCTGTATTTGCCCAGCTAAATTACCAAGTTCTTGAGGAAAAATAACAAGCGAAATAGGAACTTTCCTTAACTCACCACGCTCATCATAATACATAAGCCATAATTTACCTTCGTTATCTTGGATAATCCTAGCTGGTTTACTTACATCAGGTCGTATACTGAACGGCGCATAGTATACTTCTTCACCCACACTCAATCACCTCATCAGCACAATTATAAAAACATTAGAGTATATTAGCCTATTCCAATGACAACTACTAGTACTGGCGAACAACCACCACCAACTGAGCCTGCTGCACCTGCTGTTGTTACATTGAATCTCACACCAACAGGATTCCCAATCACTAATGATGCTTTAATATCAGCACTCCTTGTTCTCTTACTCGTAGCTGATAATGATAATGATGCCCTAACTACTGCTGCAGTATAATCATACAATTCTAGGGATACAGCGCCACCAGTTAATTGCTGTAAATCAGATTCAAAATAAACATTTTTAGCAGATTGTAATAAGTCTGATGAGATTAAGTATTGTTTTGATTCAAATTTTACGCCAGTACTATCAGTAGCTAAGCCTGTGGGAATAAAGCCTAAAGGTATAGCGATTTCAAGCCTGATTGTATCTGTTTTTATCATTGATTTCGGTAAACCATCGCTAGGAACACCTTGTATTTCAATATTGCCAACAATGATTTTATCTGCTTCACTATCTACGATAATCTGCCCATACTGTGCCTTTCCACCAACTGACAATATATTTCACCTACTTTTTCTCGTAGAATAGATGTATGAATAACCTTCTCGCAGCACTCTCATTATTCGTTACTCTACCATTCACTTTCGTACCTTTAGGCACATCAACATCAAACTCAGGAACTTGTGGATTCGATGGCAAAAATATTGCAGCACAAGCATCAGGTCGTAACAATGGCTGCTCAGCTACATTTAGTGTTAATAGTACTGAATATATGCTTGCATTCGTAGCCTCGACAATCACAACCTTTCTCAATACTAAATCAACCTCTTCACTTTGTACAAAATCGAAAGTACCGCCTGCAGCAATGCTACCAGTATCAATCTTCCTGATTCTATCGAACGCCATTTTTTATCACCTTTACTTTATTAAACCTTCTTTAGATAGTTTGCAAGCGCTCTTATCGTGATTGTGATGTTTGTGCCAGTAGCAGGACTTAAAGCCCCACCACTCGTGTTCCTAGCTTTTATCTCAAGTGTATGATCACCTAACAAATCAATCGGATAGTTTTCAAGCGTAAATCCTAACATTTCAGTACTTCCAGCAGGTGGCAATGGCATGCTAAGCGCATCAACACCGAACTGACCAGGAGTACTCATGATTTGATCTAATGGCACACCATCAAGGTAAAATCTTATGCCTACTTGTCCTTCCGCCAATGCAGCGCTTAAGTTAGCTATCGATGCACCGACAAAGTGCTTAAGAATGTATTCCTCGATGGTCGCAGGTGTAAGTGATAATACAGTATACTCAACATCAGCAGGCCAAGATGCTCCACCAGCGATAGTGTAAGAACCAAGTAGATGAGTGATATAATCATTTCCCTGCACAGCATATCTTGCAGCATGCTCAGGTAAAAGATTCTCTCCTGGCGCTAGGACTACTAAATCACCGATGATTCTGACCTTTCCGCTTCCAGTAGATTCAAAAGATAGTTTTCGGTTTGGTGGCACGACAATATATTTCATGCCAAGATCAAGCGGGCCTAAAAAGTTACTTGTGGTTTTATGTAAAGGTGCTAACACATCAATAATTTTTCCGCAAGGCACACCATCAACTTTTGGAACTGTATCAGCAGAAACATTTGTCCCTAACTTTTTGATTACAAAATAGCGATCCGCTTCCATTGTATAGACTGTATTAGCTACCAGGATTTTGTCCAACTGATATATCTTTGCCACTTCTTTCACCCCTGTTGTTTATTTACACTAGTACACTAGTACGCTTAGGTGACAGTAGCAAGCGCTAATCTCTTCTTGTTCAAAGCTTTACCAATTGCTATAACTCTTTCATAGTTTGTATCAGAGCCTCTAGGCCCACGTTCCTTAATATCTAGCTTTGTTAGCTCATCGTAGTATGGACTGAATCCAGCTTTGTAATCATCTGCTGCAGCTGCTACACCAGGTCCGAATCTTGCCACACCAACATTTATCGCTTTCCTTTGCCACTTAGCAGTACCAGCTTTCGCAATACCAGAGGCAAACAGTTTGTCAATGTGTGGAACTGTTACAGCTGCCTTATAGACTGACGCTGCTGCTTTCGCTTCAGTCGCCCAATCCTGTTTTGGAACTTTTACTCCTGCTTCATAATATGGCGCTCTCTTTGGTGTTTCATCAACCCACTTTTTCGCTATCTCATCAACCGGTTTTAAAACCAGTTTTACCATTTTTAAACATCCACCTCCACAAGCTAATATTAGCATAAGAACTATATAAACTTAAGTATAAGCATATTAAAACTTAGAAAAAACAATCAACACAGCTTTCAACACAAACTTTAATATATATGTTTTACATAAACTTATATTGATGAACCATGAAAAAAGAAGAGATTCCTGAAATCGGAACCTGGGCCCAAAGGGAAAGAAGATATATTGTTGAATGGGCCGAACAAAAATTTCCAGGAGCAAGAAGAACTTATAACGCACCAATAGGACCTGTACCCGAAAAAATTATTGAAACATTCGGCTTTACAAAGGGCGTAAGATTTTTCCGACCATACCGACCCAAGATAGACTGCTTGGTGTTCCTAACAGATAAGCTAGTGGCCGCAGAAGCAGAAATATGGGTTCCTAAGGCAGCAATCCGTGATCTCATTCTCTACAAACAATTGTTACCACAGAGTCCCGATCTTGGTGAGTGGAAGCTAAAACCGATGGAATTCTATTTAGTTATGCCAGAGCGAATCGGGTGGGTTGAAGAAATCGCAAAGCAAAATGGGATCCTGGTTGACATATTCAGACCAGCCTGGATCGATGAATACGTAGCAAAGTTACAAAAATACTTCACAAAAGAAGGCGCACTAGAGAGAGCAGAGCGAAAACGCAGACTAGGAAAGATTTAAAACCATGATGAAACATATGATAGCGTGAGGTAATGTAACCATGAGCGAAACCTCACAGGTAAAATATAAAAAACCAAGATTCGAATACTTAGACATCGATAAAATCGTCGTTCCAAACATAAGAGTAACTTCAGAAATGCCCGATGAACTTATCGAACAATTCAAAAGCACAGTCAAAGAATACGGTGTAGTAAACCCTGTAAAAATCGCATATGACAACGGCCAGTATATACTAATCGATGGTTTACACAGATTACAAGAATTAAAAACACTCGGTGAGAAAAAAGTACCAGCAGTAATCGTCGAGATGCCACTACGACAAGCACTATTAGAAAATCTCATAAGCGGAAAGCTACAAGGACGAGGAAAAGCCACAGACATGATTAAACTAATCAAATACTTGCATGATGAGGAAAAAATGACCATTGAAGAAATAGCTGCAAAAACAGGATATAGAGCAAAATACTTATACGATTTACTGAGCGTCGCAAACGCCAATCCTGACTTATTGGATGCATTAGATAAAGAGTGGATATCATTAGGTCACGCAATAGAACTCGCAAGAATACCCGACGATACGGTAATGCTAAAAGCACTATATAATGTGATATACAGAAGAATGACAGTTAAGGATACGAAAGAATACGTCGACGCTGTACTAGATGCAATGCATCAGAAACAACAGAATATAGAAAATCCACCACAAAGACCAATGCCAAAAGATATGATACCCGTTGAATGTTGGGTATGCGGAGAAGAAGCGCCCGCAAAGGATATGGCGACATTCGTCTTATGTCCAAAATGCCAGAGCGTGCTTTTCGAATGGAAAGCCCAGTATAGAGCAGAAATGAGAAGAAAACAACTCGAAACACAAAAACAGGCAGAAACACAAACAAAAGTTCAAGAAACACAAACACAAGGCACACAATAAACAACAAATATATAGATTTTTTTCTAAAATTTTTGACAAAATCTAGTAAATAGACTGGGGGCGGCCGATGGTGGGGCTGGGCTTTTAATAAGGGTCGCAAACGCCGACGAACGCCAAGCCGAACGTCGACAAGTGCAAACGCCGAAATTTTTGAAGCCCGAGACAAACACCAACAAAAACTCACGCAAGCGCCGACGAACAAAGCCGACAACTTGCATATATTAGCGAGGTTCCCATGACGCATATATTAGCAAACTTGTATATATTAGTGGGCGAAGGGGCATAAAATATTTTCTGGCGGGCGGGCGAGATAATATTTTTGACCCCTCATCGCATGTAGGCATGATAATATATATTAGCACATCAGCATATATTAGCATCATCACATCATCAATCATCATCAATCACACTTATATAAGCAAAATTACATAATTAATAACGGTGAACAAAATATGACCGTGTTGGAGAATTATATAAGATTAGAACCAGGCGTACGCAAAATATTGCACTTTTACGATCACACAATAACAACGAAAGAAATCAGAGATCCACTCCTTGCACGAACAAAACCCGTTAAATCACTAATATTTTTTGTTGATGAGGAAGACGGCAAACCAGTTAAGAAAATATTCAGCATAATACAGGAAAAACTCGCAGCAACACTCGCACCTTATCTACCTGGCAAACGTTATGTGGAATACAATTTCGCAATCACAAAGTTTGGAACTGGGTTTGCAGCTGAGTTCCAAGTCGAAGCCATTCCCAGACCAAGATAAAAAGCCCGGTCATCAACTGCACAAGTGTGGTAAATTGATGAGACTGCTATCATAAGTGTGGTATTTCGAAAGGTGTTCACAGTCTTATGACCGGTTGTTCTAACTAAGCGAACATCTTAAATTGATGATGACCCTGATCATAAAACCATGATAAAAAATAAAAATATATGCCTAGACGCATACCGTCATCAGGTGATGATACAACTTGCACAACTACTTTCTATTAACTATCAAAATCTCGTTGTTTCCTACGGGAGGTGGTTCTGTGTGTACCATCACTTGATTACGGTATGCGTGTAGACAGATAATTCAATTTTTTTAATGAGAATAATGCATCCTAAAAATTATGGATTGGGGTAATTATAACATTTATATACGTTTTTGGGTTAGTATTTGTGTGAGTTCCCGTGAGGGGCAGAACTGTTCAGATAAGATTTCTTGCGAACGATCCAATGCTTATTCTTGAAGTTGTGAGAAACATTAAGCGTGTGTTTCCGAATGCGAAATTCAATGGTATAAAAGAGAACACGAGGCATGCAGAAAAGTTTGGGGAGAATTTCATGAGATACAGGGGTTATATAGTAATAACTATGCCATTGGAGATGCCAAAGGATATTGATGCGATGCCAGGATGTTTTGGTCATTATGGAAGGCCTGTGTTAGGGAATGAGTGTCTTTCATGTAGGTTAAGGGATTTATGTTGGGAGGCGAGTATGACGTGAAGAGCGAGGTTAATGTTGAGAAGTTGTCGACTGTTGAGAAGGTTGAGTTGATAACAAGCAATTTGCTTGACCAATATACGATTAGGCATTTTGCGAGAGGTAATGTTGGTATAGGTTTGTATAGATGGAATGGTAAGCGTTACATTCCATGTGATGATGAAATAAGCAGTATTATAGAGCAGATAGCAAACGATTTAAACATTAAAGTAACGAACTTTATAGAGAACGAAGTGATCGGGAGTATAAAGAGGAAAACCTGGTATCCGCTGGATGATAATAATAACCTGGTTATTGGTTTTGATAATGTGCTTATTGATTGGACTGACCTGATAACAGGGAATGTATTCCCGATTGAGATTGAAAGGGGTAAGGAATTGATAACATTTATTCATATTCCGCATGAGCTAGATGTAGCACTATTAAAGATATTGTTTGATAAGGGTAATGTTAATGTTGAGAGTGAGAAGCAGATTATAGAGGAGATAGAACCGGATATAACAAATGTGTTCAGGGAGTGGGTGGAAGATAATTGGTTAATTTTATACGAGATAATTGGATATACATTATACCCTGATTATCCCTATCATAAGGCGTTCATGCTGATAGGTAGTGGTAATAATGGAAAAAGTACGTATATTAAATTAATTAATACGATTGTTGGAAAGGAGAATATGGCAGCTATACCCTTACAGGCTTTTATTGAGGATAGGTTTGCTGCAGCACAACTTTACAACAAATTGGTAAACACATTTCCGGATTTACCACAAATACCATTGAGACATACAGGGTACTTTAAGGGATTAACAGGTGAAGATGTGATGCCAATGCAAAGGAAATATAGAGAGCCTTTCATGGCGATGAACTTTGCCAAATTGATCTTCTCGACAAATCAATTACCAGAAACATATGATTATACTAATGCGTTTTGGCATAGGTGGATTATTATTGATTTTCCGAACGAGTTTCCAGAAAGTGTAGGTTTCTTTGAAAGAACATTTACTGAGGAGAAAATAAAGAGAATAATAGCGATTAGCATGTGGGCGTTTTACCAGGTCCTGAAGAGGGAGAAGTTTTCAATAGAGATTAGTGGAGAAGAGGTAAAGGAGAAGTGGTTGAGGCAGAGCGATGTGGTTTACGATTTCATTAAGACAATGATTGAGAAGGGCATATTAGAAAAAAATCCTGATGGTAAGATACTTGATGATGAGCTTTGGCAGTTGTGGGTTAGCTTTGCAAATGAGCAGGGTTATGAGACTCGTGATAAAAGATGGTTCACACTAGCGCTACAGAAGCATGGTATACAAAAAAGTAGAACAAAAAACGAGTCGTATTATAAGGGATTGAGGAGAGTTGATCAGGAGCTATGGAGATGAGTTGAATGGTTGATGAGGTTGATGAGAATGAAATTAATGATGAGGTTGACATTCTAACCTGGTACATTCAAAAGTACAAGGGTAAGGTTAGTAAAGAGGATATCGAGTGGTTGATTGAACTGTTACTAGGTGTTGAGTTGTAAAAACATCTTTATTTTTTTTATTAACATTTATATTTAGCTTTAGCTATTTATTCTTGGGGATCCTGGAGTTTACAGAGATGCTATTTTTTGGGTCTCGCACTAATTTCACCAGTTCTCCAGGATCCCCCGACGTTTTATGTGTGGGGGCAGATTTCTTTTAGTTTTGGTGTTGGTTTTAGTATGTGTCCGCATTTTGGGCAGCGGTAGTTTAGTATTTTGCGTAGTATTTTGATTGTGTTTGGTGTTGGGAAGAAGTTGTAGCTTATGAGTTCGTATCCGCATTTTTTGCAGTAAATTCTTATTGGCATTTATTCATCACCGTATATTTTATTTGTTTTGAAAGTATTTATGTGTTTGGTTTTCCTTTGATGAGGTTGCTTGTTCCATGAGTTATTTTTGGATTGGTTTGTTGTGTCCTGGTGTTTTGTGTCATGGTGTTTTGTGTGTAATTTTTTTATTATAAGTACTTGACCGAAAGTGCGAATTTTTTTTACACTCATTGATGTTGTGCTTGAGTGGTGCAAGGTGAGTTAAATGAGTGAAGTTGATATTAAATATTACCTAGATAAAACAAAAACATCCTTATTTTTTTCTTATAATTTTTTGCTTAAAATACTAACTTCTTACACTTTTTAGGTTACCATAGTAACTTCATGTAGTTTGTGGATCGTATATGATGTGGTCTATCAGGTCCAAAACTGCTTCTGCTATGAATTCCCACATGCAAAAAATAATGAGCGGTAAAAAAATTGTGAGTAATATTATGTTTATTATTACGAAAAAGGGTATGATGTTTTGGTAGAGTTACAAGGTAATCCGGAAATTCAAGCAATAGCTGTTGTGGATGAAAAAATGAAGCCTTTAGGGATATTGATTAGAGATGAATTTATGGCTACAATGTCTAGACCTTTTGTTTTGGATATGTATAGGTATAGGAACATAAAAAGTCTTGTGAGAGAGGTTAAAACATATCCCTATTATTTGCATATATACTCTCTATACGATGAACTTGGAAGTGTTATTTTGAACAAGAAAACTGAATTTTTTGTTTTAGTTGATGAAGATGGAAGTTTTGCAGGGATTTTTTCCTCTCAAGATTTATTAGGCTACATATATGTAATGATGAAGAAGGATATGATTTCGGCTACAGAGGTGCAAAGAAATATTGTTCCCGAAGAATACAAATTTGTTACTGGCAATTTTGTTGTTTTTGCTGCTAGTAAGCCGACTAAAGAGGTTGGAGGAGATTTTTATTTTGTTAAGGATGTGGGTGATAAGATTATTTTTGCATTGTGTGATGTTTCAGGTAAAGGTCCAAGTGCTTCGTTAATAACAACTACCTTAGGTGGTTTTTTCAATG
>Ga0080004_1234030_pt1 | contig 13812 bp, 11 predicted proteins | sample WasSprMetagenome_FD_69207 | JGI IMG/M metagenome (GOLD analysis project Ga0080004, IMG submission 69207) | Sulfidic aquatic microbial communities from Washburn Spring, Yellowstone National Park, USA - WS (SPADES assembly) (version 2) | ecosystem: Environmental > Aquatic > Thermal springs > Hot... | reverse complement strand
CCTTATAGAGGTCCTCAGTATTCTCACGGACTATGACAAGATCTACGCCCGACTTGAGGGCCGGGACGTTGGGAAGGGACCTCGCGGGCCTTACATTCGCATAAAGATCAAACATCTGTCTAAGCCTCACTATCACGTCGGCGGCCGTCTCGCCGACAGGCCCCTTCAAGCATGCATGAGAGCCCTTTAAAGTCCTTATAGTCTCATCCGGGAGCGGCGTCCCCGTCCTCTTCATGCACGCGTCTCCAGCCTCGACATCAACTATCTCCAGCTCTAGGCCGAGAAGCTCTTCAAGCTTCAAGAGAACTAGAAGTGTTGCTTCAGCCTGCTCCGGGCCTATGCCATCGCCGCGTATTAGGGCTATTCGATACCTCATGGCACATGTTTTTACGAATTGCCAGTAGTATAAAACTAGTATGTGGTATGGAGATGGAAAGAGCAAATAGTAGATGATTAAGCATAACACCTTCTTCAGTACGCTTCTGAGGCTAAAGAATAACATTCTTCAAGAACTTCATGAAGTCTTATATAAAGTTTGTAAAATTTATCATATATTTTAGTGTTTTCAGGCGTAGGTTTGACTGATTGATCAATTTTAACCCAATCATAAATATTTTCATATTTAAGGAAACCCGTTCCAACCCCTGCTAATAATGCGTCTCCAAGCGGAGCACCTAAAGCTCCTTCGACATAATATAACTCCTGTCCTGTTACATCGGCCAAAATTTTTCGCCAAACTGGTGATTTTGCCCCTCCATCCACGAGCATGATACGCTTTATTGGAATACCTATCTCCTTAGCCACTTCCAAGCTATGTCTAAGTGCATATGCAACTGATTCTAAGAAGGCTCTATACATATGGGCTTTCGTATGCGATAATGTTAGTCCAAATAGACAGCTTCTCATATTTAAGCTCCAAAATGGTGCCCTTTCACCAACCATCATATGAGGTGTAAAGATTAACCCATCCGCTCCAGGTTTTATTTTCTCTGCCATCTTATCCAGAATTGTGTAAGCAGAAATACCCGAGCTTTCTGCGACAAGTTTTTCATGTTGGGACAGCGTATCTCTGAACCATCTAACAATCGCTCCAGCCGTCGCGATGCCCGAATGAGAATATACTTTCCTTAAATCGTATGCTACATACGGCAAAGTTACAATCTTCTTAGATAACCTTAACTCATCTTGAACTATACCATTACACATTGAAGTACCTATCATAGACACCATTTCACCATCATTTAATGCTGTTACGCTTAAAGATGATACAGCTGCATCAACACCACCAGCAACCACGGGTGTACCTTTTGCTAAACCACTAATTTTTGCCCCCTCTACTGATATTTCACCAACAATGTCTTTTGAACAGCTAATCCTCTCTGGGAAAAAAATCCCTAGGTATTTGAAGCTCATCCATTAATCCCTCATCCCAACTTCTTTTATGAATATTATATATTCCGCCTATATTACCGGCACTTGAATGATCTATGCAATTGATTCCTGTTAGCTTATGAACTACGTACCCTTGAATTGTTAGTATTTTATGAACCTTTCCCCATATGTTTGGCTCATTATTTTTGACCCATAAAATTTTTGTAAAACCAAAATAGGGATCTATTACATTCCCAGTTTTCTCAAAAATTTCTTTCTCGCCAATCTTCTCTTTTATACTCTTGGTTTCCTTGACAGCTCTCCTATCAATCCATATTATTGCTGGTCTTACGGGGACAAATTGCTTATCCACGAAAACGCAAGCAGGCGCAAAACCACTTATAGAAATTCCTCCTATATCAGAGGGATTAATCTTAGAAAGCTTTAAGATATCTTTTATAGTTTGTAAGCATGCATTTAACCATAAGTCTGGCCACTCTTCAGCATATTCTCCAGATATCGTAGGCAGAGGAGTTTCAATATAAGCTGTAGCAATGATCCTACCAGAATAGCTAACTAGGCAACCTTTAGTTCCATAAGTCCCAATATCAACTCCTAAAAAGAGTGGCTCATCAGCTTGCATGTTACCCTCTAAGAGCTATTAGCTTTAAGATAAATTTATTCATTTTTATGAACCTTTTTATAAATTAAGCCTGTCATATTAATAAAAAGCAGTTAAGGAGATCGGACCAGATGATTTGAAATTTAAGAATCAGAATTAAAAATTTTATATTATTTTTAAATTGAGTTATTTTGACTAAATACTTGAGGATTTATGCAGTAAAGCGGTTTATGTCCTTTTAAAATCCTTTTTATATCCTCTGCGATCATTAAGGAGGCCCGATAGACAACATCCTTAGAAGCACCAGCAATGTGAGGTAAGATGGTTACGTTGTCTAACTCAAGAAATGGGTTATTTGGAGGAAGTGGTTCATTCTCAAATACATCAAGAATAGCCCCTCCAATTGCTTTATTTCTTAATGCCTCTATTAATGCATCTTCATCTATTATCCCGCCCCTAGCAGTATTAACTATGATCGCATTTGGTTTCATTTTTCTTAACTCCTCCCTTCCTATCAAATGATATGTTTCTTTTGTTAGGCGGCAATGTATGGATACTATATCAGATTCTGATAAGAGATTTTCCAGCGTCGTCGGCTTGCACTCGAATTTTTCGATAATGTCTGAGGGAACATAGGGATCATAAACCAAAACGTTCATACCAAGTGCTTTTGCTCTCGAAGCCACTTCTCGCCCAACATGGCCAAATCCTATTATCCCTATAGTTTTACCATTCAACTCATAACCAGCTTGTTCATAATAATAAAACTCGTACCCCCAAGTCCCCTGTCTTAGCAAAATATTAGCTTTTATTATATTCCTAACGTGGGCTATAATTGCCCCTATTACAAATTCCGCAACCGCTATCGCATTCCTCCCAGGAGTATATAGGACGGGTATGCGTAAAGATGTTGCAGCATCCACATCAACATTAACAGGATCTCCTCTCATACATCCGATAATCATTAAGTTTTTAGCAGTTCTCATAACATCCAAAGTAACTGGAGCAGTATGCACTATTAAAATATTAGTATTTGAGATATAAGGTATAAGTTGTTCTGGAGAGCCTGTAAATTCCTTAATCTCCCTCGTAACACCCTTAATTCTCCCTCTCTGATACCCCCTTAACTCCCATTCCACAGTAAATATTTCTATGTCAAAATCGAAGTCTTTTAATTTATCGCGTATAACGTTTTCTACAATTTCTTTACGCATAAATTGATCGCCGAAAATTGTCACTTCAAGTTTTTTCATTTCCATGACTCACGCCGGAATTTCTCCTTTTTATCCATATATAATGTTCCCATCTTTGTCGAATAGCTTAATATACTGAGCTGGGAACCGGATATAGACGTCCTGACCTTCTCTCAGGAATTTCTCTGTTTTTACTTTTATCTCAAGGTTGCCGATGTTTAAGGTAGCTATTCGAAGCATTCCAGTATCTTCCACTATAGAGACCTTTGCATAAATATAGTTAGGCTTACTCTCAAGACTAACTTCAATTTGTTCCGGTCTTATTCCAAAAATTACTTCATTTGTGGAAATTCTATCTAGAATCTCCGTAGAAATGGTAGCTGGTAACTCAATTCTTATCCCTTCTAACTCTACGTAAGTCTTATAGTCTTTACTTTCTAAAGTTCCCTTTAGAAGGTTCATTCCCGGATTTCCCAAGAACCATGCTATAAAAGTATTAGCTGGATGATTATATACATCTTCTGGCGAGGCAAATTGAAGTATCTTGCCATCCTTCATAACTGCTATTAGGTCCGCTAATGTTAAAGCCTCTGCCTGATCATGCGTCACGTAAAGAATAGTGGCTCCAGTTTCTCTTTTAACTTCTAGTATTTTTTCTCTTAATTCAAATCTAGCTGACGGGTCGATATTTGTTAAGGGCTCATCAAGTATTAGAACATCTGCCTGTTTTATCATCGCTCTTCCCAAAGCAATTTTCTGCTTTAAATCCGCAGGTAATCCTACAGGTTTTAAATGTAGGAATTGCTGGATCCCGAGAAATTCGGCCACTCTTTTTACCTCCTTATCTATTTGATCTTTAGACAGCTTCTTAACACGTAATGGAAATGCTAGATTCTCGTAGACAGTCATTATAGAGTATACTACTGGAAACTGGAATACCATTGCAACATTTCTCTTTTCTGGTGGTAAGTCCGTTACATCCTTTTGATCAAAGTAAACCTTGCCATATGTAGGATGTAATAGACCCGCAATAATCCTCATGGCTGTTGTTTTCCCGCAACCTGAAGGGCCGAGTATAGCGCTAAGTTTTCCATGTGGAAATGTTATGTTCAAATCATCTACGGCTTTAACCCGTTTATCATATATGTGAGTTACATTTTCCAGCGTAATATTAGTCATTCAAATCACCCTCTAAGGATATACTCTTTCCATGGTATTTGCATCAAATAATAAGATTCTATTTGCATCTATAAATACTTTCACATCTCTTACTTCACCAACTCTATATATATACGGTAGGTGTAACGTCAGTCGAACTCCATTAGCCTCTACATGAGCTATTGTTTCTGATCCGATTATATACGTCAAGAGCAACCTTGCCTTAAATACATTAGTTAATGACCTATCTTCCTCAAAGACTATATGTAGGTCATGAGGCCTTATTGCTAATAAATATCTACCCTCAGCTAGAGTGCTTGTACAATACGTTGGAAGATCTATACTGACAAATGGTGTCTTAAGAGTAACTTTACCGTTTTTCATCTCTAAATCAGCGTCAATTAGATTGATAGTGGGATATGAGAAAACTCGTGCTACGTTAAGATTGTTTGGTAAGTCATGTACTTCCCTTGGCGCACCGCTTTGAAGCAATTTTCCCTCAAACAGAATATGAACTTTATCCGACAGGGCCAAAGCGTCTATAGGATCGGGTGTTGCATATAGAATTGTAGCTTTCAAGGCTTTGCTCATTCTTTTAAGCTCAGTCCTAGCGGCCTCCCTAAGCTTGTAATCTAGGTTTGTCAAGGGCTCATCAAACAGATATATTCTTGCCTCCTTCACCATCGCTCTGGCAATAGCAACTCTCTGCTTCTCGCCGCCACTAAGCTCCCTAGGATACCTGTCAAGGAGGTGGTGTATGTTTAAGAACTCACTTATCTCTTCTATCTTTTTCCTAATCTCATCTGGAGGTAATTTCCTGGCTTTAAGCGGGCTAGCTATATTATCATACACCTTCATATGAGGATATAAAGCAAAAGTCTGGTAAACCAATGCAACATTCCTATCTTTTGGAGGAAGATCAGTGATATCTTCGTCGTCAAGGAATATTCTTCCCTTATCCGGATGTTCGACACCTGCAATTATCCTTAGTAAAGTTGTTTTTCCCGCCGACGGCGGCCCAAGTAATGTTGTAAATGAACCTTCTTCAACCTCAAATGATATATCTTCTAGAACTTTCTTGGGACCGAACTTCTTACTTACTTTCTCCACGCGTAATTTCGCCATAACTTTCACCTCACAATACCAAATGTTAATCCTCTAGCTAAATGCTTTCTAATGGCAATAAAGGCTATTATTATAGGAATTATTGCGTAAAATGTTGCAGCCATTATCTTATTCCATTCGTATCCCCATTCACCCCCCATGTACTCACTAATTCCTACAGGAAGAGTTTTACCAGCAGGCGATGTGGTGAGAATTGAGGCGAAGAGGAACTCACCCCAGCTCAGTGCCAGTATTATCAATGATACTGCCACTAAACCTGGTCTTATTAATGGCAAGGTTATATTTAGGAATGCACGAAGTCTACTATATCCATCGATCATGTAACTTTCCTCAAGCTCTGGTGGTATTTCTATTATATAGGAGCGAAGCACCCATACTCCAATTGGGATATTTATCGCCCCGTATATGAGTCCTAGACTTATAGGTGTGTCTATCAGCGCTAATTGTCTTAGAAATACATAAATTGGCAGTACTACTGCAGCAGGAGGTAAGAATCTGAATGTAAGAATTGTAAAAAGTACATCGGATCTATTTTTGAAGTTAAATCTAGCGCATGTATATGCTGTGGGCATGCTGAAGGCTAATGCTATTAATGTGCTGATTAGGCTGGCAATTACCGTATTTCGATAGTACGCTATTGTTGGTCTGTCAAACCAAATAATAAACCAGTATTGCATAGTAAATTCTTTCGGGATCAGAGTAGGAGGCCAGTAAGTTATCTCAATCCTACTCTTGAAAGCTGTTATAAATGAGTAATATATTGGGATAAGTGTCCAGATTGTTAGGAGGATAAATGCAATAACAGTTGCAATTTTCCAACCATTGATTTTCATGCACCTTCCCCCTCAAGTTCCTATACTAAGTACTCTTTAAACCTTCGCACGATTAAATTAGCAGCAATAAATGCTACTATCCAGAAGATAACTGAAATCGCAGCACCATATCCTATATCAAGGACCTTAAAGCCCCTTTTATATATATAGACGCTAAGCGTCTCTATACCACTTCCACCTCCTGTGACGACAGCATAAATAGGGTCGAATAGTTTGATTAAATCTAAGAATCTCAATATTAAGGCAATTAATATTATCGGCTTTAAATAGGGTATAATTATCCTAAAGAAGACCGTCGTTGGAGGGGCTCCATCAACTCTAGCAGCCTCTACAGGTTCCGGCGGAAGGCCTAACATGCCAGCAAGGAGGATTAATCCTATAAATGGTGCCCATTGCCAGGCATCAATAAGCATAACTATTATATATGAAGGAAAGCCGCCAGCCATCCAGTTAATTCTTATGTTAAATAGCGTTTGAGTTATAAAATCTATTAGACTCATTTCAGGGAATATCATCAACCTCCAGATTATAGCAACGCTAATTGGTGGTAATAGGATAGGGAGTGTAAAGAATATTCTAAATATTCCAATACCTTTAAAGTCTCTAGATAGGCAGAGGGCTATAAGAAGACCGAGAGCAAATTCCAGCCCAAGACATGCTAAAATAAAGATTACCGTGTTTCTTGCAGCTAGATAAAAGTCAGGGTCCGTGAATAATGAGACATAATTTTCTATACCGATGAAACGGGTAAGCTCAGGCCTCGCAAGCTTATAATAAAACGTACTAAAGTATATGTTATATATGAATGGATAGAATAACCATGTGAACAAATAAAAAAGAGTAGGTAAGGTTGTTACTAAGATTAGGGTCTTTGTCTTCATAGTCCATGGGCCTCCAGCCATTCTTTGACTACTGAAAGTTCGTCAAAGTGGAGGGGCTCCCATCCACTATGAGGAAGCTCTACATTGTTCAATTCACACCATCCTGCAACACTTAAGACTGGTGGTGGTGGTACGCCTGGTTTGAAGTAGCCAGCAGCTTCAAGTATTTTTCTCACACGCTCATTAGCCCTATCCAGACACTTCTTTGGATCTGGCTCAGTTCCCTCAAGGTATGGGTATATTGATTCACCAACCGCTATCTCAATATCATATGTTTCAGGAATACATATATTTGTCCACCCATACGCCAACTGGAGCCATTCTGGTCTATATGATGGCTGAGCCCGCCAAGCAATAGGATTATTCAAGACATATGTATGTCCTGCCTCAACACCGGTTCCTGCTGCACCTAGTATAAACATCGCCTCAGCAGATGTTAGAAATGCCGCCCATAGGAAACCAAGTTCCTGCACCCGACTTGTTTTTGGAATCCCCATAACCGTTGTTGTCCAGAGGAATCCCGGTCTAAAGTGGGTTCCAGCGGGCATTGGAGCATGGCGGAGCTTTTCTTCCGGATGCGTTAAGGGTGAAATAGCTGAAAGCTTTGGATCATAAGCCTGCCTACCCACACATTGCCATAGATGGAACATGACGATCTTACCACCAAGCCAAGCCTCTCTAGCATCACCATAATAGAAGTGTAGTGCTCCTGGAGGACTATATTCTAAAAGCTTCTTGTAGATCTTCAATCCTATAAGCCATGGCTCAGTATTTATCGCTGGTTCCCAAGAGTTTGGTTTAAACAGTTCTCCCCCGTACATTAACGCTATTTGATAGAGATACCACATTGCCCAGAAATCTTTTCCGCAAAGAACACACCAGGGATACACACCATCCGCTTTTGCCTTATCAAACATCTTTTCACAATACTGCAATACTTCTAAATATGTTTCAGGTGGCTTCTCCGTCCCTAAATACTTCTTTAGCAGATTTGCCCTATAATGAAATACATGCATATCTGAATCAAGCGGTAAGCCCAGTAGCCTACCATCACTTACAGCTAGCATTCTAAAAGCTGGGTGGTAGACATTAATATCAATTCCGTACTTCTTTGCAAACGGTGTAAGATCGACGACATACGGCATATATGAGGCGCCCCAGTCAACGAAAAGCTCACAAGCATCATATCTACCGGTAGGTGCCGTAAATTCGGCCATTAACTTTTCATGATAAACTTCAGTCGGAATTCCTAATATCTCAAGCGTTGTTCCGGTTAATGCTTCGAACGCGGGCTTAAAAGTTTCTGGAGCAGAAATATCCACACCTTCACATGCTTCACAAACTTTTGTACCCTTCCATTCCGCTTTAACAGCATCCCAGTCTACATTTCTTATTGGATCATATGGAACAACGTATTTACCTATAGGTATCTTAGCCCAATCTATAACCCATTTCTCCAAAAATCTATCCGCTCTTGGGATATACGGCTCCCACTCAGGTTTAATTCCAACTGTGGGCACGCCAGCAGTAACGGTAGTAGTAACAGTTTCCCTGACAGTGACCGCTCCGATGGTGGTTGTAACGGTTTTCTCAGCAGTAACAGTTTTCTCAACAGTCCTTTCCACAGGCACCGTAATGGTCTTTTCAACGGTTACTGGAGCACGAGCAAGATACCCGGCAACACCTCCAACGACTAAGCCACCAATTACTCCGCCAGCAATTTTCAAAGCTGTCCGTCTATCAACTTTTTTCTCCATCATTACCACCTCATTTTGGGTAGTAATATATGTGATGTGCTCTCTTATATACTTTATCATTTATACTTTATTTTTAGAACTTGTGCCGTAAAACCTTAAATTAAAAGAGTCATTAAAAATTTTTGGTGAGAATTATGAAATATACACATGGTAAACCACTTATCATAAAGCTCTCAGAAGTATTGCCAGATTCAATAGAGTGTGGATGTAAGTATCCTCATGAGAAAGCTGTGAAAGCAGTATTGATAGGAGAAATAGAGGACTGCCTTGAAAAAATCAGTAACTATGAAATTGAGCCCCCTTATGCAATTTTCTGTGATGAGATTACATATGACTTATTAGGGAAAAAAATTGCTGGGTATCTGAAAGCAGACAGCTTCATATTAAAAGGCTTATTTGATGAATCCTACTGGTTAAATAAACTTACCCTATATCGTACGATAATTGGTGTAGGAGGGGGGACGGTACTAGATGCCGCGAAATATATAGCATATAAGATGTCCTCCACCTATATAGCCATACCAACTGCTCCGTCAAATGATGGGATACTTTCCCCTATGGCTGTGCTTTTCACAAGAGAGGGTAGAAAGACGTTTACAACGAGACCTCCTTTGCTAGCTATCTTTGATCTGAACATACTTAAATCAGCCCCTTCCACTCTCATTGCTTCTGGGTTTGGTGATGCAATGGCAAAAATAACATCATTAAAAGACTGGGAGCTTGGGAGAGATGAAAAAGGTGAAGAATATTGTGTTACAGCCGAGAGATATCTATTAACAGGAATCAATTTGGCATTAGAGGGGTTAGACTACTACTTCAAAGGAAATACTATTGAGGTGCAAGGGATAATAGATCTTATCCATTCTTTGATAGATTCAGGTATAGCAATGATGTTAACTTATTCATCTCGACCAGCTACAGGAAGTGAACATCTTATAGGAAGATACTTCGAGTTAAATTACAATGTACCTCATGGAATTGCCTCGGCGATTGGCACAATTATTGCTGCAGGAATTCATCAACTTCATAATCCTCATTGGTGGAATGAGGAATCATATAGTTCTTCCTCTATAATAAAGTATTGTGAAAAAGCAGGAATTCTAGAATATTTTAAAAGGATAAAAATACCAATGGAAGAATTGATAAATGCCGTTATTAATGCGCCAAAATTCAGACCCGAAAGATATACTATATTACATAAAGTAAAACTTACTAAGGAAGAGGTAAAGGAGATTATAGAGACCACTTTGATATTTTAAGAAAGAAATCTACAATTTAACAACGAAACATCTTTATTTCGCTTTATTCACTATTTTCGCCTTCCAATTTTTCAACTTTCTTAATGATAAAACCTCCTAATTTTTTCCAATTCATTCCATAAGTCCTCTACTCTCTTATATAGTTCTTGATACACTCTGAAGAGCTTCCTATACAATTCCACACGCTCTTGTATAGGTGTTGCTATAAATTTTGTCTTAAGAAAAGATTTAAGGGCCTCCTCATGCGTTTTAAAGACTCCTATACCGAGACCAGCATTTATTGCAGCACCCCTACACCCGAATTCCTCCCCTACGGGTACTTTGATTCTTAAAGCACATATATCCGCCAATATTTGGAGTAACGTTTGACTTCTAGAACCTCCCCCGATTACTGTAGCTTCTTTATCTACCACCGTAATAAACCTTGAAAGCTGGAGTATATTATCAAGCATGCTATATCCGATCCCCTCATAAATTGCCCGAAGAAGATTTTCCCTTTTATGCTCTATTGATAGACCAAAGAATGACCCCCTCGCATACGGATTCATTATAGGACTCATTTCGCCCTGCAAATATGGATGATAGATTATGAATCCTGAATAAGGCTTAGCATTTTCAACAAGTTTATCACATATTTCGTATATCTTCTTGCTTCCATACTTTTCTATTAGATCTTTATAGAATTCCGTTATAAACCAATCAATATTTGGGGTGGCAAGCATAGATTGAGAGTTTAAGATATATCTGTTAGGGACGCAATGAAGGTTAACGCTTACTTTCATCTGAGGATCTCTAATCGTTCTGTCTGATATAGCTGCATAAATGCCTGCTGTGCCTATAATAGCAAACATTTGTCCAGGTTTAATTGCTCCAGCTCCCAATGCGCTAGAACATACATCATAAGCTCCTACTACTACAGGAGTACCTTCTTTAAGGCCTGTCTCTTTGGCTGCTTGTCTAGTAACTTCTCCCGCTATTTCCCAAGGTTTCTTTAATGGAGGTAAAAGCCCGATATAGCTTTCATCAAGATTAAGAATTTGAAAAATTCTTGGAGAATACGTAGCGGTATCTGGATTTACGAAGCCTATCATATCTGTTGGATCAGATAATATTACATCCGTTAACTTAAATCTAATCCAGTCTTTACATCTTAATAAAAATCTACATTTTTTAAGTATATCTGGCTGATGAATGTCAAACCATTTCAGCAATATGGGTCCTGATCCAGGAAAAATTTTCCATCCTGATATCTCATATAACTCAGTAATTAATGAATAATCCATTTGGTCAATAATCTCTGCTCCACGGAGATCTAACCATGTTACGCCTTTTCCCTCGGGCTCCAAGTTTTTATTGAGAAGCCATAATCCAGCACCTTGTCCACTTAATCCGATGCCAAGAATTTCCTCAGCCCTGCTATCGCTTGTAATTTTTCTCAGTAGGGTGCAGACCTTAATCCAGATTTTGTTCATGTCTTGTTCAGCGAATCCGGTATGTGGATTCTCAATTTCATTTTTCTCACTATACACTTTCTCTATCTCTCCACTTAAATCGTAAATAGCAGCTTTAATTGTCGTCGTACCGATATCGATTCCCAAGAGTAGTCCATTCTTTCCCATTTCAGCCGTTAAGGTGGTAACCAAACTTATAAATTTTATTTTAAAATAAAGACGCTCTATTGTGATTTATCTTCATTATCCAGCTCCTTTGTCCTTGTCCATTAGTTATCTTTCCAGATTTAATTTCAGTTACTGCAATTCATTATAAACTTTTATGAATTCCTCATAGAAATCCCATAATAACGTATAAAGTTTCTTATATAGTGGATAGAGTTTCAGATATTTTTCGACATTATGACTATTTGGCTCGAATATTCTTTCTATTTTTACCATTCTTTTGGCTGCTTCAAATGGATTGTTATATAATTTTGCTACGACACCTGCCTCAATCACAGAACCTAACAATCCTGCATCTTTAACAGTTGGTACTAAAATAGTTGTATCTAAAACATCCGCTAATATCTGACACCATAAAGGTGAATTAGCTGCACCACCCGTTATTCTAGCTTCGCGTATGCTTAGACCACGATTTCTGAACACTTCTATGTTGTCTTTTGCTGCATAGCCAACGCCCTCTAAGATTGCTCTTATAACGTCTTCTTTTCTTGTTTTTAAATTTAATCCAAAAAGCAACCCTCTCATTGCAGGCTTAACAAAAGGTGATCTTTCCCCTTGAAGAAATGGATGAAAAATTAATCCATTGGAACCTACGGGGCTTTGTTCCGCCTTCTTGTCAAGAAGCTCATAAACTCTACGCTTACATCTTTTAGCTCTAATGATCTCCTCGTAGCAGAATTCATCCTTAAAAAGCTTCAGGCATACACCAGCCGTCATTTGAAAGCAACCAAGCAACCATGAATCTGGAATAGCATGACAAACAATAGAGTATGCTTTTTCAGGATCTAGAATCGGTTTATTTGTCACAAGCTCATATATCCCCGCTGTTCCTATGATGATGCATAACTGCCCCGGTTCGATTACACCCGCTCCAAGTGCGGTTGAACATATATCACCTGCCCCAATAGCTACAGGAGTACCAGCTCTTAGCCCAGTTTGTTTAGCTGCTTGGAGAGTTACTTCCCCTGCATATTCCCATGGCTTTCTTATCTCAGGCAACAAGTTATCAATATTCAGACCCAGTAATTGAATTATTTCCTTCGACCAAGATTTGTTAAAAATATCAAACAATCCTGTAACACTTGCATCTGTAATATCAGTATAAATTTCCCCTGTTAACTTGTATCTTATAAAGTCTTTGCAAGTAACAAAGTATCTACTTCTTTTTAAAGTTTCTGGCTCATTTCTCTTTAGCCAACTTAAATGCATTATTTGCATGCTTGGTATTAATCTCCAACCAGTTTTCTCATAAATTACATCTGCAAAACCTTTCTCATAATACTCTCCAAGGATGTCTTGACTTCTGGAATCCAGCCAAATTATAGCTTTTGATCTCGCTAATTCTCCATTATGTCCTATTAAGAAGGTTCCGTGCATTTGTCCGGATAAGCCAATTCCTGTTATTTCAGACGATAAAATATTATTCCTTTTTAAGCACTTCCTAATGAGATTGCAAGTGATCTTCCATAAAATCTCTGGATCCTGTTCTGCCCATCCAGCTTTTGGGGATTCTACAATAACTTCTTTACCAATAGCATCCACCAGTCTCCCTTCCTCCGTAAATATACCGACTTTGATTAGTGATGTGCCAAGATCTATGCCTAGAAGATAGGTCAAGAATATCTCCTCCAAATTTTTGAATAAGGGTTCTTAATAAACACATTTCATTTCATGCGTTATAAGGATTTATTTGTCTACAAAACTTCTTCAATGAAGCAAGTTTTAACAAAGAATAAAATTTAAAGAGAGTAGGACTGTAATAAGTCATATCTGCCTTAGCCTTATTTGCTGTATTACTCCAGTCCCAGTTTCTTTCTCACATATCTCGTGAGGCCGCCAGCACTTATTATCTCAATAGCAAGTGGTGGGAGGGGCTTTGCCTGAATCTTGATCCCTCTCGTCTTATTCTCTATGATGCCGCTTACCAAGTCCACTGA
>Ga0080004_1224102_pt1 | contig 13836 bp, 10 predicted proteins | sample WasSprMetagenome_FD_69207 | JGI IMG/M metagenome (GOLD analysis project Ga0080004, IMG submission 69207) | Sulfidic aquatic microbial communities from Washburn Spring, Yellowstone National Park, USA - WS (SPADES assembly) (version 2) | ecosystem: Environmental > Aquatic > Thermal springs > Hot... | reverse complement strand
AAATCTTGTTATTTGAAAAAATCAATAAAAATCTCTTAAAATCAATTTCCAAAGAACTCCTAAGGGAAAAAGCACTATTGGCGGTTTTTGGAAAATAGGGGTAATAGTGGATGGAGAAAGAGAGAGGAAAGGAAGGAAAAAGAAAGGAGAAGAGAAAATAAGAGAAAAATTACTTGCCAAATTTTTAATTGAGGTTATAATTTATGAATAGAAGATAAAAATAAAGAAAAATAACAGTGTGAAAATTGGGTCTCAATCGAACCATTGTGGAATGGAAACGTTGGTATCCGCCCGAGACCTTTCTAATGATCTCTGGTCTCAATCGAACCATTGTGGAATGGAAACCGTTCAGCTAATTCCTTGACGAGCTGGGAGTATGCCTCCCGTGTCTCAATCGAACCATTGTGGAATGGAAACTCTAAATGAAGCTTGTTATCTTCTAAAAAGTTTAAAGCATCGTCTCAATCGAACCATTGTGGAATGGAAACCCTTAATGAAGACCATATCGCACTCCCTCGCGATCTCGTCTCAATCGAACCATTGTGGAATGGAAACATTACATTTACCACCTTTCCTTCATCCACGAGTGGGTCTCAATCGAACCATTGTGGAATGGAAACTAGGAAACTTTACCTTTAAAGCTGTTGCCAAAGACAATAATGGTCTCAATCGAACCATTGTGGAATGGAAACCGAGAGCCATCAACCGAGCCGTTCTCCGTTTAACGGGTGCAGGTCTCAATCGAACCATTGTGGAATGGAAACCAAACTAACAGGCCTCATAATCGTGGCCTGTCTGGTCTATTGTCTCAATCGAACCATTGTGGAATGGAAACTGCTCCATTCCTCCACCGCCTTTTGAGGATTGAAATGTCTCAATCGAACCATTGTGGAATGGAAACTATAGAGGGCAAACCGCGTGCAATGGAATATCTCGCACGTCTCAATCGAACCATTGTGGAATGGAAACATCTGTCTGCTAAAAAGCCCAGCTTGACATTATTATCGTCTCAATCGAACCATTGTGGAATGGAAACTCTTTCAGGGGATTAGTCCCCTGAGAAATGCTTCCCAGTCTCAATCGAACCATTGTGGAATGGAAATTTGTGCCACTCCATTGCTTTGCAAGCTTGAGGTCTATTCCTCTCGTCTCAATCGAACCATTGTGGAATGGAAATCTATGAGACATATTTATTGAGCGAGTTAAAGGAAATTTGGTCTCAATCGAACCATTGTGGAATGGAAATAACATCTTCAATATCAATTTATCCCTCTCATTCAAGGTCTCAATCGAACCATTGTGGAATGGAAATCCGCTTGCTCTCCCTAAACGCTTCCCTCTTTATCTTCGTCTCAATCGAACCATTGTGGAATGGAAATTTCAATTCTGCCTTTATTATGGGCTTCCCCGAATACAGATGTCTCAATCGAACCATTGTGGAATGGAAATGGAGGCTTCTATCACGGGAAGGGAATGCCTTCCCCTATCTATGTCTCAATCGAACCATAGTGGAATGGAAATTATCGGTATCGGTCGCATCGCCACACCATCCTTCACGTCTCAATCGAACCATAGTGGAATGGAAATATATGGTGGCTTGTATGTCCCCACCATCTGCCTTTCAGCTTCGTCTCAATCGAACCATAGTGGAATGGAAATTCTATTATCACACTAGCACCAACTGAAGCTGCGAATGCGTCTCAATCGAACCATAGTGGAATGGAAATGACTTCTACCATATAGACATCTATTTAAATGCTCTTGTCTCAATCGAACCATAGTGGAATGGAAATGACTTCTACCATATAGACATCTATTTAAATGCTCTTGTCTCAATCGAACCATAGTGGAATGGAAATGTCTTCACGATAAGATAATCAACCTCATCCCCGGGGTGTCTCAATCGAACCATAGTGGAATGGAAATCCAGCTCTCGGATTTGTTTGGCGTATTGGCGGAGCTGTCTCAATCGAACCATAGTGGAATGGAAATATGACATTCTCTACTTTCCCCTCCATAGCTGCAGGGGAAGTCTCAATCGAACCATAGTGGAATGGAAAAAAGATTTACTATCAAACCAGGGAAAGCCTCAGCTGCTGGTCTCAATCGAACCATAGTGGAATGGAAATTAAATGGTCTCATTCTCTCCATAATTTCTCTTTCAGAGTCTCAATCGAACCATAGTGGAATGGAAATGTGTTTGAGCATTAGCAAGACTATTAAGGTAGGTATTGGTCTCAATCGAACCATTGTGGAATGGAAATCGGAGTAGGGAACGGAAGCCCGAAGTCGGAAGCCCGGGCTTAATACACCAAAGTGGATTGCGATACAGAAAGCGAGAAAAGATTGGAAAGGAAAATAAAGATAAAAATCGTTGCGTAAATATTCGTTGTTTAGTATAATGAAAAACAAGTTAATCGAACCATACTGGAATGGAGATTTAACAAATACAAATACTAGCAATTCATTATATTCCCTCCAGAGCTCAATCGAACCATTGTGGAATGAAGGAGTTCCAAAAATTGTTGCGTGAGTTGTTGGATTGTCGTATAATTCCTAAAATCTTTGTGGAGGTGAATGAGTGTCTAATTTATCGCCTCAGGAAGAAAGATATGCTCTTATACTCGCTTCCCTCCTCCACGATATCGGTAAGTTAGTCCAAAGAGCAAGCGACGAACCTGCTTCTAAAAAACACGAAGAATGGGGAGCTGATTGGTTCTCCTCCACCAATTACCATCCCGACCTCCTCCCTCCTCATCTAAAAGACCACATTGAAAGCCTCATCTATAACCACCACTCCTCCTCACCCTCCCCTTCCCTTGAGAAGCTCCTCTCAATCCTCCGCCAAGCCGACCAATTGAGCGCCCAAGAACGCCCCGAAAAAGAGGATATCTCCGCTGGCGAACAGGGAAAATGGGAAAGGGAAATCCCACTCCGCTCCATTTTCTCGGAAGTCCACATTGAAGGCAAACCACCTCCCACCCCCTCCTACTGGTCTCTCCAACCACTCTCTTCCTCCTTCCTCGCCCCAAAACCAAGAGAAGAAGCCATCGTTCAAACCTCCCAATATAAGCAAATCCTCAATAATCTCAATTCAAGAATCTCCTCCATCTCCTCCCTTCCCGCCCTGCTCTCCCTCCTTGAAGAGCTCCTCACCTTCATCCCCTCGGAAACGAGGAAAGTTCTCAGCAAGGACGATATCCTCAATCCCGAAAAAGACCCCGATATCTCCCTCTATGACCACCTCAAGCTAACCTGTGCCCTCGCCATCTCCCTCTACGATTCCCAAGACAACAACTTCCTCTACCTCAGAGGAGACTTATCCGGCGTGCAAAAGTTCATCTATACAATCACCTCAAAGGGAGCGCTGAAAAGCCTCAGGGCTCGCTCCCTCTATATTGAGCTCCTCTCCAACCATATCGCCGCCCTAATCTTGGAGAAATTCAACCTCCCTCCCACAAACCTCATCTTCTGCGGAGGCGCCCAATTTGAGCTCATCCTCCCCAATAAGCCCGACGCTGAAGAGATTCTCTCTGACACAAAGGATTACCTCAATAAATGGCTTTGGGATAAATTCGGAGGAAGGCTCTATTTAGCCTTCCAATGGGTTAAACTCTCACCCGAGGAATTGAATAGCCAGGCTCTATTGGATAAAAGAAGAAAGCTCTTCACTCTTTTGGAAAGAGATAAAAACCGTAAATTCTTCAAGTTGGCACAGGAGCTCTTTAAGCCAATTGAGGTGAAAGGGGGAAAATGTGAGGATTGCGGGGAAATCCTTTACGAATGCGATGTCTGTAAAGCATCATCCGATATCTTCAAGGAAGTTGAGGAAGGAGTTCATCTCTGTCCTCTCTGTTATACCCTCTTCCAACTCGGCGGCGCTATCCCCAAGATAAAAGAGCCCTGCTTCGTCGCTCATCCCCAGGGAGATATACCCCTCCCAAACGCCTCCTATAAATTGATTGAGAAAAGGGAATTGAAAACCTACATTCCCCAAGCGGAAAGGATATTCTTGATAAACTCCAAGCCCGATGGCTTGCCCTCCCATTCCCATATCTATTTCCTTCCCCTCGCCCATTATGCGAAGAAGGATAAGGAGGGGAATGTAAAGGATTTTGATGGCTTCGCTGATGCGGGTCTGGGCGCCTCAAGGATTGGCATCCTCAGGCTTGATGTTGACCGTTTGGGGATGATTTTCGGAGCCGGAATTCCCAAGGAGCGCTATTCCTTCTCCCGTGTAGCCACGCTCTCTCGCTTCCTCACTATTTTCTTCAAGTCATATATTGACGATATATTGAGGGGAAAAGAGGTCGCTGTTGTTTATTCTGGCGGGGATGATGCCTTCATAGTGGGAGCTTGGAACGATGTTTTGGAGAGCGCCTTTGAGATTCAGGAGAAGTTCTCCTCATTCACGCGAAATCCCTCTTTCACCCTTTCCGCAGGCTATCTCGGCTGTGACCAAAAGGAGCCGCTTTATCAGATGGCGAAGATGAGCGGAGATATGGAGGAATCGGCGAAGGATTCGGGCAGGAATAGATTTGCCTTCTTCATAAGGATGAGAGAAAGAAAACGGGAAGAATGTTCTTCAGTTGAAAAGGGAATTGAGGAGCCGCTTTGGGAGAAGTGTTTAGAGATAAAGAGATGGAAGGAGGAGTTTCTCAGGGATTTCGCTGAATTGAAAGACGGTCATTACGAGCTTGAGCTTCCTCGCTCCCTTCTTTACAGGCTTTTGGAGATAAGCAGGAGCTGGGAGAGGGATAAGAATATTTATCCCTATATTTATCTCGTCTATATCGTGGGAAGGATAAGGGAGAGTCTGGAGAAGATAAAATTGGGAGATAAGTGGAAGGAATTCGCTTATTCCTATTTATTGAAGAGGGAAAACATTCCCTTCTTCCCTCATTTCGTTTATTGGATTGACCTTTTAATAAGAGAGAAGGAGAAAAAGGAGGTGCAAGTTAAATGAGTTTTGAGAGAAGGGAAGGAGCCCAGCAAAGGCTGGAGGTTTACCAGCGCTGTGAGAATTTCCTTCAGGGTCTCAAGAGCTTGAAGGAAGCTCCCGCCGAGAATCTGCTGAATTTCGTTGACGAGATAGGCAGGGATTTAGCGAGAAATGTCAGGATGTCCCAGCTGAGAAGGGTCCTGGATTCCTTTGAGAAGATTAAGTCGGCTGTCAGGACTCGCAAGGAAGGGATAAGCGTTAGGGAGGAAATCCAGCCGTTGAAGATTCATTTAGCTTATGCGGCGGGGAGGCAGGGCGCCCTGAAGCCTCTTCAAAAAGTGCTCAGCAGGGCGATTGACAAAGTTCAGGATAGGGATGATTTTAAGAAGCTCTCTCAATTCATTGAGGGACTTGTTGCTTATCATAAGTTCCACGGAGGTGAAGATTAGATATGCGGGATGAGCGTCCGATTCTCGGGAAGATTGTCATTGAAGGTCAGATGGTTTGCTTGACCGGTCTTCACATAGGGGCGAGGAGGGAGGCTATGAAGATTGGCGGTATAGATGCGCCAGTCGTGCGCGACCCAATAACGGAATTTCCCTATGTCCCGGGAAGCTCCTTGAAGGGCAAGATGCGCTCCCTCTTGGAGAGGAAGATGAACAAAAGTCTAAGGAATATCGGAACCCCCAAAAACCCTGTGCATATACATGTTTGCACGGACGAGAATTGTGAGATTTGTCGTCTTTTCGGCTCAACCCCGCCCCCGCGAAGAAAGGAAGAGGAAGAAGAAAAAAATATCCCCTCCCGCCTCGCCGTGCGCGACCTTTTCCTTACGAAGGATAGCAAAGATAAATTGGAGGATATTGAGACGGGGCTTCGCTACACGGAATGGAAGTTTGAGAACGCGATTGATAGGATAACCTCCGCCGCCAATCCTCGCCAGATTGAGAGGGTTCCCGCCGGCTCCGTCTTCCAACTGGAAATCATCTATACCGTTGAGAATAAGGAGCACCTAAAGGAGGACTTGAAAAATCTCCTCTCCGCTATGCGCCTTTTAGAGGACGATTATCTCGGTGGACATGGCTCCCGCGGCTACGGCAAGGTCAAATTTGCGCTTTCAAAGATTGAATATCGCAAGGGAGATTGGTATGCGACGGGAAAGAACGAATATAAAAGGGAATGGCAAGTCAAGGATATAGATGAGGCGCTCGCCAAAATCGATAGCATAGCCGATTTCTGATAATGAGAGAATATCTCGTCAAGCTTCAGCCCGTTTCCCCCTTTCATATAGGTGAGCCAGGGATAGGATTGGAGGCTTGCCAATCCTATGTTCCCGCCGACCTTTTGTTCTCCGCCCTCTGCAACGCCTATGGCGCCCTCTTCGGGAAAAACGAGCTTGAGTCCCTCCTCAATTCCTTCTTTTCCTCCCCTCCATTCCTCATATCCTCCGCCTTCCCCTTCTGTAAAGATACCCTCTTCTTCCCACCGCCCCTCATCCCTCCAAATATCAAAGAGGAACACAGGAAGGATGTGAAGAAACGCCAATTCATCCCCTTGCAAGCGTTCAATCAATGGATAAAGGGCGAGGAAATCTCCTATCCCTTTGAGAAGTTTGAGTTAGAAGTTGCGGTTCTCCCCAGCGTTGCCCTTGATAGAGTGAATATGAGCTCGGAGATTTATCATCGTTCCGCCCTCTTCTTCCCAAAGGAAAGCGGGTTCTTCTTCCTCCTTCGCCTCAACGATGAGGGAATGTTGGAGAAATTCAGGGGAGCCCTTGAGCTCTTGGGCGATATGGGGATTGGCGGAGAGCGCTCCCTCGGCTACGGCTATTTCAAAGTTAAATCATTTGAGGAGAAGAGCCTCTTGCCTCCTCCCAATTCCTCCATCCTAACCCTCAGCCCCGTCGTCCCCTCTCCCAGCGACACAATTGACCTCTCCCAATGCTTCTATCAATTATCCCCACGGGGCGGATGGATATCCTCAATATTTGAGAAGAGACAAGGGAGGAGAAAGAGGATTTGGATGCTGGGCGAGGGCTCTGTCTTTCCCAAGCCAATTAAAGGGCAACTCGTTGATTTGACGCCGGAGGGATTTCCCCATAAAGTCTATCGCTATGCATTTGCCTTTCCCGTGGGGGTGATTATCGGATGATTAGCGTGCATAAATTCAGATTATTGCCTTTGTCGCCCATCCACATCGGCGGTAGATTTCAGGCGCTCTTCCCATTTGAATATATAATTCAGGATGGGAAATTTATCGTCATTAAAGAAGGGGAATTGGGGAAGTTCTTGCAGGAAAGAGGACTTTTGCCCGATTTCCTGCGTGGATTTGAACAGCCGGGCTTCTCCCTAACGGATTATCTTTCCCAGAAAAGACTTCTCTCCTCACACCTAATAGATAGGGTTTCCCTTTATTCCTGTCAGCTCGCCTGTCCCGCACCGATGGGAAAACAGGTGCGTCCCTTCACGAGAGATGCCTATCAAAGACCCTTCATACCTGGAACGGCGATAAAGGGGGCGATGCGCACTTCCCTTTGGTATGATGCGATGGTGAGGAATAGGGGTCTATTTGGGAGGGTGAGAGAAGAGATAAAAAGAGAAGCGAATAAAAAGAAAATTGACGACGAATTGGATAAGGAGATATTCGAAGGCTATCGTTTGGGGAATAGGGAGAGGTCTCCCAATACGGATATATTGAGGGTGGTAAAAGTGAGCGATGCGGAGCCTTGGGAGAGGGATTCTCTATATGTGGGTGAGGAGGAAACACGGGCGAGAGGGAGGGCTCGCCCCGATATATCCACCCATCTTGAATTCGTTAAGGAGGGACAGGAAACGAAATTCACTATCACATTTGATGAGGAGCTCTTTGAAAGGTTCAGGCGGGCGGGAAATCCCTTGTTCAACAGCTTTGAGGATTTCCTCTCAAAAGTTGATGCTTTCTATCGCAAGGTGGCGGAGGCGGAATTGGAAGAGGAGGATGTTTCAAAGGGATTCTATGAATGGCTTTTGAAGGAGACGAAGGGAAGAGGTTATCTGTTGAGGATAGGATGGGGTGGAGGCTTGCCATCTCTTACCATATGGTTGGCGCTCCCGGAAGATTTGAGGGAGGAGATAAGGCGGAATTTCTTCCGAAGGAGCCATAGGGAAAAGTTCCCTATGACGAGGCGGTTTCTGAAGAGAAGGGATGGTTATACTCCCTTCGGCTGGGTGATTTTGCAGGAGGTGAGATAGCGATGGAGAAGGTTCTGGTATTGACAGTGGGCGGAAGCCCCGAGCCTTTGATTACCTCAATAAACACTTTAAAACCCGATTTAGTTCTCTTCGTTTGCAGTGAGGATGTGGGAACGACCAAAGGTTCCTATACTATGCTGCCAACTATCTTGAGCGGGACGGGAGAGGTCAAATATGAAATCTTAAAGGTGCGTCCCGATGACCCCGAGAATTGCATCAGCACCATACTCAACAAAATTGAAGAAATAAAGAGGTCTGAACCGGGAGCGGAGATATTCGCGGATTACACGGGAGGAACGAAGACGATGTCCGTCTCCCTTTTCTGGGTGGCAACTCATCTCAATTTGGGGATTTATTTAACGACGGGAATTAGAAGGGACTTGGTAGCTATCAAAGAGGGGGAAACGACTCGCCGAATCCATCTCTCCTTCCCCTATTATGAGGAATTGCTCTCCGTTGTTGATTCCCTTCTTGCGAATTATCATTACACGAGCGCTGAGGAGAACCTCCGTTCCGCCCTCGCTAACTATCATTTCTCTCCCGATATTCAAGAGGAATTACAGAGAAAACTTGAAATAATAGACGCCTTCAGGCTTTGGGATGCCTACGATTCCTTGAACGCTATCGTGAAGATGAAGCCCTACAAGAAGGCGTTTTGGAATGATTATCTTTCCTTCTGGGATAGGGTAGCGGCGGATAGGATGAAGCTGGAGGAGGATTTCGCGAAGGAGGTTGAGGAGAGGCAAATACCCATCTATTCAAAGGACCAACCCACCCAATATGCGATTGTTCAGGATTTGGTTTTGAATGCGGAGCGCTGTGCGGTGAGGGAGCGATATGATGATGCCACAGCGAGGCTTTATAGGGCTATGGAGGCGCTCGCCCAGTTGAGGCTCTTCACGGAACACGGGATAAAAACTTGGGATGTGGAGATTGAGAGGCTTCCTGGGGAATTGAGAGGGAAATACGAAGAGAAGAGGAAAGAGGGAAAGATAAAGATTGGGTTGATTGAGGATTACGAGCTGTTATGGGAGTTGAAGGATGAAGTGGGGAATCTCTTCAAGGCAAGGGAGGATGATTTGAGGGAAGCGTTGCGGAGGAGAAATCAGAGCATTTTCGCTCATGGGTTCAAGAGTATAAACAAGTTGGAATACGATAGCATAATCAAGGCGAGGATAGAGGGCTTTATAAAGGATTGTTTAAAGGAGATATTGAAAGGAAAATATCAGGAGCCGAAGCAATTGCCGAAGAGTTTAGAGGAGATAGATAACCTCCTCACCTCCGCCGGTCTATGAGCGGAAAATTTTTCTAAAGATCTCCCAAGGGAAAATGCATTATCGGAGATTTTTGGAAAAAGGGGAAAGAAGGGATGGAGAAAGAGAAAGGAAGGAAAAAGAAAGGAGAAAGGAAAATAAGAGAAAAATCAATTGCTAAATTTTCAATTCAAGTTATAATTTATAAACAGAAAATAAAAAATAAAGAAAAATAACAATGTGAAAAACTGGGTCTCAATCGAACCATTGTGGAATGGAAATATGTTATTTCCAACATATCAACGGTTTTCTTGGTGGGGCTAATGTCTCAATAGAATCATAGTGGAATGGAAACCAGCTTTTTTAATCCCTTGAATGCTTCTTCTCTATCGTCTCAATCGAACCATAGTGGAATGGAAATCCCCTTCGGGGAGGAGGGTCTGTGGCCTGATTCTCAATCGTCTCAATCGAACCATAGTGGAATGGAAATGGGAAAATTCATAGTTATCGTTGAGGATAACCTCAACGATGTCTCAATCGAACCATTGTGGAATGGAAATGAGTTCCAAAGTCATTTTCTACACCTCCTTTCTCTCAAAAACAAGAAAGTCTCAATCGAACCATTGTGGAATGGAAATGGAGAGGAGACAATAATACTCTTCCACCGTCCCCTGTCTCAATCGAACCATTGTGGAATGGAAAAGCGGCGATCAACCGCGGTCGCGGTGACTCTCCAGCCGGGTCTCAATCGAACCATTGTGGAATGGAAATGCAGCCTCACCATCGCCCTTGATGGCCAGACTGTAAAGAAGTCTCAATCGAACCATAGTGGAATGGAAATGAGTTCCAAAGTCATTTTCTACACCTCCTTTCTCTCAAAAACAAGAAAGTCTCAATCGAACCATTGTGGAATGGAAATCTACCATCGGGATTGGCTTCCCAAATCCGCTCAATCGAGTCTCAATCGAACCATAGTGGAATGGAAATCTCAGCAGGGAACGGAAGCCCGAAGCCAGAAGCCCGGGCTCAATATACCATAGTGGATTGCGATACAGAAAGCGAGAATAGATGGGAGAGGAAAATAAAGAAAAAAAGATTGCGTAAATATTCGTTGTTTTGTATAATGAATATGAAAACAGGGTTTCAATCGAACCATAGTGGAATGGAAATGGCCACTCTTGAAGAATTGACCCATCAGCATCAACAGGTCTCAATCGAACCATAGTGGAATGGAAATTCTTCCAAATCTAGCTCCCTATTTAAAATGTCTTTTGCCCGGAGTCTCAATCGAACCATAGTGGAATGGAAATAGCTCCAACTTTGCCCAAACTTTGATAAAATTTGTTTGTCTCAATCGAACCATTTTGGAATGGAAATGCCAGTCCGACCACAATCCCCAGCCCTATTCCCCACCAGTCTCAATCGAACCATTGTGGAATGGAAATCTTGAACGGCTCATTCTCTGGTCTTTCCAATCCGACGTCTCAATCGAACCATAGTGGAATGGAAATAGTCTTCACCTTCAGCAACCCCAGGGCAAACCCAGGTCTCAATCGAACCATAGTGGAATGGAAATTGGAGCAGGGAACGGAAGCCCGGAGCCAGAAGCCTGGGTTCAATAGCAACATAGTGGATTGCAAATACAGAATGCGAGAAAAGATTGAAAAGGATGATGGGAAAGGAAAATAAAGATAAAAATGGTTGCGAAAATATTTAATGTTTCGTATAATAGGAAGTGAAAACTGGGTTTCAATCGAACCATAGCGGAATGGAAATATTCAAAAAAACCAGGGCGAATAACCAGAAAGCTTCTTCTGGTCTCAATCGAACCATTGTGGAATGGAAATAAGGTCATTCTTTTCGATTCTGATATTCATCTTAGGGGTCTCAATCGAACCATTGTGGAATTGAAATCGACAACGGACGTTGATAACACCAGTAAAGGGTTCAGTCTCAATCGAACCATTGTGGAATGGAAATAAGGACTACCATCGGCGCCTGGCAGTTTCACCTGCTTGGTCTCAATCGAACCATAGTGGAATGGAAATCTCAGCGGCATAAGTATTCCGTCTCGTAGCGGAAAGAATGTCTCAATCGAACCATAGTGGAATGGAAATAGAGTTCAGCGAAAAGGGAGGGAGGCGTTTCTCCCTTGTCTCAATCGAACCATAGTGGAATGGAAATAGCTATATGAGCAACCCTCTCTACTTTTTCAAATCTTTGTCTCAATCGAACCATAGTGGAATGGAAATTCCGAGAAGAGGATATAGAAGCGATAAGGAAAGGGGGTCTCAATCGAACCATAGTGGAATGGAAATGCGACAGGGTTTGTAATCGTGCCCTGTCTGGTCTATTTCGTCTCAATCGAACCATAGTGGAATGGAAATTGCTTAGCGGAGGGAGGGAGGTTTTCAAACTGAATCTCCTCGTCTCAATCGAACCATAGTGGAATGGAAATGAGAAAACGAGCGATGGCTCTGTTCATCGCTCTGGTCTCAGCAGGTCTCAATCGAACCATAGTGGAATGGAAATGTGAAAGGTTCAAAGTCTTTTCTAATCTTTTTAATAGTCTCAATCGAACCATAGTGGAATGGAAATCAGTTCCCGAAACGATAGAAACAACTTTCATTTCCGGTCTCAATCGAACCATAGTGGAATGGAAATAAGAATGGAAAGTGGAGGAAATTGAAGAGGATTTCTGTCTCAATCGAACCATAGTGGAATGGAAATCTGACAGGGAATATATTTCCTCACAGATATTTTCCGCTGTCTCAATCGAACCATAGTGGAATGGAAATCAACGAGCTTCTCTTCAATCTCGGTCATTCTTCACCTCCAAGTCTCAATCGAACCATAGTGGAATGGAAATACTACTTTTCCTCCTAGTTCCCAATATTGAACATCATTGTCTCAATCGAACCATAGTGGAATGGAAATGTCATAGCGTCAACATTGGTTGCTACTCTATCTAATCTGCGGGTCTCAATCGAACCATAGTGGAATGGAAATTTTTACAGAAGAGTTTTTAATGCGGACAGTCTCAATCGAACCATAGTGGAATGGAAATTAATTCTAAGAAGACCATATCGCACTCCCTCGCGATCTCTGGTCTCAATCGAACCATAGTGGAATGGAAATAGCTACAAGTTTGTATGCCAACCTCTCGTCTAGCTCGTGTCTCAATCGAACCATAGTGGAATGGAAATGTTGAAGTCGTTGTAATTTTCCTTTTTGGAGGCAAAGTCTCAATCGAACCATAGTGGAATGGAAATGCGGTAATCCGATTGAGGTGGAGGAGGCAAAATATGGGTCTCAATCGAACCATAGTGGAATGGAAATCGTAGAAGCCCGCAACAGGCGGGAAAGCGGTGGCAATTCGTCTCAATCGAACCATAGTGGAATGGAAATATCAAATGAGACTCAGAGAAAACTTGACAAACAGAGTCTCAATCGAACCATAGTGGAATGGAAATTATCTCATCCGACAAATTCATTCAAATCACCTCCATATCAATGTCTCAATCGAACCATAGTGGAATGGAAATCCGAAAGAGGGAAGTGCTTTGGGTAGATAATAATCCAGTCTCAATCGAACCATAGTGGAATGGAAATCTCCCAGAAAGTGGAAAGAATGTTCCGCTCGGAGAAGTTTCAATCGAACCATAGTGGAATGGAAACCAACACATCATTTCCTGCCCCTCAACTACTTGAGGGTCTCAATCGAACCATTGTGGAATGGAAATTCGTTTACACACACATCCAAAATTCTTTTTAAAGCCTCGTCTCAATCGAACCATTGTGGAATGGAAATTGATCTGGAGCTCGCCCACCTGCTCATCCTTTTGCAGTCTCAATCGAACCATAGTGGAATGGAAATAAATGCAAGTGCCCACCTATCGGGTACCTGATACCCAATGCGTCTCAATCGAACCATTTTGGAATGGAAAAATGAAGAACGAGCGCGTCCCTTCCTCTGTCTCTAGTTTTAAGTCTCAATTGAACCATAGTGGAATGGAAATAAATTATTGTGACGATGGCTGCTGCCATGCCGAGACTAGTCTCAATCGAACCATTGTGGAATGGAAATAATAGCAGGGAGCAATTGCAACTTATTCTTTGAAACTGGGGATTGAGGGGATTGGATATCTTTTGTAAAATTATCCCGTGATGATGAGTAAATGGTTTGCTCTCTTCTTAAATTTCCTCCTTATCATCCCTCCTCTTCTCGCTCAGCAAAAAGCGAGCGAAGCGACAGAAAGCAAGGAGATTGTCTGGGAAAACATCGGTCCCGGTGGCGGAGGCTGGATTCAGTCCCTCGCCTTCGACCCTAAAGACCCCAATACAATCTTCCTCGGCTGCGATGTCGGCGGTTTCTATATCTCTAATGACTTCGGCAAGCACTTCAAAATCC
>Ga0080004_1119470_pt1 | contig 13839 bp, 7 predicted proteins | sample WasSprMetagenome_FD_69207 | JGI IMG/M metagenome (GOLD analysis project Ga0080004, IMG submission 69207) | Sulfidic aquatic microbial communities from Washburn Spring, Yellowstone National Park, USA - WS (SPADES assembly) (version 2) | ecosystem: Environmental > Aquatic > Thermal springs > Hot... | reverse complement strand
GAAAAATGGAAGGTCCAAGAGGAGTAAAAAAGGAAGAGTTTGATGAACTTGTAAAGCTCGTCAACATGGTGTTTCGCCCTGAAACACAAACGATGAAGAAAGAGTATCAAATTCTTTTCAATGAGGAAAATCTGGAAAATCTTCGGGTTATTGTTGAGGAGGGAAAACCCGTCTCCCACATCGGCACACTTGAGAGAGATATATCCATCTTCAACTGTCGCTCAAGAGTGGGCCTGGTGGGATCAGTGTGCACACATCCTAATTTCAGAGGCAGGGGCTATGCTACGACTCTTCTCAACGATTGCATCAAGAGATTTGAGCAACACGGTTGCGATTTTATGTTTGTCTCTGGGATTCGCCGGCTATATGATTCCGCGGATTGCCTTTCCATTGGACAGGTATATAGGCCAGAGGTAAGAGAGAGGGATCTGTGGAGGTTTGAGAAAAATGAGGGAATCTCAATTGATGGTTCCGCAGAGAAATATTTAGAGGAGATGATTAGAGTATATAATGAGAAGGTGGTGAGATTCATAAGACCCAAGAAGGATTGGGAGATTGCCATTAGGAATAAGTTCGTTATGAATGTTCCCTGCGAGTTTTTGATAATAAAGGAGAAAGAAAAGTTCAAGGGATATTTCATTGTCCATTTCTCAGAGAGAAAGATAGCGGAAGTGAAAGAATATGCAGGAGATAAAAAAGCTTTAATTGATGCCATTCCTCATCTATTTGAGCGATATAGGTTAGCAGGATTCGTTTGGCCAGTTCCCTATGAGGATAAAGAGCTCGCCAAGCTCGTTCAAGATAAAGGAGTTTCAACGACGATTATTCCAATCGATGGAACAGTGAGAATCCTTAACTTTCCAAGGCTTATGGAGAGAATGAGACCTTATTTCAGAGAGAGAATTGGAAAAGAAGCGGATAAAATGAAATTTGAGGAAAAGGATGGGAAATATTTGGTATTGCTTGACGAAGAGGAATTTGTTATGGAAGACAGGCGTTCAATGACTTGGACGATTCTCTCCAGACCGGGCGGGTATAAGATAGAAGGTGAGGGAAAGTTAAGGAATTACCTAAGGAAAATTCTCCCCATTCCCTTTGTTTGGTATGGAATCAATTACATCTAGATAGGGAGGAAGAAAGTAAGAATAGTTAGAATTGTGGTATAAACTAACAATCAGCTTTATTTAGCGATAGAAAAAATCTTTCTAAGAAGTCGTTTAATGCTCATTATAACGTTATAAGCGACTCATTCTACTTCCTTTTGCTTATGAGTTTTATCTAAAATTTCTTATTTAAAAAATAAAAAAACATTCTAGCTCCCTGAAACTCAAGAAACGTACTTTTTAGAAAAAGAACCAAATTCTGCTTCTTTAGATTGGAAGAACCCAACCTATTTTTGCCAGTAATACTAAAACTGTAGATATGCCTACAACAATACCCTCTCCTGTAGCAATTCCTGCTACTAGTATCGACTTATTTTCGTTCCACCAACTTTCCCCGAAGATTTTTGGCATTATAAATTTTCCAACTATGCCTGAAATTAAAAGTGGAATAGAGTATGCAGGTAGTACACCTGTTCCTGAAACTAGCCCCATAAAACTAAAAGGTATAAACTTACTGATTAGTGTACCTGAAACACCAACTATCAAAGTAAGCCCAAAGAAAAATGTAAGTAAGCCTACATTCGCAGTAAAAACTTGTCTAGTTGCCCACATCAAAGTGTTTATTACATTTACTGGCCAGGTTATAAGTGTGTTTGGGTAATTTGACGAAGGAATTGGTGATATTGACCAAAATAGGTTTGCGTAGATAAGCCCAAATATAAGGTCAAAGATAAACGCAAAGAAGTAACCCTTAAAGAAATCCATTGGTTCTGTTTCAGTAAGTTGTGCTACTTTTATATTCTGAACCCATCCTGGTGTTGTATATCCTGCTATCACAGGACTTAAGAACCATACATCTATCTTTTGGTATCCACTAAGAAGGATTGTTGCTGGCCAAACATAAGGAATAGAGACACCATAACCGGTTTCGCCAACAGCTCTAGAACCTATTAGAGCATTTATAAATGAAAATACAGTTGAAACCAATAAAGCTATGATTATTGGAAAGTCTGGAATGAAAATATGGAAGATTAGAACTGAAAATGATGTAGCAAAGAGATATAAAACAAGTAACATACTTAAAGATGGGAAGTGAGATGAGCTTTCAGAAGAATACGATGCTCTAAGCAACGATTTGAATGCGCGAAGGATAGATTTATATTGTTGGATTAAAGTTAAAGCTACGACAGCTAACGAAATCCCTAGCTGAGGAATAATCCAGACTCTTAAGGTTGATCTTTGATAAACTAACGATAGCGTCATACCATAAGTCCACTCGTCTTTCCAATGCGGAAAGATATTACTAAATACCGTTAAAGCTAGGTTATTTCCGATAATCCAAGTAAGAATGGACCCTATAAATAGGTAAACAACAGTTGGAAAGGGTATCAGAAATCCACTAAACCATGCAAGAGGATCAGTTGCAATACCTAATGCCGCACCTGGTAAATACTTCTCGATTCCAAAAACTCCCGTGGTAAGATCTATCCATGGAATTGGAAGAACCTGAACTCGTATGTTCCATAAACCAGAAGCAATTATATTTGCTCCATATAATACAAAAGAGTAAATTATGCTTGCAAGCATTGCCAGTATAAAGGTTTCCATCTTACTGGATGTCCTATCAGATAACGTATTAACAATACTTGATGGAATCTGAGCAAAGGGAAATGGTAACTTCTCTGTTTCAATGTACAGCTGCGAAAAAATTATGGTTAAAGCGAAGTCTGCAAGCACTGTTAGCGCAGTCATCGTAATTGATAAAAGAACTGGAATAAGCCAAGCAGACTGTAAGTAAGTTCGAGTAAATTCTATACTTTTCCAGTAAGGAACAAAGAATGTTGGAATAACTTCAGGGATTGGCTTACCTGTATAAGGATCTCTAAACGACCAGCTTATTGGACTGGTCACAAGATATTGCCTAAAAACAAAGCCAAACATATCAACAGTTCCAACCTGCATCAAGGTTAGGATTATGTATAACTCTTGCTTTGTAATCTGAACTCCTATCAAAGAAGCTATCTCAATAAAAAGTATGAGAACAATATACGCATGCGCTCCTCCTAATCCCGCACCAGATACAAGAGCTAAGTAAAGACCGACTGGCATAAATATAGCAGAAGAAAAGAACAATGCAAGTATGGCTTTTATTGTTAATCCTGACTTTAATTTGGCGCTAGACGCCATGGCTCTTATTCACTCCCCTCTGAAATAAGTTTAGCCTTGTCTATATAATTGTTTCTTTCAGATTCTGTTAGTAAACGCCAAGTGAGTAGCTGTTTTCTGATAGCATCAATAAAGTTATAGTTCATTCGACTCCAACTCTCGAGATCTCCAGTGACTCTCTTTATTTGCAACAGGTATTCATAGCGTGATGAGTCATAATTATACTTGCTAACGACTTGAACTAATTGAAAAACTCCAGAGTCTAGCGGGACTAAAGAAACTTCTGAAGTAATCAATCCGTTTTTCATATCAACTTTTACACTTCTGACTATAAAAGGATCTGGAGTCTCAGTCGTATGAGAAGCAAAATACTCTGTTAAGTAGGCAAGTACACCCTTTGATTCTCTTTCTTCGACTAATGAAAACGGTAATGGGATGAGCCATTCGTCTCCCTTTGGTTTTGTTGGCACTTTCCATTTTCTTTCTAAAGATGGAGTAATCATTCTAGAAGCAATATACATTGGATAGAGCATTGCGACTAAAGTTGAAAGTATTCCAGCGACTATTGCAATAACTACTGAAGATGAAGTGGCATTTAAAGCAAAAGTACTTGGTAACATCTTCGTTCCAATCAAAACATAGTTAACTATAAATCCGATTAAATACGCAGGTATGACTGACAAAATTGAAATCAATATGCCTTCTATTACAAATATGAGTGCAGCACCAGAAGGGGGCAATCCAACTGAACTATAAATGTACAGTTCTCTACTTCGTTCTTTTACTGAACCTAATGTTGCAGTAGAAATTGATGCAGCTCCTATTATAATTAAGGGCAATGCTATAGAGAATCCTTCTCCAGAATAAGCGGCTATGGCATTGTAAGAAAGTACAGTCTTGCCATCCGAAGCATATATTGGAAATAAAAATGAAGATGAAATAATTTTTGCTAATTGTATGGCAGTCGTACTATTTTTGGTTACAATCGAAACACTCGCAATATAACCACCAATGTCCAAAGCTAAACGTGCTGGAATAATTACGACTAAAGACCAAGACATAGGTTCATAGGTGGGTTCTCGAGAGCTCCCACCTACTGTGAGACCATCAACACTTGTATCTATTGGAGCAATAGAATACTGGTCTAAATCAACTATATAATGGGTGGCTTTTGTTTCATTGAAGATTCCAACAACTCTTAGCTTCATTCCCTCGAACCACACGAAATCGCCTACTTTGGCTCCTAGTGACCTGCTTGCGCTTAAGGGAATTATTGCTGAGTAATAATCGCTGCCGCTAAAGAAGCTCCCATTGACTAACACTGAGCTCCAGTTAAACACGAATTTTTCTTCTGGAGACAATCCCAAGGCTGAAGAAACAAGATACGTACTCGAATTCAATTTAAGATATGTTTGCACGCCTCTGCTTTCAACCGTTTCGGGATACCACCAGACTCTAGTAGATACTACAAAATCAAATGCTTTGTTCTCTAAGCCATTTAATACCAAAATAATTTTAGGATCGAAAGCTGTGGGCTGTTGAGTCATAACGTATTTTATCAGTAATCCCGTATACGGAATATTGCCTCCTTGTTTAATGAGCACAGGTACAAGAGATTGGTATACAGTTAAAGAAGTTAACGAGACAAAAGCGAACACAATTGAAGAAATTGAAAACAGAGTTAAAAATGTTCTGAACTTATGTTTCTTGAATTGGTTAATAGAATATGGAAAGATAATTATTAGTAATGAAGTTATATCTCTTTCAATGAAGTGAGCTCCGAGTAGTTTAGTTCTTATTCTCTTTAAAGTAGACGATGTCTCTGTAGAGAATAGAACCAACACCACTAAGAAGAAAATAGAGATCATTACAACCAGTGGAGAAATAATAATGTTCGTTGCAAATCTAAGTACAGGATTCATAATAAAGAATAGGCTCGTAGTTGTAGAGAAAAACACTATAAATAATAGGCCCATCTTATATGGATTTTCTGTTAAGAGCGCTGAAGCGAAAAATGAAAAGAAAACAACGATAGACATAAAGACTACAGCTACAACTGGAATATCGTTTATTAAGCTCATAACAGCATTGTATGCACGTAGACCATAGTTGTTTTGAAGCACAGAAAGTGTAAAGAGATTAGAGATATTATTCTCTCTTGGGAACTCTGACGTGTTTTCATACTCTGAAGCTTTGTTTAAATAAAACTCCACTATAGGATTGTAGACATGAGCACTCTTAAATACCTCATAGCGACTTTCTGCAAACTGTAAGAAATCACGTGATGAATAAAGTGGAGCAAAAACTCTAAATTCATACTCACTTGAAGTTGAATAACCTCTAAAGTTGTAAGGAAGTGTTTCTACGTTTGTTGTGTTTGCTATAATAAAATTAAAGAGATTAAGGCTTTTCATGTAAAATATAAATCTAGAGTGCGGTTGGACGAAGAGCATTACAATTTGGTCATCAGGAATTAGATAAATTCCAAAAGAAAGATCGGGAGCAAGTGTTTTTGCGTTAAGCAATGAGGGTTGCATTGCACTAACTTTCCAAGATGAACTTGTTCGTGGATCTCTAAGAACTAACGGTCCTTGATATTGAGTGTCATAAACTCCAAAAATGTCGACTGTGTTGCAACTAAAAGTTACAATTGTAACGTTAGAGGGGTCTTTTGTTAAACTATAAGAATTTGGAAGGAATTGAGTTCCATAAGTTCCCATGTCTGTAGCTAAGTTTATGAGGTTAGTCGTTTTATTGAATCCAAAGGCCAAGAAGGTATATGATCCCACGCTTGGAGCCAAACCATAAGCTAATCCTTCAACTTTGAACTGACCAAGTTCATCTGATTTAGTGAATATTAAGTTAAACGGATAGTTTGATGACCCTATAGCACCTGGAAATATTACAACTGTAGCGTTAGGAACAGAATCATACCAACCTTTAGTAACATTGAATTCAACAACCTTTCCTACAACACTTATAAAACCAGCCACATCTGTAGCACCACTCGTAATAATTGTTTTACTTTTTCCAGAAATGGCAGGCTTTACTTGATCCCATGAGAGACCCCAGCTTGAGGCAGGCATTTTTGCGTAGTTGTATATTAGTGCAAAAGAAATATAAACCTGAGGCCAAAGATTTTCAAAATTAACTTCGTCTATAGTATTTGTTGGCGTACCCCAGCGAAACCTCAAGGTTCGATCAGTTCTTATTGTAAAACCTAATCCATGAGCCATTGAGAATGGCTCTGAATCAAGAATAAACGGAGTTGGAACTGCGCCCCACCAACTAGAACCAAAACCATCAGTAGGTAAGTTCGTAGAAGACCAGTTGAGTTGAGTATAAATATTATCGACTATTTTTCGTGCTGATGCGTCAAGCCAACCAGACCACTTAGACATTATCATACTTGAGCCATACGAGTAGAACATACCTTGTCTTAGAAAAGATACTGTATTTGAATCAGTAGAATAATCTAAGGTTATCATCATCCAAATCTTGCGTTCTCCTGAAACCACTTTGTTATCGTAAAAGTAATGGAGAACGAAAGCTCGTTCCCCAGCTAAGCCTTCATAGTAACCCGAAAACGCTACGAACCAAATTGATCGCTTCGGAGGATGTTCTGAAAAGAACCTTGCTAATTCTAACAAGGTAGCTATAGATGTTGCTTCGTCTGCGCCGGGGTTTATAGCAGGCACCACTGACCAAGAATCATAGTGAGCTGCGACTACTATAATATCATTAGGGTATTCTGTTCCGTTAATTTTTGCTATGATATTAATTCCTTCTACCTTCGTTAATTCCATTGAATTAAAAATTGTAACCGTTACATTCTTGTTTGCAAGTTGTTTAAGAAGTTTTCCGCTACTAAAGTTAACATACATTCTTGGAAAATAAATAGGAGTTAACAAAAACTTGTTTCTTGCCTCCGCATAGTTGGTTGAATTTGGTTCAATGAATATTGCTGCTTTTGCACCAAACGCTGCAACATCAAGCCAACGTTGCCCACTGTTGAAATCGAGTAGCGCTATGGAACTATTTACACTTTCTAAATCAATATTTTTTGAACTCGTATTGCTAAGATAAACTAGTTTTCCCGAAATTCCATTAGGTGGGGTTTTACATGTTTGTACTAAGTTTGGCCAGAAAGACCAAGCTTTTATAGATAGCGTTGTACTATTATTTAAATGCGCTATTATCGTTCCACCATGATCTAGCGGAACATAAACATCAAAGGGTTCCTTCTCGACATTAGTATTGTTTAACTTAGTGAGTTCGTTGAAGATATAATTTGAGGCTTTATAGTATCCAGCATATCCAACTACTCTAGAACCAAACTGGGCTAAATCTTTTGTTATGCGCTCTATTCTTGTTTGATCTATCGAACTAAAAAGTGAAAGATAATTTACTTCTTCTTGCGCATTAACTTTTAGCATTACAAAGTAAGACGAGCATAATAAAGAAAAAATAAAAAATAAAAATAAAAAATTTTTTGACTTTCTCATATTATCTTTTTACCACCTTGAAGTCCACGCAGGTAGTGCTGTCCCAAAGAATACAATTGCTGCTCCGAAAACGTATAAGGCTGCAAAACCTGCTATGAATCCAACGACGAAAGGAATCCACTTTTCTTCGAAGAACTTTGAACCACCAATTTTTAATACGACGTACTTTATGACTAGTGCAATAAGCCACGTTGGCCACCATCCTCCCGGTAACATTGCAGTACCTATCGGGTTTATAAAGAACCACGCGAACTTAGCGCGTAAATAGTAAATCGCAAATACTGTAATTATTCCTACTATAAAGTAAGCCCAAGCTTCTGGAACTGTTGGTCTAGAAGGCGGTGTGCCATAAGTCCAATTGAACACTCTACCCAAGCTTGCATGCTCAAGCTGATAAATTGTTGAAGACCCACCGAATCGAGTCATAAACCAAGGCCATGTAAAGTATGCAAAGATTATTGTCGATATCATGGTTATAAGGCCTATCACCATAACATCACTTGATTTAGTATTTGTCTCATAAGCTAACTTGTAGGCTTTAAAGAAGTGAGGCATGTGAAACGCATCCATACGGCCAGCATCGCCATCAACACCACCACCATAAGCTTGATATAACACTAGTGTATTAAAAACAGCTGGAGATGGAGAAGGCCTTGGTCCCCATTGACCAAGGAAAGTTCCAGTGTCGAAAATTATTGGGGTGTATGTATTAGTATCTGGCAAGAATTCATCTATTTCACAAGCTTGTCTTGTCCAACCGTACATAAACAGCGTATATAGCAGAGGTATAAGTATAGCCATAATGATTGGAGTTCCTACTATTGCGAATAGTATAACTTGAAGCACGTAGGCGCCTACACTTCCCCAAGCTATTAAGGAATAGGAGACACCATCATCTTCTTCTCGTTCACCTTTTAGACCTTTGACGAACATGTTGTACAGATGGTCTCTATATTTCCAAATAACGTAGACTCCTAAACCAGGAACTATCCCTAACCATGCAAAAGTTCCCCATAAAAATGGAGAAGGACCTTCGATTGGCATCCATCCTACCCTTACAGCTGTTGTTTGAAAGAGAACACCAAAAACAAACCAGTAAAGCACAGAGGTAGCTAATGCATCCATAGGAACAAACTGACCTACCATAACATCAGTTATGTATATAGTACCGCCTAGTACTGCTCCCGGAAGAACTCCAGATAGGATTGATAGGTCAACAGGGTATGCAACTAAAGCGTTTGCTCCAGAGTACATTGGCATGAAATTTGCTACTTGCCCAGGAATTGAGAAAATAATGCCCACTACTACTCCAAGCCAAAATAGTTTCGAGATATTTAACCTGAGGTTAAACATTAATGGTTTTCCATCTGTTTCAGTTGTATAATATTTTAATAAGTAAATTGTGGATGCAACACCTGGGAACGGTAATCGCTCTATTTCAACTAAAGGTTTCCTTAGAGCATACCCCATGAAAGTCATTCCAAGATGAATTGCCAGAGCCCAGAGAATCCAAAAGATTATTGGACCAAGCCATGCAGCAAGATCAAACCCTCCACCGTACCAAAAAGCTTTTACTACCGCAGAATCTTTTGGAGCAAGGATTGGAGCAAGGTTTGCTTGCCAGACCGAAGAATATGGATCGCCTACTGCAAGACCTCTAATTGCGTAATCCATTGAACCTCCTACGAGAAGTTCTGAAGGCGGCCAATAATACATTCCATAAGAAGCGTACATTGAACCTGCTGAAAGCCAAAGAATCATGAAAAGGAGGGTTAAATCTTGTTGCGATAGTTTAAAACTTTTTGAAATTCTGGAAAAAAGATAAAGTATGAGAAGATTCCAAAGCATTGGAAGAGGAAGTATTGCAGGATATATCCAGCCCATCCCCCAAGACATTATAACAAGGTTTAAAATGTAGAAAATTGGAGGTAGTATTATAGCCAATGCGACTATCCATGTCTTTATTGCTGAAATTTTTATTAGACTAGGCTTTACTTCAGACTGTTGTTGCAACTCTTTTTCACCAGGATAAAGAAGATACTTTAAGAACTTATAAACTTTATTGTGGTAATACAGTAACATTTAAATATAAGAAATTATCTGATCTTGTCCAAGAAGTAATTTTTATTGAAAAATAAGGTCCTTAAAAAGTGATTAAGAGAGTAAGAGAAATCAAAGAAAAATAATAAGCTCAACTTAGAACTTATATAAAAGATTTATAGGATCATGGTCTTCTTGGTATAAGATAGCAAGCTTGATGTAAAAAAATATTTTTTAAAAATTGCTACTACCTTACTTCATTCCTGTAAGACAGAAATATAGAGACATCATAAACAATCTTTGAGAGACCTCCAACTATTATAGGTGAGGAAACAAGCCCTATGTTGAGTAAGAACCCACTTATAGGAGATCCAAATATACTACTTATACTCCTAAAGGTGTTTGTAATCGCATTAGCAGCCACTCTATCTTTGTCGTTAAATATTTGCGCCATAAAAGCTTGTCTTGTAGGAACATCCATCTGTGAAACGCTTTGTCTAAGGAACAAAAACAGAACAGAAAGGGGAAAAGATCCAACTAATGGAACAAGTATGAGAAATACATTTGAAAGCAAATGAGAATAAAACATCGTTCGTAAATTTCCTAACTTTTCTGCAATAAGAGAAGCTCCAATTATTGAAAGAGCTGTTATTATATTTGCGACTAAGAATATTCCTCCGAGGCTGCTAAGAGAAGCGTGGTACGTATAATAGAACCAATAGGATAAAAGAGATTGCGTTACAAATCCACCTCCAAAGGCATCTACAGAAAACAAAATGGATAATTTAAAGACATCTCTTCTTGCCTTGTCAGACATTTCTTTTAAAGTAAGTCTTCTCCTACTTCTATTAGAGGCTTCTATGTTGTTTAAGTTGTTATAGAGCGCAAAAAGTAGTAAGCCTATAAGACCATAAGTAGCATACAGCAACCGAAACACAGATAAGTCTTCATGAAAGTACGAGGGTATGGAAGCAGCTAAAGCACCTAAAGATGAGGCGCCATAACCTATGAAGTTATAAATACCAAATAACCTACTTATTTTCTTTTCTTCAACCAGCATGGGTAGTATGCCAGTCTCAATGGATTGAAATGGTCCTGCTTCTGTTCCTGTTGTGCTAATGTTTCCAATAAAAACAGCAAACAACATAAGTGGGTAGTAAGTTGTAGAAAAAAGTAAAATTCCAGAAAGGAACATGAGGAAGCTGAACAACAGTAATATCTTCTTTCTTCCTATGTAGTCGCCATACCAAGTTAACAAGAGATTCGAGAAGACGTTGCCTGCAATTATAACCATTAGCGTTGCACCTACATAAAGAGGAGAATAACCTAATAGCGCTATGTAAACAGGAGTCATTATACTAACAAGACCAAAAACGAAGACTCTAAGAGCTTTCGCCACAAGTATATAGAAGACGCTACTCTTGGACAATTTTTTATGTCTCTGCCAAAAAACTGTATTTAAGCATTTCTTAAAGCATGCTATAGTACTCAAACCAGTCTTCGAGCGGCCTTAGAGCAATAAGCAGCTACGAATCAAAAAGTATTTAAATGTTCGTAACTTTTAATAAGGCTGAACTTATCAGGATGTTAAGCTTAGAAAGAATAAGGAAGGCTATCATTAAGACTTGCGACAACTTTGATTGTGTTTATGTCCTACTTTTTGGTTCTAGAGCTACTGGTAATGCAAAAGTTTACAGCGATGTAGATGTTGCTATAAAGTTTAAAGATTCAAAAAACTGCCTCAAAAAAGCCCTAGATTTTATGTCTCTCGTTGAAGAAGAGTTAGGCGTGCATGTTGACGTAGTTCCTTTGAATATCGCAGATACGATTGTCAAATACGAAATTTACAGATGCGGAATTATTCTTTTTTGTGTGAATTATGATGAGTATATGGATGACTACATAAATGCAATCGACGAATACCTTGATTTTGAACATAGTTTTAATAGGTTCTATGAACTAACCATAAAGGAGATAAAAAATGCCTGCACCGGGAGTTAAAGCTAGAGTAGACAGATTTTGGAGAGCGATAAAGAGACTTCAAACGATTTTAAACGTTGGCGAAGAACAATTCATAGAAAATGAAGATTTAATAGACGCAAGCGAACGTAATTTACAAGTTGCAGTTGAAGCTATGATAGATGTGAGTGAGGCACTAATTGCATACATGAGGTGGAGAACTCCAAAGTCATACAAAGAAATCGGTATGATACTGCTCGAGAATAGAGTAATAGGTGAAACATTGAGCGAACAATTTAAAGAAGCAGTAAATATAAGGAATATCCTAGTTCACAATTACGTATACTTAGCACCAAGAGAACTATACGTTAACATTAAAAACTTTGTTGTGTCACTAACAAAGATGATGAACAACGTTATAAGTTATATGCAAGAAAAGAACATAGATCCATAAATAGGTGAAAGTTATTCTTAGCTAACGAGATTGTAGAAAAATAAAACATAATAAATTTTAACTTCAGTAAGAAAATCGTAGTACTTTCATCCATTCTATGTATTTAGTTAGATTAAACGGTGGGTTACCAAGTAAGTAGTGATTCAAAAATTTTTTACCGTCTGATTCCCATTCTATGACAAGCATTTTTTGTTCTCCTCTACTTACTCTAATTTTTCCTAAAGTAGCCTTGCTATAGGAACTAATTGAAAAATTACCTGAGCTTAACTCTTCTTTTGTATCAGCATCAAAAACTCTGTAACTTCCTGTCTTTTCCAAAAAGGTGTCGTTTACACCAATTACTCTTATATGCCATGCCTCAGGTTCATTTACCATTATACAAAAAGGTTCTTGAACTCTCTTTACGTAATAATAAGCAAGCTTTTTGTTAAAGTAGTAGTCGACAATAGCATCTGAAACTTGAGGCCAACAATCTATAACATTCCACCATATGATGCCCCAGATTTTGTTAGACAGCCTAGCTCTTTCTACAAAGAACTTTAATGCTTCGGCTTGAGTAATTTGACTTGCAAGTATAAAGTCGTTAAGGTTTTCAGGAATGGAACCAAAAAGTTCTTTCACTTGGTTAGCCATAAGCTCAATTCTGTTGTACTCTCTTTTTCCTGTTTTCCAGTGATCTACTGCATGAGCTCTCCAGTATTCGTTATTCCAAGGCCATAAGTACCCTTCAGGAATAAACTTCTTTAGACTTTCTAGTCTTGGACAACCATGATAGCCTATCTCACTTATGAAGGAAGCTTTACTTTCTGTATAGAACTGGCTTTTATAGTAATCTCTAGGTCCCCACAAGTGCATTTCTGGTGGAGAAAACCTTTCACTTTGACCAACAACTTTATCAGAAAGATATGGCGAAGAAGGAACGTATGGCCTATAAGGATCTAACTGCTTACATACTGACGGCAAAACTTTTCTTGTTAGTACGTTATCTGAAGGTCGAAGATTCTCTGAAATGTATGCGTAATCGCACTCATTGTCACCACACCAAAGGATTAAGCTTGGATGATTTCGCAACCTTTTTATGACCTTCTTTGCCTCTTCAGATATTTCCTTCTGAAATTCTTCGTCTTGAGATACCTTGCGCATGCCATTGCAAAGTCTTGCCAAACTGTAATTCCATGTTCATCGCAGAAATTAAAGAACTCATCGGGTTCATAAACTCCCCCTCCCCAGCATCGAATTATGTTACAACCTAAGTCATCAAACAGTTTTAAGACAGGTAAGAGTCTTTCTTTATCTCTTGAATGAAAAGCATCTAATGGTACCCAGTTTGAACCTCTTAACCTTAAAGGAACACCGTTTATTATAAATCTAAAGGTTCCATCCTCTTCAGCAGTTTCTGTTCTTTCAAGAGGGACTGTTCTAACTCCAATGTTGTTTATCTTTGCATCTAAGACTTCTCCATCGTAAATAAGTTCGCACCTTACTTTGTAGAGATGAGGCTCTCCATAACCTTTTGGCCACCATAAAATAGGGTTTTGCAGGTTTATTCTTACATGTCCTGCTATAAATTCGATCGGAAATTCAAAAACTTGTTCATTTCCATTTTTATCAA
>Ga0080004_1220870_pt1 | contig 13841 bp, 11 predicted proteins | sample WasSprMetagenome_FD_69207 | JGI IMG/M metagenome (GOLD analysis project Ga0080004, IMG submission 69207) | Sulfidic aquatic microbial communities from Washburn Spring, Yellowstone National Park, USA - WS (SPADES assembly) (version 2) | ecosystem: Environmental > Aquatic > Thermal springs > Hot... | reverse complement strand
TGAAGCTTGGAATAATCAGAACGGCTTTATCAACGATCTCCCTCCTAGCATCCTCAACAATCTCCTCCAATATCTTGACATCACCTCCAACATCAACGCCGAATATGCAGGCTGTAGATGACGAGACGGTAATGGAGTCTATTGAGACGATTAAGAAATACATAGGTATGGGTGTATAGCGTGTCCTAGAAGTTTAAGCTAGAATTGATGGATAAGCTTCTTTGAAGTGATGGGGGAACGATAAAATTGGTTAATGTTTAAGAATAGGCTATTAGAATGAATGGCAGAAATAGATGTCTGAAGAATTAATTGAGAAATTTAAGATATTCGGTAAATGGAGTATCGAAGGCGTTGAGGTAAAAGACCCTGGGTTAAAGAGGTATATCAACCTAAAGCCTACTCTAATACCTCATTCAGGTGGAAGACATGAGCATAGAAGATTTGGAAAAGCTGAAGTAAATATTGCTGAGAGACTTGCAAACATGTTTATGAGACCTGGGAGAAATGGTGGAAAGAAGACTAAAGGATTAAAGATTGTTAAAAACGCATTCGAGATAATCTATCTGAGAACGGGTAGAAATCCACTAGAAGTCTTGGTAAGAGCTCTTGAAAACGCTGCACCCCGCGAAGATGTTACAAAGCTAATCTATGGAGGGATACTGTATCTCAAAGCTGTTGATATATCTCCACAGAGAAGGCTAGACTTGGCTTTAAGATATATTGCTCAAGCAGCTAGGGAAGCATCGTTTAGAGGTAAGAAAAAGGTTGAAGAAGCTTTAGCAGATGAGATAATCATGGCTGCTGAGAATGATAGTAAAAGCTATGCTATAAGAAAGAAGGTTGAATTAGAAAGAATGGCTTACGCATCCCGCTAAAACATACCACAAAATACTGGTGCAGCCAGATCATCTCACAAAGATGCTCAACAACAAGTTTAATTAATGAGCGATTGAAATCTCAAGAGAAGGCTAGACTGCCTCTGTGTGTCTTTCTTCCTTTATTGTAAATTTACATGAAGACGAATGGATGGATTAACTTGGCTAATATACATGCCTATAAATTATCCCATTTCATCGAAAATATTATAGGAGGAGGGACTGGTTTGGTAGCCCTAGCCATCCGCAGACAAACATTCCGGTCCCCGCTTCAAGCCTTTTGGACTCGCCGACGCTACAAATTTACAAATAAAGGTCCTGCCAGGCTTATACCCAGCCCTCCTCGGCGAGCCTCACCCCCTCTTTAAATCTACTATTGTTTTTAGATCCGCCTCATATCTTTGTATCTTGGTGCATCTATTTTGCCACTTTTCCTTAGAATTGCGTTTGTAAGCATTACCAGATATCTTCGGGCCAACGGTTATACTTTTTATTCTTGGTTTTATTTTGGGTTTTGCAGAGTCCAAAGTAGTGAATAGACTTTTTGTACGATTTAAATCTGTCGTAGACCAATATTCCAGTCAGTCCTGTTAACTCATTAATATCGTCTCTGCCCAATCCTAGATTATTGGCTATATTAGTGAAGCTCGGAATAATTTCAGTAGCTTTATCAACGATCTCCCTTCTAGCATCCTCAACAATCTCCTCTAGAGTCTTTATATCGCCTCCAACATCAACGCCAACGACTCTAGCGTTTTAGACTCTCTGGAGACTCCTATACAATACCTTCTCCTTCATTAACAACAGTCTCATTTAAACATCAATATTAGTCAGAGGTTTAAAGTATCTATGAGTATTGTTCTTAGTCATTGATAGTTCATAGACTTTCCATAGTAGAAGTGAATCCCCCTCATCACTCTTCGATACTTTACCAGTCTTAGCCTTCAGCTCATCCCTGAATCTCTCCTTAGCCTCTCCCCACCTCCATGGACGTGTAAAATAATAGTCCTTTTTACCATTATTGATTAACTTTCTTAATTGTTGCCACATGTTTGGAAATAATGAGCTGTCTAGGTATACCTCATCATAATCCTTGAGCTCTGCAAGTTTATCAACTTCAAAGAAGATATCTTTCTCTGGATCATAGCAAGTATGCTCCTTTGAACCTCTATGCCTCTTAGGACCCCACTTAGTATCAACAAAGACTCTCCTAACCATCTTCTATAATGCCTCCCTCTACTTCTCCACCATATTCCTCGAAGAGCCCCGCTAGGTCTCTTGCTAGTTGCTTGAAAGCCTTAACCACACCAGTATCCCTTGAATATCTAGACTTCACAACTACACTACATCACTATATACATCAATTAATACTAAGCCATATTCAAACATGTTATAGACATACCTCTAGGTAGATAAATTCTCTATACCCTTGCCTGAAAGTGGAGCATACCAACTATCAAATAGATTAAGATACATGCTGGGAATATATGGGTAGATGTGAGTTCATATACCTTAATGTAGGTTGCTGTGGAAACATATTCAGCCTAGCCATAAGACGTATGAATTGTAGAACGATAATGGAGGTTACGTAGGGGGTCTATATGAAGTATCATAGCCAGACATCACATTAGACGTGTATTTAAAAGAGGAAGAGATTGTAAAAGTTGAAGAAGAGTCTGATACGATACCTAGTAAGTGCAATTACTGTATGTTGAAGGAGGTAGAGAGGTATATTTTCCATTCAGGACGGAGACGGTAGGGTTGTAGGTGTAAAAGTATCTACAGACGGTGTGGTGATAGGATGTTCAAGGATATTAGAGAGGAGATTACCAGATGGGTAAGAAATCTTTGGAGAGCAGAGGCGTTTTCCAAGGGATAAGAATTTTTGAGTTTAGTTATTAAGAGCGTGTAGAACAATTGGAAAAGAGTAGTGTAGATACGAGCAACTTCTGGCTGGTAATGGAGGACCTTAGAAGGGTTGGAAGACTATTATGGTATCGCGAGAATAAGAGAGGAGAAAAATAATAGTCTTGAAGGTTTTTGACTCTTCCACATAGTGTAGCCATACACCCCTATGTATTCAACCCCTTATTGTACCGTCCTCCTTTTATACCCCTGTCTGGTAATTGGCTCTTTACTAAAAATATTGTGGCTGGCTTGGTCCTGTCTGCTTTATAATACTTTAACGTGTACTATACTGGAAGAATAGATTTTCCAACCTACTATCTCTATCTAAAAGATTTAAAATTTGTGAATAAGAAAAACTTAATGTAAAAGTTGACGAGGTCTAACGGCCACAACATCCTTCGTAAAGAGTGGATTTATATAATCCCAAGTATCTTAGTGTTCTTGAAAGATAGGTAATAGGTGTTTCGTAATGTCATCCAAACCACACTTAAACCTAATAGTAGTAGGTCACGTTGACCATGGTAAATCAACGACTATGGGTCACTTCTTAACGAAACTTGGAGTTGTAGACCAGCGTATAATTCAACAATATGAAGAAGAAGCTAGAAGGCTTGGAAAAGAAACATTCAAGTATGCTTGGATTCTCGATAGGATTAAGGAAGAGAGGGAACGTGGATTAACAATAGATCTTGCATTCCAGAGCTTTGAGACAAAGAAGTTCTATTTTACACTGATTGATGCTCCCGGTCATAGAGACTTCGTGAAGAATATGATCACAGGGGCTAGCCAAGCGGACTGCGCTATACTAGTAGTCTCAGCTAAGAAGGGTGAATATGAAGTAGGGATATCTCCTGGAGGTCAAACGAGAGAGCATGCTTTCCTACTGTTCATGCTGGGGATAAAGCAGCTAGTAGTATTGATAAATAAAATGGATGATCCTACGGTAAACTACTCCAAGGAGCGTTATGAGGAGGTTAAGCAAGGTGTCACAGACTTGTTGAAGAGGATTGGATTTGATGTTTCTAAGATAAGCTTCATACCTGTATCAGGATGGGTTGGGGATAATCTAATAGAGAGAAGCGATAAGATGAAGTGGTATGATGGCCCAACACTACTTGAAGCATTAGATGCATTTCAGGAACCTCCGAAACCGATTGATAAACCTCTACGTCTACCTATTCAAGCAGTCTACTCGATAAAAGGTGTTGGAACGGTACCTGTTGGGCGCGTCGAGACGGGTGTGCTTAGACCAGGTGATACTATAATCATTATGCCTGCAGGTGTCAAGGGTGAAGTAAAATCTATTGAGATGCATCATCAACCCTTACAGCAGGCGATTCCTGGAGATAACATAGGCTTCGCATTGAAAGGTATAGATAAGTCTCAAATAAGTAGAGGTATGGTTGCAAGCCGTCTAGATAACCCATGCTCCGTAGCTAAAGAATTCATAGCACAGATGATTGTAATATATCATCCGACAGCTATAGCCGCAGGATACACGCCTGTAATGCATATACATACAGCTCAGACAGCAGTGAAATTCGTCGAGCTTATTGAGAAGATAGATCCAAGGACTGGTCAAGTTGTGGAGAAGAATCCAAACTTCTTGAAGACAGGTGATGCTGCAAGAGTAAAGCTTCGACCTTTAACTCCCGTAGCTCTAGAGACGTACGCTGACTTCCCAGAGCTTGGTAGATTCGCTATAAGAGATAGTGGGATGACTATCGCAGCTGGAATAGTTAGAGAAATAACAGAGAAGGGACCCTAAAATAAACGCGATAATACTTTAATCCAGCAAAGCTACGTCTATTATTGGTTAGACTTGGATATAGTTTTTAAGATTAGCGGGCACGTAATACTTGATGATGAATTAAACATTAACCTGCTTAAGGAATACTGTAATATCTTTAGAGAAACCTATGATGCTGGAAGATGGGTTATAGTAGTAGGCGGAGGAAAGCCTGCTAGAAGATACGTTAAATCAGCACGTATGCTTGGTCTAAATGAAGGATTATGCGATGAAATAGGAATAAAGATAACTAGGATAAACGCTATGATAATATCAAGTCTTCTAGGTGAACTAGCATATCCAATCATACCTGAAAACCTCGAGCAAGTTAGAGCATACTCTACAAGTAGAAAGATAGTCGTTATGGGCGGTCTCCAGCCAGGTCAGTCGACTATTGCTGTCTCAGCATTAGTTGCAGAAACAATAAATGCAGAAAAACTAATAATAGCTACAGATGTAGATGGAATATATACTGAGGATCCAAAGAAGAATCCTAATGCGAAGCTCTTGAGAGAAATCTCTGTTAACGAGCTTATGGAGAAGATTATAGAATACCGTCATGAAGCTGGAGAATACAAGCTTGCAGACCTACTAGGATTAAAGATAATCTCTAGAAGCCGTATAACAACAATATATCTAAATGGTAGAAACCCTGAAAACATTAGGAAAGCTATAAAAGGAGAACAAGTAGGAACACTCCTAAAACCCTAAAAACAAGACCGCAAAACAATATACACTATGGGGATGCGGGGGTAGCCAAGCCTGGTCAACGGCGGCGGGCTCAAGATCAAAACAATCTAAGAGAGGAAAAACCCGCTCCCACAGGGGTTCGTGGGTTCAAATCCCACCCCCCGCATATTTTTACTGGTAAACTATATAAGGCTCTCACAAATTTAACCTTGTAGAGGATGAGCGGTCAAAGGAAGACTGAGACTATTAAGGAGAGGACTGTTTATGTCTATCTTCCTTCCGAGGAGTTTCTTGAAGAGTAGAGGAGGTACGCAGAAGCTTCTGGAAAATCTTTATCAAAATTTGTGTTTGAGGTTGTTGAAGATTATATCAGGAAGACTGAGGATAAAGGCTTTGAGAGCAGGCTTGAGCTGATTAAGAAACTTAGGTCACTAGAAGAAGAAACTAAGCAGCTTCGTGATGAGAATAGGATGCTCCGCATGCTCGTTAAGAATCTAGAGAAAGAGCTTCGAAAATATAGAGCTCAGCCATTCCTAGAACCTAGTTTCGAGGGTATTAGAAGATTTGACCGAGAGTTGATAGAGCTGCTTAGAAGTGGTGAGACATTTAGTGAGGAGGAGATCCTCGATAGACTCGGCGTAGACCCCTCTGAAACAGATTATGTGAAGGCTATCTCGAAGCAGCTTGAAATCCTCGAGCAATATGGCTTGGTTGAGTTTACTGGCAGGGGCTGGAGATGGAGAGGCTAGAATCTCAGAAGCTAAGCCAAGTTGAGTTAGAGAGGCTAATTGATGACTTTAGGGAAGATTGTATCCTCAGAGGTATGAGTGAAGAAAGTGTAAGAAAATATATCTCAGCCGTTAGAATATTCATCCGTTTCTTGAGAGATAAAAAACTGAAGTTCTCGGACGTGGATAAGAATGTCTTGAGAGAGTTCCTCCATTACCTCAGGTTTGAGAAGAATGTTAAACAAAAAACTTTAGAGAATTACTTCTCAGCCTTATCGACTTTCTACGATTATCTAGCTTATGAGAAAATCGTTCAGGCGAATGATGTTCTCCCATTCAGGAAGCGATATCTGAAACGCTATAAAAACGATGACGAGCAGTATGTTAGAAGGCTTCTAAATATAGAAGAAATGAGCAGGCTCGTAAACTCTATCTTAGACCCTAGAGATAAAGCAGTCGTCGTTCTTCTAGCCAAGACTGGAATAAGAAGGAATGAACTAATAAGGCTCGATATAGATGACATCGATTGGGAAAATTACAACGTAGTCTTGAAAAAGACTCCGAAAAGAAGCAATCGCATAGTCTTCTTCGATGACGAGGTCGCCGTAGTTCTCAGGAGATGGTTGAGGGTTCGAGAAAATCTTAAGCCTAAAACGAAAGCTCTCTTCATAAACTATGCAAGTAAGAGAAGAATCGATCGAAACACTGTATACAATATAGTTGTTAAGTATTCAAGTAGACTGGGATTGAAGATAAGTCCGCATGACCTTAGGCATTGGTTCACAACATGGCTTAGAAGAGAAAGGATGCCACGAGAATTCATTAAGGAGCTTAGAGGAGACCGGAGAAAAGAAGCTGTAGACATCTATGATCATATAGATGAACAAGAATTAAGAGGGGCCTATCTAGCCTGCATACCGAAATTAGGAATAGAGTAAGAAATTGAATGTTAGAAATCATGATTAAGAATTGAGAAATAAAAATCTAAGAAATCATTACAACAATTAAAACTAGGGTCTTTAATATAAACGGGGATTATGGAAAAGCCTTGTTTATATTTTTATAAGAAACTAATCTTTTGAGAAATAATTCCAACGATATGGAATTATTTCTAAGAAATGATTATCATTTTGAGATTCTATATGCTACTTTGTTTTCATGGGATATGAATAGCAGAGGTGCAAAGATGAAGTATTTTGATGAATTTAAAGAAATAGAAAGATTAGGAGAAGATTTAGACATCGCTAAACTGAAACCTATTTTGATGAAGACCTATGAAGAGTTAAATTTAATGAAGACTTCTGGAAAACTAGTTTCTAACTCTAAATTGCTACACTTTCTATTTCCCAATTTATTGATGCCGATGGATAGAGCGAACACTCTAACATACTTTTATGGAAATACAAATGAATTAGTAAATAAATACATTGAGATTATCGATTTGTCTTTCGAGATAATGAAGCAACCATTAAAGTGGAATTATTTTTTAGATAATGAACGGAATACTACAGTTCCAAAAATTATCGATAACGCAATTATCCTCATGGTAGGAAAAAGTCTTAAAAAAATAAAACTAAATCTTTGGAAGAATTTTCGAATACTTCTTTCTACTCATAATTTTTTTCCTTTTAGGCTGAATGAGCTAAGTCATCTAGCAAAACTCTATTGGCCTTTTAACCACAGGCTAAGAATACTTCTCCACCTTTTTCGAATACTTCTATATCATCGTTTGTCGGCTTTAATCCTGTTTTAACAAAATTTTGCTTATCATTCTCTTAACGATTTTTATCAGGCATAACGGTTATTAATACTATCCATATCCTTAATTATAAAAGTGACGGAAACAGCCTATTAAGCTAAAATAATAAAAATAGGAAAATTATGGAATTCTTGTTTTTCTCAGTAATTGCGTCATTAGGTGAAAATGAAAAGTCAGGTTACAGCCCTTTAAGTTGCGGCCCGCAAATACGCTGACAACTTGAGTATAAGAGAGTAGCTATGGGAGAAATAACCAATCTCTATGAGTCTTATTAAAGCATTTACAAAAGAAGAATCCGAAATTATGGAGAGAAACAGGTTTAGATTTTGGGAGAACGTTATGTGTTTAACCTCATGATTCTAGGGAGTTTTCTCCAGTGTAGATGCCATATTAAAACTAAGAGAGAATAGATTACTCATCTCTCTAATCTTCTTGCTCTACATTCATCTTCCTTCTAACTTTCGAGCCTTAGTAGGATGCTATCCATAAAAATTATAGAAAGATAAAAATAAAAATTAGTAGATAACAGAATTAAGGTGGTAGGTAATTTTTGAGTGGGTTGTCTCATGAAGATGTTAGAAGTCTAGTTATTCAAACTATAAGAGAGAAAATTTTAAAAGTAATCAAAGAGGTCTTAATTGATCCTCACTACGAAGAGGGACTTAAGGAAGAATTAAAACTCTACGAGCAGCTAATTAGAGAAGCAAAAGACATTCCACTAATAATAAAAAATGAGAAGAAAGAGGAAAGCGGAAGACCTGATATTGAATTATTTGGTGGTAGAATAGTTATTGAAGTTAAAGTTAATATCAGTGAGTTTAAAGAGGGAGAGGCTCAGCTTGAGTCCTATGTCAACGTTTGTCCCCTCGCATTATATGCCATACTTACTAATAGTAGGGAATGGATCTTCTATAAGGCTAAAAATGGTAAACTAGAGCTTCTTACGAAAAACTTCGAATATCTTATCCAGATCTTGAAAGAGGTCGTAACATGTGGAATACGACTACCACTTTCAGCAGAAAATGCAAAGAACATGTTTAGCTCAATAGTAGCAGTCGAAGAAGAACTATATCATGATGTCTTTCAAAAGTTTAATGTAAAAGATACACCATTCTTCAAAGCATATAAGAATATTATGAATAGATTATATGAAGGGATATCAGAGGAAGAAGAAAGAGTTGAGAGATTATTTATAAAGCATACACTCATGCAAATGATAGTAGCTTCATGCTTAACCGCAGCTCTAGGAAAAACTACCACGCCTATAAGAGCTTGCTCAGGTGAGGACATAGAATCAGAGATTGTTTTACCATACTTACGATGGTGGACTAAGTTTGCTAAAGAGAAATTTGTAGAGTCACTAGTCGAGTCTATCTATTCAAGGAGTTTACTATTGGACTGGAAAAGTGGAAATAAAGAAGACATTTTTAGAGAACTATATGAAATTCTGATAGATGCGGAAACTAGAAGAAGATTAGGAGAATATTATACTCCGCTATGGCTTGTACAGTATATGATGAATGAGCTCTCTAAAGATCAAAGGTTAAGAGATAAAATAATACTTGATCCGTTTTGTGGTACGGGAAGCTTTCTTGTAGAAGCTTTCTATAGGAAGATATATGAAGGTAGTAACCCTGATAAAGCCATAAAGGAAGTTATAGGTTTCGACATAAATCCGCTCTCTGTATCAATAGCCAGAGCCGAGTTGATAATAGCTTACAACAAATATAAAGAAGGAGTAGTTACACCCTTAATATTTAATACAGATTCAGTGACTCTTCTTTTACGTGAGGAAGAAGAATGGCAGCCTTTAAGCCTTTTTGAAGAATTAATAAAACTAGAGGAAAGCATGGAGTATATTGCCTCACAATTTATTGAAGCCTCTGAAATCGATTTTTCAGAAATCCTAAAGATAGAAAGCATAATGCATAATATTCTTGAGAAATCTCCTATAGAAATTGGAAAAAGATTGAAAATGCTTAAAGATGGAGAATGGGAAGGATCTTTAACTAAACTTATTGTTGAAACTCTTTCAGAAGAGAAAAATATAAAGATAATCTCTGAACTTGTAGAAAAGTATGGAAATGGTGTATGGGCAATAGCCATAACATCTCTCTTTGTTCCCTATCTTGTCCGCAAACTAAAAGCTGATATTATTGCAACAAACCCTCCTTGGAGGCTAATTACTGAAATAAAAGGGAGCTACGGAGAATTTATTAGAAAGAAGGCCAGTAAGCTGGTAGAGGAGCTCCCAAAAAGTAGGGAAATTTTAAATGGATCAGACCTTGCATCCATTCTCTTACACGGATGCAAGAGTATGATAAAAGAATATGGAGAAATGGCATTCTTACTGCCGAAGGAAGCGGTTTATACCTCGGGATCTTATCATGGTCTTGGTAAGATTCTTACTTATGAAGTAATAAAAAATCTCAACGTAAAAATAATCGAAATTAATATAGATGCATTTCGTCATGGTAGGTACCCATGTATAGTCTTCTTAAAGAAAAAGGGAGGTGCTGAAACTGAGACCTATCAATTAGACTTCACAGAAGAGACTAAAAGGAAATATTCAAAGACCCTCCATTTGAAAGACATCTCCTATATTGAGAAAAAAGGAGAGCCTTATCCTGAACATATCGAGATTGTGAAGGACTACTGTGAATATTCTCCCGATATGATTAGAGGCAAATTAGCCGTAGAGGATGTAATTAGTCGAGGAGATTATATAATGGGACTTTTTGGGGGCAGCACAAAGAAGGAGGCTAAAAAATATGCTGGTTTGGTCTTTGAAGTGTTATCACATGATATAACAAGAGGCGAATATATGATAAAACTTTGGAATACTGACAACCATATAAAGATACCTGGATACTTTCTTGAAAATTACTGGAATGCATTAATATATGTAGGAGCTATCTTTCCGTTCACTCTAACGAAATTTCATAACATACTTTTATCTGAAAAAGGTAAAAATGATTTAAAAGCCTTTTTGAGAGATATATTAGAAAAATTTTATAATGGTGATAAGGCCAAAGTAAATACACTCATAGAAGAATTAGAGCAGCCTGAATCACCAAAATTTCTTACAAAAGACAAGTTTTATGTAGTTTATCGATGTAGAAGGAGCCCAATGTGCGCCATTCTTACTCCTGAAGATTTGGAGAAAACTCCACTTAGGATAGTCGTTGATAGTCATTGCTCTTACCTCATTTTAGAAGAGAGGGCAAAAGCTTACTATTACTGTACTATGTTGAATTATCTAGTCTATAAAGTTGTTAGATTGAAAGGTTCATTTGAAAGAGACATGTTCCTAAGACCTCTACAAGCTATCATAGAAGCTGGTCTAGAGTGGAGAGGTGAAAATTGGCAGAAAAGCATTGCTAAGCTAGGAGAAGAACTACGTCAAGAAATAATAAAGTATTTGAGATCACAGATCAAAGAAGGAATGAGTGTTAAAAGTTTCTTCAAAAAATTAATGAGTCAACGCGAGTGTTTAAAAAATTTGAAGAAATCAAAACGATTCTGGAACAAAATGTTGATGAAGAAAGGTTAGCATCTGCTTTAAGAAGAATTGCAAAATTGCCCCAACATAGGAGAGACGTCCCTACCTCTTGAAATCTTTCTATTTTAATTTGTATTGGCCTGGAATTATTTCTGACAATTCTGCAAAATATTGACATCATTAAACGTTTAAATAAATTGTACACTAACTATTAGTATGCCTATTCAAGGAATTGAATGGCTTTTATTAACGGTATTATTTATCTTCGTAGTATTATTCATTTATAGATTTTGGAAGAGTAGAGAGCTTGATAATGCAGCAACCCGAGCGTTAATAGTCATTAGGTCTAGGGGTAAAGCCTCTTTAGATGAACTTGTAATATATGGAAATGTTCCTCCAAGAATTGTCTATAGAGTTATTGATAAGCTTCTTCAGCATGGTTTAGTCGATGTTGTAGAGAAAGACGGTAAAATTTTATATGTTACTGGCCAAGATAGTATGAGAACTCTAGATAAAGAATTATCAGAAAAAAGACTATCTTCTTTAGATAAAATCGAAGATACGAAAACTATCTGTCCTATATGCGGACATACTAATAAGCCTGATGCAAGGTTCTGCTCAAGATGTGGAACGAGATTGGGGGATATTCAATATGCCTAGATGCCCTAGATGTAATTCAATTATAGATGAAGAAGATAGATACTGCCCCTATTGTGGCTATTTAGTAAAGATAGCGACATATAAAAGGTATGCTATAGATAAAGCCCACAATTGGTTAAAATGGTTAGGAGTAGTAATTTTAGTGATAATAGCTATAGCGTTAGTTGGGGGAGTGATTAACTATTTACAACAGTCATCAACATATCCTGATATACGTGTTGTTTCAGTAAATGGTAGAAGCTACATTGCAGGCTTAGATGTGAGAGCGAGAGTTACAGCAACACTTCAGAATTATGGATCAGCTGATGGATACGCTATGGTTAAATTTTATACTACATGTGACTCAATCCGTGACGAATCTACAAAATCAGTGTTTGTACCAAGAGGTCAATACGTAACGGTTGAGGCAGACTTAGATATATCAATCTTCTATACATGCTACTATGGAGCCATCATAACTTCACAGCATAAGGCTTGAAAAGATAACCATTATTAATATCTTTAAGTAATGAAGGCAAGATGTTTCCTTAAGAATCTTTAGCGATAAGCTTATTTTAGAAGGCTCAGGGAGATGATATTTCGACTTCTTGTCTAAAATGGATTTTCTCAGTAAATGGGGGACAAGTATTGTTCACTCATACTATAGTTGTCTATTGACTTAAGATAAATGAAGAAGATTATAAAGCTGAACTTGAAACCATCAAGTCTTTTTTTCTCTCTCATTAATATTCATTGTCACAATCATCTCTATTTTCCTAGTCTTTCTAACTTATTAAGAATATCTTGTTTTTGTGTTAATTCGCTACTTAATTGTTTTATTTCATTAATCAATTTACCTAATATTTCTAGATAGCTTGTTTCACTTAGAATTCCTTTTGAATATCTTTCAGCAAGGATTTTCAGCTTATCCTGTCTAATCAATACTTCCTGCTTTAATCTAGAAACATCTTCCTTTAATCTACTACTTAAATCAGCTATTCTTGTCATTAACCCAGATTTAATACTTTCATATGCTTGTTCATCAAATACTCCCTGAGCCCGTAAGCTATTTAATTCTACAATATACTTTTCTATTTCTTCTATATACTTAGAGATATTTTCAAAGCTAGTTTTCTCTATCTCTGGCTTAGATGGTCCTATGAGAGTAGGTCTAGGAGGCGGTGCTCTTATTCGTCTATGATAACGAGACCTGATTATGAGTGATGTTATTACTATTAGTCCGAATATGGAAATAAGAGTATAGAATGCTAAATTAGATTGGTTATAGACTACTTGTGTATCATATGTTATGTCAAATCCTCCTTTCTCAATCTGTAGTTTAATCGCATCCTCTAAAGCTAGCATAGGTATTTGTCCAGAGTAACGATTATAAGATATAAGCGGTATTCGCTGTCCATTAACTAACACTATTGCATCTTCTACTGGAGAATTATCAGACTCATACCATATCTCGACATTTACTAAGACACCGAATAAAGTAGCCTCCAGTTTCCAATTATATTTTAATTTATCAAACTTTACCTCTATATAGTTTGATGTAAATTCTGTAATCCCATATTTTAAATCTCTTATACTTGATACTCTTAGTGATTTGCTGATTAATCTATTCTCTGGTTGAATTTTAATTCTATTGGCTAATTCTTCTCGGAGACTTATCTCGTATCCATCCATGTATATTATACCTTCAAATGGTGTTTTATCATAATCATATATTGCTACTACATTTAAAGTTGCAGTTTTCCCTACTTGAACACGGTAAAACTCAGCAGATATATCTACAATAACTTTATCAAAGAACTCGTCTGAAAACTATTTAGGTCCTTCTTTCTTTAGTTTTGTTGTGGAGTTTAGGGAGTTAAGCGATGGGGGTGGGAGATTATAAGGCTTCTACTCCCCCTAGGGCTAGTGTTGGGCGGCCCCGGATTGATCA
>Ga0080004_1119418_pt1 | contig 13842 bp, 2 predicted proteins | sample WasSprMetagenome_FD_69207 | JGI IMG/M metagenome (GOLD analysis project Ga0080004, IMG submission 69207) | Sulfidic aquatic microbial communities from Washburn Spring, Yellowstone National Park, USA - WS (SPADES assembly) (version 2) | ecosystem: Environmental > Aquatic > Thermal springs > Hot... | reverse complement strand
ACGTAATATTTGGACGTGAAGTTGCAGGTGAGGCCTCTCTAGACGTGGAGGTGGAGGCTAAGGAGGGGGCCGCCGTGGTGGATTACGAGTTCGGCAGAGTGAAGCTGGAGAGGCCGCGTCTGCTTCTCGAAGCGCGGCCTCTGGCGGTGGAGGTGGGGATGCCTACTTCTCTGGAGGTTAAGATCGCAGTGCCACCCGGCCTCTATGTGAACAACACGTTGCAGATTGGCCCATCCTCTAAGCCTATATATGTGGGGCCTGGGGTCTCCGTAGTCCACGTGGCGTTGCCTGGGTTCGTCAGGGCTGGATTTTTCAACTTGTCTATCGCTTTCGGGCCTTACGTCAACTACACCACTGCCGTGGCGTACCGCATCGTTAACCTCGCCGTCCGTGCCCCATCGCGGGTCCCTGTGGGAGTGCCGGTCTCTATACGCGTCGTAGGTCGTGTGGAGCCTCCTCTAGATGTGGGTGTAGCGGTGGACGCCTCTGGATGCGCCGTTGGCAACTACCTCCTTAGGCTTAACCAATCTCTGACGTTTACGTCGAATAAAACTTGCGTCTTGAAAATCACAGCCCATACCAACACGAGCAACGCCGTAGCCGAGGTGGAGTGGGCCTCTCTGAGGGCTGAGGTAAGATACGTCGAGCTGGGGAGGCTAAGAGGCTTGTCTATATTCCCCGCCAGGGGCGTCTCCGCCCGCGTCCTTCTAGGCGACACGCCGGTAGAGGGACAGGTACGTATCGTAGGCGATTTTGACAGACTAGGCCTTGTGAACTTCACTATATATGTAGAGTACATGGGCGTTGGGAACAAGACCTCGTTTGTGGGGTTCGCCGTGCCGCCGCACAGCTACTCGGCGGCTAACCAAACCATGATCTTGCTTCCGGCTGATGCGAGACCGTACTTCCGCTACTTAGTGGAGAGAGCAGTGGCGACTGGCGACTGGGCCCTCGTGGATAAAATCTCTAGGCTCTACTCGGAGTTCCCCACCCCGTTTACGCTTGCGGCGCGGTTCCTGGTGGAGAGAGCCCTCGCATCTGGCAAGGAGCCGAACGTAGACGCCGCCGAGGCGCTCCGCCGCGTGGAGCCCGTGGTTCTCGGCGCCCTTGGAGGTCTCTTCCTAGCAGTCCTCAGAAGAGGTATCTAGCCGAAGCCCGCCGGCAGTACAGCTAGAACATTATATTGTGTGACCTTGTTTTGTGAGCCATAGGCTCGAGATAGTGGGCCCACTTACTGGGTAGCTTAGACGCATTTAACCCGTGTTCCTGAGCTGAGACGTTGGTATCGTCGCTTTTAGCTTCGTTATGAATGTGGCTATGAGGTGCGTGGCTGTTTCGTTGTTTGGTCGCTTCTGATGCCATGTAGGTGTGGCCTTTGTAGCAATATGTAGTGGCAATGCCAACGTGGTCAGTTCTGTGATTTTGGAGACCGCCTTCTCCAGCAACGCGGCCATTTCCAGCAGTCTGCCGGTGGGCACTACTGCGGCTACCCATTCGTGGAACAGTACTGCTGTCCTCCCCACCTAGCCCCCCGTATTTTCAGCTAGGAGAGCCGCGTTTTCAGCGCCAGGTAGGAGATAGACGCCTTTAGCGCCTGGAAGCCGTGTTTCTAATCAGCCCCTTAGCCAACAACGCCTCGGCTGTTTCCAGCTCCTTTATACCCCCGAATCCCTCGGCAACTTCTCTACATCCAGTTCAGTATTAGAACTTCATTATCCTCACCCCCTTGCCTCTGGCGTAGGTTTCCACCTCTCTGCCTATCATGACGCCGGTGAGTACGGGGATCGCCGGCTTGCCCAGCTTCTGTTGCACCACATCGCATTTCGCGAGGAGAACCTCCACGTCGGCTATCTTCGGCCTCGTCTTCACCTCTACCACGTATACATGCCTGTCGGTCTCCACCAGCATGTCGACCCCGTCTAGATCCACGTTCCTCTCCCGTCTAAGCACGGCCTCCCCCCGCCCTTTTATCTCCTCCCTCAGCTCCTCCCAGACGTACCGGCTGAACTGAGCCTCAGCAATCGCCCCCAGGGAGGTCTCGATGCGGGCAAACCTCTTATCTGCGGCCTTCCATCTTTCCTCTTCCATCTTAATCCATTTCTCGAAGTCCTCTCGGAGTCTCTTCAGCTCCTCCAGTATTTCGCCTACCGCCACGCCCACGTCAGCTTGATTCACCTGTATTTATTATTTCACTGATAGCGTAACGTCTATGCTGAAGCTGTTTGAACGTGCGGGGGGATGGTCACCGGCCCGTCTCCTCTAGCCACTTCATGATGGCGTCCGCTAGCTCGGCGTAGCGCCTGAAGCTGTCTAGGTGCTCCCTGCCGCACACTATCATAATTGCGCCGTCGCTCCTGCGGTACACCTTCGGCTTCTTGCCCGTCAGCGCCTCTATCACGGCGGCGAGCCTCTCGGCGTCCGCCTTCCTGCCGCCGGGGGCGTCGGCCTTGGCGTAGGCGTAGCCCACGGCCTTGTTGCCGGCTCCGCGCCTGCCGTAGGTGATTGTGTACTCGCCCTTTACGCCGTCTACCTCCGCCGTTATGATGAGCCTCAGCAACTTCTTGCCGCCTCTGCCTACATCGAACTCGGCGCCTCCGCCTATCACCTTCACCACGTGTTCCCTGCCCTCCACCTCGACCTTTTTCTCAAAGCCCTTTAGCGTCAGGGAGCCCCTCGCCTTGCCCTCCTCCACGACCTCTTTGGCTTTTTCGTAGACCTCCTCGCCGGCCTCCTTCGCCCTCTGGAGTATATACTCTACAAACTCCGCCGCCGACCTCTGCTGTTCGCCGGAGCCGTATACGGAGAGCCACGCGGCGCGCTCCAAGCCCTCTCTAAGGATAGAGACGTAGCCCACTCCGCCCTCCGGCATCTTGACTGTGAAGTATCTGCCCTCCTCAAGCCCCATCTCCCTAAGCCGATGCACCTCCCGCTTTAAGTTGTCGGGGTTGGCGGAGCGATATCTGACCACCAGCGCGCCATCTACCAGCCCCACTTCGTATTTCGGCCAGCCCTCCCTTAGCACGCGCCCCCTCTCCAGCTTATCGAGCCAGCCCTCAGCCTTCTTCTCGTCCACCCAGCCCCTCGCGATGGCTTCCCTAACGACCTCTGCGAGGGCTTTTCTGAGCTCCTCGCGCCCAGCCGCAAGCCTGTCGGTGGTGGCTACGACGCGCCACACGTCTCTGCCGCCCTCCTTTTCCACCTCTGCGCCGACGCCCGCAAGCTTGAGGAGGCGGGCCGCAAGCTCTACGCGGCTCCGGTCCGTCGAGACGAATTGGAGCTTGATCTCTTTCCGCAGATATATGTTGTATTTGACGGCGGCGTCTCCCTCCGATATGGTCAAGTCGGCAACGACGCGGCCGCTTTTGGTCAGCCTTATGCTGTTCTTGTCGAGTTGCACCTCCACTTGGGCCTCCTCCACGAACCGCTTGAACTTGGGGCTTAAATACCCTCCACCGGCGGAGGGCGCAGAGACGGCGAGGAGGCGCATAAACCTCGCCGCATCTTCGCCGTAGGCGGCTATGCGGTAATATCTGCCTTCGTCCACGTATACCCGCACGTTGAACTTCAGCCCGTCGGGCAGGAGCTGGTTGAGCAGATGCAACGTGGCTAGGCGCAGAAGCGCGGCGCCTCTGCCAAGCTCCCCACCGACGGTCAGCCTAACCTCCCTCGGCCCCACAGAGCCGTCTCCCGCCAACGCCGTGGCGTACATCTCGCCGAAGAGGAGCAACGCCTCCTCTCTGTCGAACTTGTTGTTCAGCGCCTTGTCCAGCATGACCAGCTCCAGGGCTGGGGCGACGAACTTCCTCACCACTTCATCCCTAGCGCAGTCCCTAGCCAAGCAATACATATCGCTGAGGACGAACTCGACGACGTCCCACACCTCCTCTCTAGAGACGCCGGCCCCCTTAACTAGATTTTCGATGAGCTTCTCTGCCTTTTTCTCATACCCCTCGGCGTAGCGGATGATCGCCCGGGCCAGCCTATCTGCATACTCGCCGGCTATCCTCCCACCGCTCAGCGCCTCTATGACTCTGGCCAGTCTCGCGGCCCTCTCCTCCCTCCACCTGCCGTCGTCCATGCCCCTCCTCGCCTCGGCGAAGTGGGCAATGAGAGCCAGCTCGTCAAACATCCTCTTCACGAGATCCTCCCTCTCCGCGTCGCCCATCTTCTCGGGGCCTACCCAAGGCTTCAACTCGTCGGCCAGCTCCTCGACCTTTTTCAAGACCCAGCTCCAGTCTATTACGTCTACCAGCTCCCGCCAGCTCTTGACCGGGCGGCCGAGGAGAGGCTCTAGCTCCTTGCCCTCCTCGGCGATGATGCGGTCCAAAACCTCCCTACGCCAGCGCATGGTGACGTTGGGCTTTACGCCTTCCTCAGTGACGCTGGCTCCGCCTCCGCTTGTCTTCCCCTCGCCGAGGAGGCCGATGTACCAGGCCAGTTGCCAAGGCTGGGCGGTGCCAGCTACTATCCACTTTTTGAAGAACGACACGTCTGTGTTAAGCCACTCCAGCGTCTGCCATATCTTCTTGATCCCCGTGAGATCTGGCGCCTTTCTCTTCGCCTCCTCCACGAAACGCCTGAGCACCTCCTCGCCAGCCTTGGAGCTGGCCACCTCCCCTATCTTCAGTGCGTCTACACGCGCCTCAACTCCGCCGTATGCCCTGAGCACCTCGAACTCCCCTTCGACGCGTCTAAACTTGAGGTCCTCATCGACGGCTCTGCCCAGGAGGTATCGCAGAAGCGCAGAGGCGGCCTTCTCTTCCCAACCTGTTGCTCTCCTGCGCGAGTAAGACGGGTCGACGGCCCCGCCGCGCCCTCTGGCGACCTTCTCGGCCTTCTTGTAGGCAGTCACAGGCGCCGACAACACTATATCCGCCAGAGCCCCCTCTCCCGCAAGTAACATCGCTACGTGTCCGTATAACCCGCCCCTCGCCGCGGAGAGGAGGGCGGCGTAGGCTTTAGTCCCCATGCCGGCGTCTGAGTACTTGCTCAGCTCGCCGCGCCTTGCTTCCGCCAGCCTCTCCGCCTTCTTTACGTCCACCTCCAGGTGGAGCTTGAGCTTTTCGTATAGGTCGCGGCTATGCGACGCATATAGCGTTAACACGGTGTTCAGCTCCCTCCTCACCTCCTCAGCCGCCTCCTCAAGTCTCCTCTGCGCCTCGCGGAGTTTCCTCACCTCTTCTGCCACCACAGTGAATTCGCGCTCCTTAACCAGACCCCTCGCCCACTCGTACCACCCAGCCCACTCCCCATAAGCCCCGGCGTTTTTCATAAGCGTCTTGTAGAGCACAAGCGCTACGGCCACGGCGGCATCCTTCTCCGCCTCACCTTCTACGCGCGCCAGCGCCCTCCTCAACTCCACAAGAGGCGGTGGCAAATCTCTCCTAGACCCGCCCAGCTTCAGAAATGCTGTATACGGCCTCTCCCCCCTCAGAGGGGCCTTCAACACCTCGTCGATAGCGTTCTCGTCCACCCTCCACTTCTCGTATCTCTCGGCCAGCGCCTTAAACCTCTCCGCCGCCTTCTCGCCCACGTCGGCAAGGCCGACGAAAAACGGCGGCACAGAAGCGGCGTAGGCCAACTTCTCCAGCTCCACAAGACCCCACAGGTTTAACGCAACCGACAGCGCAACCACCCCGGCCGCGACGGCCGCCATCAAGAAGAGGTAGGCTTTGTGTTCATCCACCCAAGCCAGCACACGCGTCACCGCCTCCACAAACAGCTCAACGAGACGCTGAACCGTCACCCTCACCTGCTCGAATACTTCTTTAGCCGCCTCGTAGAGGGCCTTAGCCGCCTTCTGCACATACTCAACAGCCTCTCTGAAGCGGCCCACCTCCACAAGCGCCACAGCCGACGCGACGGAGGAAACAACGGCCTCTGAATACAGCCCGTGGTACACGGAGTGCAGAGCCGCGGCCGAAAGCCCGGCGAAGGCAGACGCCCTCAGCGCCTTGTCGACAGTCAAGACACCCTCCAGCGCCTGCCCCCTGTAGCGCTCACCGGCCCTAGCCAGTACGTTGATAACCTCAAGCACAAACTGCTTAATGCGATACTCCGCGTCTGGGATGCCGGCCTCCTCCGCCTTCCTCACCGCCTCCCTAACAGTGCGCTCAATACGCGCAAACAGCAACTCCCCGTCTCTCGTCTGATACCCCTCGAAGTAGTAGAACAGCGCCTCGTGTACATGCCTAGCGGCGTCTGGCGACGCCATCAGCCCACCGAAGTAGCTCAAGACGCGCTCAGCCACTTCAGCCAGCAGATGCGCAAACTCCGGCTCTTTTACGGCAACCTTCTCCAGCCTCGCCCGCACCTTAGCCGTGACGAGGCTCTTCGCCTTGAAAGCCGCCTCTCTATCCAAGACAAAGCCGAAGCGCTCCAGCAAGTAATCCACAGCCTCCAGCACCCTCTCCGGAATCACGTCGGCAATAGGCGCCCTAGGCCTCTCGCCAAACTCAACCCACCTCAAACCAGCCCCAGACTTGACCTCCGGCTTAACAGCTTCCAGCTTACCGACCTCCGGCCCAGCCGCCTCCGGCTTAGCGGCTTCTGGCTCAGCTGTGGGCTTCTCGACAACCTCCCGTCTTAAACCACGTTCCTCAACCACAAGTCTCTGAACCTCCACAGCCGGCTTCTGAACCGGCTTGACGGCCTCGGGTTTAGCCGCCTCGGGCTTAACCGCCTCAGCCGGCTTAGCGGTCTCAGGCTTCTGAGGCGGCGGGAAGAGTTCTTCATATGTGAACTTGGCGCCTACAAAGGCGTTGAACAATTCTACCGCTCTCTTAGCCACAGCCGGCTTCTTTGGCGTGTAGGGCTCGGCCATCCTCTCGAACCACACGTTGACGGCGGTTATCCACACAGCTCTAAACTCGCCCCAGCCGTCCTCGTCACCCATTAGGCGGAGCATGAAGGCCGGAACCAGCTCGTGCGGAAGCCACGGCATAAACACGGCGTTAGCCACCTCCTCCTTAGTCTTTAACCCCCTCCCAACGCCGCTCCTCAGATACTCGGCATATTCATCAGCCAGCCTAAACGCCAGCCACGTCAAATACAACTCGTCAAACCGCTCCCACAGCCGGCCCTCCGACACGCCATACCTCTGCCTAAGATACTCCAACGCGGCATCGGCACGCTCCCGGTCAAACTCGTACACGATCTGCCACAACGTCCTGTTGAGCCTTGCTTCATACAGCTCATGCACCACCTTCCTCATCTCGTCGAAATTCCTCCCGCGCAGAGCCTCTCTAAACTTAGCCAAAGGCTCCTCGATAGAAAGCCTATCGATTGAATAAGTCACAATCCACTCGCCCTCCCTCACCGGCTGCCTATCCCTCAGCACAAACCAGAGGAACGGCTCAGGCACCGGCCACTCCACCGGCCTAACGCGGGCGACGCCCTCACGCGCCCCATCCACATACCCAACCACAGCCCTCTCCACCGCCGACAAATCGAAGCCAAAGGGAGCAACCACGTAGCCGGTGCGCCACTCCTTGGGGACGCCCTCCTCGAAGCTCGCCGGCCTCTTGATCTGCCGCACCTCCCACCCAGCCTCCCCCGCCCTCCTCGCCAGCCTCTCGTCCTCGGTCCAATACCCCACATACGGCTCAAGCCTCCCCCTCCAGCCGCCTCTGGCATACGCCTCAACCAACTCCTCAGGCATGACTGAGAGGCCCAGCAGAAGCGCCCTCTCAGCCGCCTCCCTCCCTATTTTGAGGCCGGAGTTACGCGCATAATGCCTCATCCCCTCATGCATCTCTGCAACAGCGTCCTCCAGCCTGTCTGAGCGCACGAAGCGCTCAGCCGCCTTGGCGCCGTATGCTCTAAACAACTCGTCTACGGCCTTAACCAGCTCCTCCGTAGAGGCCTCTCCCCTCTGCACCCTCCTCGCCGCCTCTACAACCTGCTTGACGTATTCGCGCATCTCAGGCCACTCGCCGTTGGCGGTGAAGACCTTCTCAAGCGCCTTCTCATAACCCTGGAGATCCATCTCCACGCCCCTCCTCACCCCGATGCCGACGTTCTTCAACACGCCCCGCACCAGCTCGTAGACGGCCTCCTCCTCCCTCTTCGCCACGGCCTCCCTCACCGCCGGCGGGAGGGCATCCCACCGCTCCTCCACCGGCCTAGCCCAGTACTGCGCGTACTCCTCCAGCGCCCTCCTCCTCGTCTCATAAGCAACATGAGACATCCACCTCCCTATTGAGTCTAGCCCGCCCTCCCTAGCCGTCTCGCCCAACTCCAGCGCCGCCTCCGGTGAGAACTTGGCGATGGCGTCTACCGCGGCCAGGTACTCCCTCTTAGCACCGAGGTACTCCTCGTAGAAGGGCTTGGTCTTCTCTCCCACGGCCTTCAGCACTGTCTTCACGTCTCCGCCCTCAGCCTCTATACCGAGGGCCTTCAACGCTTTCTTCAGCTCCTCAAGCGCCTTAAGGGCTTGTTCCTTGTCCTTTGCCTTCAGCGCCTTCTGCGGTGCTTGATACGCCTTCTTCACCTCTCTAGAGACGTGCCGCGTGTCGTTTTTGATCAATGCCTGGTAGACAGCCGCCTTTTCAGCGGCGTCCTTCAGCTTGCTGTAATAGGCCGTGAGGACGTCTCTGACCACCTTCGGCACCGCCTCCTCCAGCCGACTCCTCGGAGGCGGCGGATGCGGCTTGGCGCCCTCTGTGAAGAAGTGCTGAGTCTTCTCTAGGTCGTACACCGGCGGTATCGGCTCCGCCTTAGCCCACAGTATCTTCTCGAATTTGGCGTAGATGCGTTCAGCGTCTGCGATTCTGACCGCAATCTCGCCCAGCTCCCTCGGGAGCTTAAGCTCGTCGGTCCAGCTTATGATCAGTCTCACGTCCACTGCGCGTATCATCTTCTCCGCCACAGCCTCGGGATCGCCGGCGAAAGCCCTCGCCGTAAGGCCGAAATACTTCATCCCAACTTCGCGGATATCGCCATATCCACCGACGAAGTCTCTCACCTCCGCCAGATACGCCTTGTACCTAGCCCGGGCGTCTGCGAGATGCTTCTCCGCCTTCCTCTGGGCCGGCTCCAACATTTCCCTAGCCTTCGCCTCCAGCGCCAGCCTCCTATCCACGTCCCCCTCCCGCTCAGCCTCGCGCAGAAGCGCCTCAGCCCTCCTCTGCGCGCCTTTGAGATACGCCTTCACCAGGCGCACCTCCTCATAAGCCGCCTTTGTGCGTAGAATCGAGGTCAACAGCTTCAGCTCATACGCCTCAGCCTCAAGACGCTTGGCGGCTTCGCCGGATGCGGCTCTGGCCTCGGAGAGCATCTGCGCGGCCTTGGCCATCATGAGCGACGCCGCCTTGTCGAAAAGCTGAATCTTGGCGCCCCTAACAGTCAACTCCGACAGCTCCCTAAACGGCCTCCCCTCGCCCTTATAATACGCCTTCAACCCCCTCACCACGGCTTCACTGCTGAAGTCGCCGAGCCAACGCATCATCTTGCCGGCGTAGCTGAAGCCGCTGGTCAATCCCAGCGGCGCCCCGGCCTTCACCGCGCTGGTCTTGGCGTGTTCGTAAGCCGCGTTCAGATAGGGGCCGTACTCCACGAAGAAGCCGTACCACCTGGCGTACACGGGCTGGAGGACGTCGGGACCCAGCCTATCTACAACGTAGCTGTACATCGGCGCCTTGATCAAAGACCTAACCCACTCCTGGTCGATTAGGTGCTTGACCTCGTCGTAGAGCGGATTTCTAAACACCTCCCTCCCTTCCCTAAGCAGAAACAGCGACGCCTCGGAGAGTGCCTTAAACAGTCTATCGGCCTCCTCAAGGCCCAGCACGCGCGCCGCGGCCCAGGCGTGGCCGAATTCGGCGTCTGCCCTAGGCCTTCTGACGTACTCCACAAGCTCAAAGGCGCCGTAGATCCTAGCCAGCTCCCGCTCCAGCTCTCCCAAGGCCTTAGCCACGTTTTTCTCCGTCGGCTTCTCCAGAGCTTTGACAGCCTTCTCTAGTCCGAGTCGTTGCGCCAACGCCCTGGCCTCCCTAACCTCTCTCTCCAGCGGCTGAAGCCTCGCCCTCTTCTCCTCAATAATCTTCAGAATCTTGTCGAGCTCTGCAACCGCTCTCTCGAAGTCTCTCCTCCCCAGCGCCTTCAGCGCTTCGCCGAAGACGGCCTTTACGTCCTCCGGAGCCTTCTTAAGCGCCTTCTCCAGCTCCTTCATCTTTTTGTCGATGCGCGCCGCCGCCTCTAGCGACTCCTTCGCCGCCCCCAGCGCCTTGACCAAATCGCCGAGCTGTCTCTGCCGCTCAGCCAGCTTCGGAAGCTCAGCCTCGACGGCGGGCAGGACGGAGTAGTCGCCCGCCTTCAGCTTCTCCAATAAAGGCATCAAATGCGGCGCCACCCGCTCTACCGCCGGCTTGACGTCGTCGATGAGCTTGACAAGCCTCTCTTCCACGTCGCGCTTAGCCGCCACAGCCTCCTTAGCCTCCCGCGCTAGGGATGCCAGAGCGGAGTAGTAGCCGTATTCAGCCACCTGCCTCACGACGGCCTCATCCCTCAGCTTTACGATTAACTTGTCAGCCTCCTCCACGGCGGGGTGAAGTCTCTGCGCGACCTCCTCAGGCGCCTTCCAGGCAATGGATTCAGACGCCTTAAGCGCAGTTTCAGCCGCCCTCCGCATGTTCTCCGCCTCAGTCTTCAGCCAACGCTCCTCGAAGGCCTTGACCATCTTCTCCGTCTCTGACGTGAAGATACGCCTAAACGCCTCAGCCCTCTCCCCCTCTGGAGCCCTCAGCGCCTCCGTAAGCGCTTTTATAAACACGGGATAGACGTCTCCCGCCTCCTTCCTCACATTCTCCATGACTTTGAATAAGGCGGCGGTCTCGGCCAGGCCGAAGGTCTCCGCGGCTTTGGCGGCTTTCTCTGTGTCGGCACGTTGCACGGCAGTGGGCAGGTCGGCTAGAGTCCTCAGGCTTTCGGCCGCCTTTTCTAATTCCCTAACGGCTTGCTCTCTGTACTCCGGCGAGCCGAGGCGTCTGGGTTCAAGGCCGAGGCGCTCCAGTGCCCTGGCCACATGCTCTACGTCTCTCACGGCGGACAGCCTCTCGTTGACGTCCCTCTCTGCGGCCTCCACTAGAGCTAGGGCGCGGCCGTAGTCCCTATTAACCGCCGCCTCCAGCGCAGTCTTAACTACGTCGGCGTTTAAGGCCTCAGCCCGCGAAGAGAGCTCAGATATCCTTCTGCCCACCGCCTCAGCCTCGCGGCCGACAGCAACCACCTCCTCCACGCCGCCGGCCGCCTTTGCCGTCAGCGGTTTCCACTCACCCGCGGCATTCACCACGCGGAGCAAACCCTCGGCGGCTTCGGCCAGCCTCCCCGCCTTAAGCGCCGCCTTTGTCTTCTCGGCTTCGTCTTTGACAGCAGGCACAGCCTCAGCCGCCCTCCGCAGAACTTCAGCCACCTCCCCAGGCGCGGAGGCCAGGCCTTTGACCTCCTTCACCAGCTCCTCAACCTGTCTTAGATACACAAGCTCTCTGTATGTGTTAAGCGCCTCGGTGGTGAAGAGACTGTGTAGAAACTCCAGCTTGTCCAACACGCCTCCCGCGTGTTCAGACGATAGGAGAGGCCTAAGCCTCTCCACTGCGCCCCAGCCGCCGGCGTAAACCTCCTCCGCAATCCTCTGAGCCGCACTCCTCACGCGGCTTGCAACGTCACGCATCCCCTGTTGCTCCAACTGCTTCGCCGCCTCCTCCGCCTTCGCCTTAAAGGCCTCAGCGAGGCGAGAGATGTCTCTCGACTGGCCCACTGCCTTCAACGCCTCATCAAAGGCCTTTGCGACAGTTGGCAACACGAGGGCCACGTCCTCCACTGCCCCCCAGCCCGCAGATTCGGAGATTTTGGCCAGCTCCGCCGCCGCGCGGCGGATCCTCTCCACAGCCTCCACGTCGCCCCGCCTGGCGTGCTCCTCCACCAGCCTCTCCACCCGCTCTGCGAATGCCTCGCGGAACACCCTCTCTCTCCTCTCCGGCGCCTTCAACGCCTCCGCCACGGCGTCTTCGAACGCCTTAACCACCTCCCTCACCTCCTCAACCTCCCGCCTAACGACCCTATGGCCTTCTAGGAGGTCTTTGACGAAGAAGAACTCTTCTCTAAATCTTCTAAAGATTTCTGCCGTTTCTTGCAGAACTTCCCTCCTCAGCCTCTCGGCGTCGGCTGTAAGCCTCTCGACGGCGAGAGGCGTCAGCCTCAGCTCCTCCGCCCTCTCCAACATGCGTTCTATGCGGCTGTACTCCACAGCCTTCCTCAGAATTTCAAGCGCCTTCTCCTCTGCCCTAAACCCGGCGAGGTATTTGGCGTACTCCGAAGTGAGGACAACATCAGACTTTATCCTAACCGCCTCACGCACCTCCAGCGGCCGCTCGTGGAGGTAGGAGAAGCGGTATGCAACCGCCTCCCAAGGCCTCCCCTCGTAGACGTCCACAATCCTAAAGCGGCCCCCCGCCACAGCCCACCTCTCGCCGTGTGCCGGCCTAGGCCCCCACGCCTTAAGCAAAGCCTCGCCCTCCTCTGCGCTTCTGCCTCCCAGCACGATGCCGCGGGCGGCTCCTGCGATTTTCAGGGTGGGTAGTTGCTCCTCAATCTTCCACTTCACCACCTCAGCCGCGATCTGCCTAGTGTCGTAGCGGGTCGGCGCAACGGCGTAGTGCGCCTCCAAATACCGCTCGGCGCTTCTCAACGCCTTGACGACGGTGTCGAAGTCCATAAGCGCCAGGTGCTTAACCACGTCTTGCACCGTTGCGTCTCTGGGGATTAGAGGCGCCTTCCCCTCCGCCAGCCTCTGAAGCGCCTCGTTAAGCGCCGCGATCAGCCTAGCCCTAGGCGCCTTGTCAATCACCGTGAAGTGCCTAACCGCCTCGTTTAGACGCTCCATAACGCTCTTCACAACCTCCTCCAGCCGCCCACGCCCCTTCTCGTCCAGCTTCGAAAGATCTTCGAAGTACCTCCTCAGCGCCTCGTACCGCCTTTGGAACTCTGTTATGAAGCGGCGGAAGTCGGCGAGTCCCTTCTCCGCCTCGTGCGCCATCTTCTGCCTAGCCTTTTCAAACTCTTCTCTCGCCTGTTCCACATACAGCGAAAGTGGGTGGAGCCAGCCCCAGCTCCGCCTCAACTCCCTCATATAGCCTTGTACCGCGGCGCGGAGGTTCAAATACACAGCGGCGTCTTCCGGCTTGATCCTGCCCTCAGCCGCAAGCCTAGCCACCACGTGTGGGTCGAGGTTGAGCAGTACACGCCACATATACGGGAGGCGGTCAAGACGCCACCAGAAGAGGTGGTATGCGAGGGAGCCTCTGCTCGCCTCCACCCTCTCCTGTACCCACATGTCGAACCTCGGCGAGAGCTCCCTCGCCGCTTCGATGATGTTGTCTGCCTTGAGGGCGTTCCAGATGCGCCTAGCCGCCTCCAGCTTCGCCCTTCTCTCCTCTTCGCGCCTACGCTCAAGATTACGTAGCCATTCCGCGTCTGCCCTCTCCTCTGCGGCCCGCAGAACGCGCTCAAGGGCCTCCCTCCTCCACTTCACTCTAATCTCCTCCCTAATTTGGTCAGCCGGGTCTTTGATCGCGATCTCCCTCCGCCACAGGACGTACCGCCTGTAGTACTCCTTGAGGTCTGGACTGCGGAGGTATCTAAGGCCTGGTATCCGCGTCGCGAAGAAGGAATGAACACGCGCCGCCGTGCGGACTGTCGACCTCATGACAAGCCTCTTCACCGCTAGCCAAATCCTCAGCAGAAGCCTACCCCTAACGGCGACGCGGAACGGGAGCCAGTAGGTCCAGTCTTGTATTACGCCTATGACGAAGCCGAAAACCGCCCTCCTAGGCGTGGGGAAGTCAA
>Ga0080004_1166488_pt1 | contig 13844 bp, 15 predicted proteins | sample WasSprMetagenome_FD_69207 | JGI IMG/M metagenome (GOLD analysis project Ga0080004, IMG submission 69207) | Sulfidic aquatic microbial communities from Washburn Spring, Yellowstone National Park, USA - WS (SPADES assembly) (version 2) | ecosystem: Environmental > Aquatic > Thermal springs > Hot... | reverse complement strand
TCATTTATTATAATAACTTCAAAATCTTTATAGGTTTGATTTAATAAACTTTTTAAAGCTCTTTCTTTTAATAAATCTTTTCTATTATAAGTTGGGATTATTATTGAAAACTTAGGCATTTTTATCTGAAAATAATTCCCTTCCCCATATTCCTAAAATTATCCATAAAATATTAATATTAATTCCATTCCAAATTATTCCTGTTAAAAATAAGCTTAATAAACCTAAATTCATCAAATTATGATTTGTTTTATCTTTTGATTTTAGTGTTTTTGCTATCATAAAAATAAATATACTTAAAAAGCTTAAAAATCCTAAAATTCCTGAATTTGCCAATAGAGAGCTAAGAAAATCTGCAAAATGACCACCCCAACCTATTCCAAATATAGGATATTTTAAAAATATATTTATTGAATAAAGAAGGGCCAACATTCTTAAATCTATAGTTTCTCTCTTAAGGGAATAAAATAGTGCTAAAAGCAAAATGAAAATGAAGAGAAGAGATAAATAGTTTTTGTTAGTACAAAAATAAATAAGGAGAACAAAAACAGAACCCAAAAGGAAAGTTGAAGAGATTGAAAATATAAAAGAAGAGAATATTATCAAAATTTGTAGGGTCTGATGGAATTTATTTTTAAAAACATCTCTGAAGAATAAAGCTATAAATAATGCTATAGTTAGATAGATCCCCAATATAGATGAAGATGGTATTAAACCAGAAAATCTATAGATATTGAAATTTTTAAAATATAATACTTGAATAGTTTCATTTAAAAAGCTTAGATTGTTTAAAAATATTGGGAGTTGTTTTTGAAAAATATGCAACAAATATTCATAAATTTGAAAAAGAAAATTTATATTAATTCCTATTAGAAAATATTTAAAAGCTTTTAACATATCGAATTTTGAAACTATTACGCTTAAAAATAATAGAATATAAAACAAAAGATACAAAAATTGGGAAATGTTTAGTCTTGAAAATTGATAAATTTTATAATAAGGGAAGGCAGGGCTATCAGGGGGCTGTAAAACCAAAGCATTATATTTGTTTTTCCAAGCCAAAATTAAACCTATAGAAATAATTAAAATGAAAATTAAAATTAAATATACAAGTGGGAGAAATTCTTTATTATTAAAAGATTTCATAAGGTTCTTTAATGAAAGAAAGATAAAAATTATTACGAAAAAGTGAAATATTTGAAAACCAAAGGTCCAAGGAATATAGTTAAAAATAGGAAGATTTATAAAAATTGAAGTTAATGTTAAAATTGGAATTAACTCAAGTTTTTGAAGCAAAAGAATAAATAAAAGAATAATAGTAATTGCTAAGCCTAAAATGTTAATTTGAAAGTTTAAAATATCGATCATATTTTTAAATAAAAACTAACCGGTCCTAAATTTTTATTTTCTATCTCCATAAATTCTCCAAATGCTCCTTTTTCAACTTTAAAATTTTGTTCTTTTAATTTTTTAACAAATTCTAAATAAATTTTTTCTGCTATTTCTTTAGAAGGAGAATTTATAAACTCAGGTTTATTCTCTTTAAAATCTGATATTAAAGTTATTTCTGAAACTACTAATAATGGATATGGTTTTTCTTTTAAAGAATATCTAAATTTTCCTTCTTCATCTTCTATAATTTTTACCTTTAAAATTTTATCTATGGCTTTATCAATTCTTCCTTCATCTCCATTTTCTATTCCTAAAAATATCAAAAAACCATCATCAATCTCAGAAAATAATTTATTTTTTACATATAATTTTGTATCTTTAACTCTTTGTATTAAAACTCTCATTTGAATAAGTGCTCAAAAATTATTCTTTTATTTTCAAAAATATTATCTTTAATATCAAGTGCTGACAAAACTTTTTGCATAGATTCTGGTAAAACTGGCAAATAAAACTTTGCTATTTTTTCTAAATTTATAACCAATGTTTTATAATCTTTTTCTTCTTTTGATTCCCAAATTTTTCTTTCATCAATAAATCTATTTAATTTTTTAACTAAACCAAAAACACTTCTATATGCTTTACTAAATTCAAAATTTTCAATTCTATCTTCATAAACTTCTTCGACATCTTTTAAATCATTTTCTAATAGATTTTCATTCAAAATCAATCTATCAAAGGGCATATTTTTTAATAATCCGAAAATTCTTGAAACTAAATTCCCTATCTCATTTTTTAATTCACCTTCATAAACTTTTTTATAATTATCCCAACTAAAACTCCAATCTTTAAATTCTGTTCCTTGTGTTATCAAATAATATCTTGTAAATTCATAGCCGTAATCTTTCAATAAGTCTTCAATCGTTATCATATTTCCCAATGTTTTAGAAATTTTTTCTCCTTCATTTAAAATAAAATGGTTACAGATAATATAGTCAGGTGTTTTTATCCCTGCTGATAACAAAAATGCTGGCCAATATATACAATGAAATTTTGCTATATCCTTACCTATAAAATGATAAATTTTCCCTTCTTCCCAGAATTCTTTAAATTTTTCTTCATCATTTCCGAAACCTAATCCTGTTAAATAATTTGTTAAAGCATCAAACCAAACATAGATTATTTGGGAATCATCATCAGGAACTTTTATCCCCCACCCCTTGCTTCTTGCTGCATCTCTTGAGACACTTAAATCTTTTATTCTTTTCTCTCTTAAAATATCTAAAATTTGAATTTTTATATCCTTAGGAATAATTTTTATTTTATCTTCCTCTATAAGTTTTTTAATTTCATCTAAATATTTTGTAAGCCTAAAAAAATAGTTCTTTTCAGAAAATTTTTCTAATTTTCTTTTGTGAATAGGGCATAAACCATCTATTATTTCTTCATCTTGATAATAAGCTTCACAGCTTAAACAGTACCAGCCCTCATAAACATCCATATAAATATCCTTTTTGCATAGATTCCAAAGTTTATAAACAGCTTTTTTATGCTCTTCACTTGTTGTTCTTATAAAGCTATCTAATGAAAGATTAAATTTTTCTTTTAAAAGATAAAATTCTCTTGAAATTTCGTCAACAAAGTCTTTAACATTTTTATTATTCTTTTCTGCTACTCTTACTATATTTAAACCATTTTCATCAGTACCTGACTGGAAAAATGCTTCTTCACCTTTCAATCTCTTATACCTTGTAAAAACATCAGCTAATATAGTTGTATATAAATGCCCTATATGTGGCCTATCATTAACATAATAAATTGGGGTTGTTATAAAATTTCTCATTTTGCGCCCCCAACCGGAGTCGAACCGGTGTTTCTGCCCTGAGAAGGCAGTGTCCTGAGCCACTAGACGATGGGGGCTATTCTTTTTCTACTAAAATTTTCAAGTTTGCTTTTATATTATATCCTAAGTCTATCTCTACATTAAATTCTCCGATTTCTCTTATTGGTTTTTCTAAATTTATATCACTTTTATCAACAAGAATATTTTGTGATTTTAGAAAATTTTTTATATCTGTTTTTGAAATAGAGCTAAATACTTCTCCATGTTCACCTATTTTTAATTTTGCATTGTAAATTAAGCTTTCGATTTTCTCTTTTAATTTTTCTAACCTTTCTTTGGTTTCTTTTGCTTTCTCTTCTGCAATTAATTTTAATTTTTCTATTTTATCTTTATTTTCTTTTGTTATAACAACAGCTTTATTTTTAGAAATCAAAAATTTTGCATAGCCCAATTTAACTTTTTTTATCTCTCCTTTATTTCCTAAATTTAAAATATCTTCTAATAGTAATATACTAACTGTTTTATCTTTTTTTGTCTTTTTCATTTTAATATTTCTATACCCTTATTTAAAACTTCATCTATATTATCTTCTGGATTTTTATCTACAACTTTTATATCTGGCTCTAAACCATTTCCCTCTAATTTTGCTCCTTTAGGGGTTAACCAATAAGCTATTGTAAGTTTTAATAAATATGAATTTATTTTAAATACTTGTTGAACGCTTCCCTTACCAAATGTTTTTTCTCCTATCAATTTTATACCTAAATTATCTCTTAAGGCTCCAGCAAATATTTCTGATGCAGAGGCACTTCCTTTATTTACTAAAACTACAACTTTAATATCTTTTAATGTTCCTGGTCCTTCTGATCTTATTACTTTTTCTTTACCATCCTTACCTGTTTCTTTCAATATAATTTTACCTCTAGGTATGAAAAATTCTGACATTTGTATCGCTATATCTAAATAACCTCCTGGGTTATTTCTTAGATCTAAAATATATTTATTAGCTCCTTCTTTTGATAATTTATTAAATTTTTCAACAAATTCTGGAATTGTATTTTGATTAAAAGTATTTATTTTTATATAACCTATATCTGGTTCTATAAATTTACTTTCAACAGCTTTTATCTTTATCTCTTCTCTTGTTAACTCGAAATCTTTTTCTTCTTTCCATCCTTCTCTTATTATTGTCAATTTTACCTTTGTTCCACATTCTCCTCTTATTTTTGAAACTGCTTCTTCTAATGAAATATTTGTTGTATCTTCTCCGTTTATTTTAGATATAACATCTCCTGCTTTAATTTTTGCTCTTGCTGCTGGGGTACCTTCTAATGGAGATATAACAGTTAAAAGATTATTTCTTATACCTATCTCTATTCCAATTCCACAAAATGAACCCTTTAAGTCTTCTTCAAAAATTTTTGATTGCATAGGTGTATATAAATCAGAGTATGGATCATCTAAAGATCTTACCAACCCCCTTATTGCTTCGAAAGCTGCTTTTTGTGGATTTATTTTTTTCTTATCTACAAAATTTTCTTTAATTTTTTTCCAAACCTCTGAAAATAATTTATTATATTCTTCTCCAAATTCTTGTTTGAAATCAAAAAATGGCTTATAATAAACTTTTGATTCTTTGCCTAGTTTATATGCTAAAACAAAATTTAATGATAAAATAAATATAGCCACAATAAACTCTATTAAAATTCTTTTTTTACTTTTAATATCCATTTTAAAATGTTAATTAAAACTGAAGGAATAATTTTAACAAAAAAACCCAGAAAAGAAAAATCTTCTCTAATTTATATTTTAACAAAAAATTTCGGATTAATAAAAGCAATAGCAGAAGGTATAAGGAGAGAGGATAGTAAATTATTATCAATTTCTGAGCCTGGGGTTTATGGAAAAATAGTTTTTATTTATGAGTATAATAAATATAAGCTTATTACAATTTTGCCCTATAAAATACCAATAAAAATTTTCAAAAAATATCCATATACTTATTTATGGGCATTGAGAATATTATTATTTTTTAATTTTTATGCTGTTTCGGAAAAATTTTGGAATATTGTCATAAATTTAGATAAGATAATATTAAAACATCCAAAAGGTTTTAGGCTATGGTTTATTATAAAAATTTTAGAAGAGCTTGGGCTGGAACCAAATCTAACAAATTGTAGTAAATGCAATATTAAATTAAAAAATAATGTCTATATAAAAGGTAGCGAACTTTTTTGTGAGAAATGCAAAATGAAGGGATATCTAAAAATCGATCCTTTAGAATACAAAGAGATATTAAAATTTACAAAAAGCAATTTCCCTCTTTCAAAACATCCTCCAATATTAAAGCATCTCATCAAATCTCATCTTAAAAATTTATCATTATAAAATTATTTTTGAGATTCTTCTTTTAGCTCTTCAATTATTTTATCTGTTGTAAGCTTTGTTTTTTCTTTTTCAAGTGTTGTTGGTTCTTCTACTTTTATATTAATTCTTGCATGGTGTTTTATTCCTATTGCTTTCATAAGAGTTTTTATCGCCTGAATTATTGTACCTTTTCTTCCTATTATTAATCCCATATCTTGGGGATTAACTTTTATTTTTAATAAGACCCCTAACTCATCTAAACTTCTTGTGATTTTTACATCATCAGGATTGTTTACTAATGCTTTAATAATATTTTCTAATGTTTCCATATATACTGGCTTGTCCATTTTTCTATTTTCTCTTAATCCGACCTTTCTTTTCTATTTTATATAATTATACCTTTATTTTATCTTGACGTCAATCTTTTTTTCATCTTCAGGCAAGTTATTACTCCAGAAAGGATATACAAAAAGTTCTGCTTTTTCTATTTCATCGTATTTGCTTAATATTTCTTTTGCATTTGAAATATTTTGACCCTTTAATTCACTGATTAATTTTTTAACATCAACACCACCTTGAATTTCTGCCTTTCCACTTACAATTATATCCATTTTCTTTGTTTTTAGATCAAAATTTGTCATTTTTATAGAATCAATATTAACTTTAACTATTCTTATATTTTCTTTGGTTCCTAAGTTTTCTTTTGAAATTACATCCTTTATAAAATCATCTAAAAATTTTTGCTTTACTCCTACTGTTTTTAATACCCCTGATCCTGTTATTATTATTTCGCTTGCTGGTTGACCTACTGAATTTGATATATCTGAAACTTTAACATCTAAAAAGCCAGCATTTTCGGGAAATATATAATCTTTATATTTTAGCTTTAAATCTTCTTGGATAACTTTTTTTAGTTCATCTTCGAGTTTTATTTTTCCTTCATTTATATCATCGACAGTAACAACTTTTTGACCCTCTGTAACTACTATAGGAGAAGATAATTTTACTTTTATTTTATTTTCCCATCTTGTTCCTGAAAGCCCTGGCACAGTAAATTCCGTATCTTTTTCAATATTATATTTTTCGCCAGGAGCATCAGCTATAACATCTACTTCTACTTCTTCATTTGGTTCTAAATAAATTCTTTTTGTTGTTCTATAAATATAACCTTCAGGAGATTTAATCCTTGTTCCTTGAATAATTGATAAAGAGTTTTCTGGATCTAAATTTTTAAATATAACTTTTCCTGAGGCATATGCTCTTCCTGTTTTTGTACCAGTTGTGGGTTGTCTTATTGAATGAGTTTTTGTTATCTCTATATATTCTGCTTTTAAAATCCTCGAATTAATATCATTTGAGATAGCATTTGGATCAAGAGTTAAGGCTTCATTAAAATCTATATTCTGACTTTTTAAAGATATCTCTAAAACAGCTGAATTAGCAAATTTATTTAATGAGACAATAATAGCAAATCCAATAATAAGAATAATTATTAAAGATAAAAATATCTTTGAAAAACTAACTTTTGTTTTTGATGGTTTTTCTACTCTTTCTCTTTCTTTTTTTATAGCTTTTGGTTTTAAAACTTTTTTAGGAGGAATTATATCTGTAACTATTTTTAATGCTTCTTCTCTTTCATATTCTTCTAAAAATATATCAAACCCGGCTTGCTTACCCAATGATAAGATTCTATCATCTAAACTACTAAAATATACTTTCTTTTTAAGTTTATCAACCTCCTCTTTTAAAATTTCGAGATTTGTTGGGTGCAATAAACATTTTGTTCCTCTTGGGATTACTAAAATTATTTCTTTGCCTCCATATTCTTTTAAAGCATCAATTATATCTCCTAATTCTTCTGTTCCTTTTAGGTATAAATAATCTCTTTCTGTCATTTTGTTCTTTTTGATATTTTTTGATGTTCTTTAAATAAATCTTCAAAAATTTTTATTTCCTCCTCACTCAGATTTTTCCCTCTTTCTTTCAATATTTCTTTGGTTATATCTAACGGCAACCCATATGATGTGTAAAGAAGAAAAACTTTTTTTGCAATTTCTTCTCCTTCCTCGTTACCTTTTATAATCTTATCGAATATCCTTAAACCTTTTATAAGTGTATTTCTAAAATTTTCAAATTCTTTTTTTGCTACTAATAAAATTTTATCATAATTTTCTAATTCTTTGTAATACTTCGAAAATTTATTTGTAACTGATAAAACTAAATTATCTAAGTGTTTCTCTAGATCATATTTATTTAATTTAAGCATTAATCTTCTTAAAATCCTCCTTAAAACATATCCTCTTTCAAGGTTGCTGGGTATAACTCCTTCGCTTATCAAAAATACTATAGCTCTTAAATGGTCTAGTATTATTCTCAAATCTCTTACTTCTATATCTGGTCTTATTTCTAAAATATTAGTTCTTAATGGCTCAAATAGATCTGTTTCAAAAATTGAATCTTTATTTTGCAAAACTTTCATTAATCTCTCAAAACCCATACCAGTATCAACTCCTGGAAATTCTAATTTTTTTAACTTTTTATTTTTATCCTGATAATATTCATTGAAAACAAGATTCCAAACTTCTATATCATCAATGTATATCTCTGTGGTAGGGCCACAAGGACCCTCATCTCCTGTGGGTCCCCAAAAATTATCTTCAATACCAAACTTTTTTATTTTAGACTCATCAAATCCTAATTCTTTCCAAATATTAAAACTTTCTTCATCAAAATTAATTCCCTTCTCCCCTTTGAAAACACTTACATATTGGATATCCAATCCCAAGCTTTTTAAAAACTCATATGCCCAATGTATCGCAGATTTTTTAAAGTATCCATCATTTCCGAAATTATTAGGATCATCATTACCAACTGGCCCAAAAGAAAAATTACCAAGCATTTCAAAAAGAGTTAAATGCCTATTATCTCCTACCTCATCTAAATCTGTTGTTCTAAAACATTTTTGAATAGTAGCTACCCTTTGTGTGCCGAAATCTTTTTTAGCATTCTTTTCATTAGTAAAATATTTTTTAAATTGCTGCATTCCAGCAGTAACAAATAAAACAGAAGGGTCATCTTTTAATATCAAAGGAGAAGGATCTATTATTTTATGTCCCCTTTTTTCAAAAAAACTTGTGAATAATTCTCTTATTTCTTCTGAACTTACCATCTTTTTTTAATTATACCACCTCCTAATAAATATTCATCCTTATAAAATACAGCACTTTGTCCAGGAGCTACTGCTTTTATTTTTTTCTCAAATATAACTTCTTTTTTCTTTGGATCGAAAATTGCTTTTGTTAATGGTTGCCTATACCTACATCTTACAAAAACTTCTATTTTATCTTTTACATCTATAAACAAATTAACATCATCTATTTTTATCTTTTTTGAATACAAAATTTCATCATTTTCTTTTGCTACTATAATCTTATTTTCTTTTCTATCTTTTAAAGCTACAAAATATGGTCCATCCCCTTTTTTTATATCTAAACCATGCCTTTGCCCTTCTGTGAAAAACCAATAACCTTTATGATATCCTAAAACATTATTATTTTTATCAACAATCAAACCAGGATATTCTGGTAAATATTCTTTTAAAAAATCTATCAATTTTATCTTCCCTAAAAAACATACTCCTTGAGAATCTTTCTTATCAGCATTTGGTAAATTATATTTTCTTGCTATTTCTCTAACCTCTTTTTTTGTATAATCTCCTAATGGAAAAATGATATTTTTTATCTTTTCTTTCTCTATCCCCCAAAGAAAATATGTTTGATCTTTTTCTTTATCTTTTGGAATACAAATTAAATTATTTTTTATTTTTGCATAATGCCCTGTTGCTATATAATCAAAACCTAAATCTTTTAATTTATCATAAACAAAACCAAATTTTATCAATTTATTACATAAAGCATCTGGATTGGGGGTATAGCCCAAAGCATAATTTTTTATCATATCTAATGCTATTCTTTTTTGATACTCTTCTGTGATATCAACAACATAAAATGGAATATCTAAAATTTCTGCCACTCTTCTTGCATCAAATTCATCCTGTGGATTACAAAATTTTGACAATTTTAAATGAATTCCTACAACATCAAATCCTCTCTTCTTTAATAGAAGAGCTGCTACCGAAGAATCAACTCCTCCTGACATTAAAACAAAAACCTTCTTCATAATTAAATTATACAAAAATCACTAATCCTCTCAAGTATAACTTACTTGTCCGATCGGACAAATTGGTTATACTTTTATTGTACCTAGTTTTAGAACTTCGAAAATTTCTATATGTTTAAGTAATTTAAGTATTTTAAGCTCTTTAATAAATCCTACTGGTAATTTATTTTTGCCTATCCAAACGCTTTTTTGTAACATTTTAAATCCTAATTGTTTTAAGGTGTTTCTCAGCCATCTTCTTTTATCTCTATCACTTTCTGGTATATCGAATATAATCATGATTAGCTCTTTGGATTTTTGTTCTTTATGCCATTTTTGTTTAATGTTTTTTAGTTTTTCTAAGCCCTTGTTAGTTATTGAAAAATATCTAACACCATTTTTTCTTTTCTCTTCAATTAAATTTTCTTTTTTGAGCTTATATAATAAAGCATTGAATTTTTTCCTTTCATCAATTGGAATCTCGCCATGCTCTAAAAGATCCTTTATTTTCCAATAAATCTTATGTTGTCTCCATTGAATTTTAGCTGCAGAATCGCCATATCTACTAGTGCCTACTGCTAGCCAAAAACTAATAAAATCTATAGTTCCATCTTTTAATATTTCTAAAATATGTTTAATTTTGTCTCCTCTCTCCATTTTTATAATTATAACTTACTTGTCCGATCGGACAAATTGGTTATACTTTTGTACAATAAAGGGTTTAAGTATTTTTTAAAAAATCGGTTTATAATTTTTTAATGAAGCTTGTGATAGTTGAATCGCCAAAGAAAGCTAAAACTATTAAAAAATTTTTAGGTAAAGATTATTTTGTTATAGCATCATATGGTCATATTTTGGATTTGCCCAAAGAAAAATTTGGAGTTTATTTAAAAGATGATAAGATTGAGTATGAATATAAAACAACAAAAAGAGGTTATAGATTTGTTAGATTTTTAAAAAAGATTTTAGATAAGGTTGAAGAAATAATTTTAGCAACAGATCCAGATAGAGAAGGTGAATTTATAGCATGGAGCATAACAAGATTTTTAAAAAATAATAATTTTTATAGGATAAGATTTTTCGAGATTACTAAAAATGCTATTTTAAAAGCCCTAAAAAATAAAGATAAAATAAATCAAAATTTAGTTTATGCTCAACAATCAAGAAGATTTTTAGATAGGATTATTGGCTATTCTTTGTCACCTATTTTGTGGAAAGAAAAAATTGGAAAATCTGCTGGAAGAGTTCAATCAGCAGCATTAAGATTAATTGTTGAAAGAGAAGAGGAAATTAGAAAATTTGTTCCTGAAATATATTATGAGATGATTGCTGATTTTAAAAAATTTAAGGCGAAATTATTAACAAAGAAAAATGTAAAAAAAGAGGAACTTGAAAAAATAAAGGATGAAATAAAAAATGAATATTTTGTTTTAATTAAAAAAGATGAGAAAGAAAAAATTTTAAAAAAACCCACGCCAATTGATACAGCCCTACTTCAAAGAATAGCATTTTTAAAATATAAATTCTCTTCTCCATTAACAATGAAAATAGCACAAAGCTTATATGAAAAAGGTTACATTACTTATCATAGAACAGATAGCTTTAATATCTCAAAAGAATTTTTATTTAAAGTAAAAGATTATTTGGGTGATTATTTTGATTATCCAAAAATTAAAAAATCTAAGTTTTCTCAAGAGGCGCATGAAGCAATAAGACCTGTAAGTTTAAAAGAGATTGATTTTAAAAATGATTATGAGAAAAAACTTTATGAATTAATTTTTTATTATACTTTATCTGCATGCTCAAAAGATGCAATAGTAAAAGAGAAAGATTATTATTTTGCACCTGAAAATTTTAAAGATTATATATTTTTTGCAAAAGGTGAAAAATTGATTTTTGATGGTTATTTAAATTTTTATCCTTTCAAGATAAATTTTAAAGTTTTGCCAGAAATAGAAGATAGAATAAAGCCTAAAAAAATTGAGATTATTAAAAAAGAGACAAAACCTCCTTCAAGATATTCTGAATCAACATTGATTAAAAAATTAAAAGAGCTTGGAATTGGAAGACCATCAACATATGCTGAAATTATTAAAACTTTATACAATAGGAGTTATGTTAAAAAGATAAAAGGTTATTTGTATCCAACAGAAACAGGAGAAAATGTTATAAATTTTTTAAAGAACAATTTTTCAAATATAATTGATTTAAAATTTACTGCTAATATGGAAGAAAATCTTGATAAAATTGCTTTAGGAGATTTGGAATATGAAAAATTTGTGATAGAATTTTGGAAAGAATTAAAAAGTAGTTTATAATTAAGCAATGGCTAGAGTTAAAAGAGGAAAATTGAAAACAAAAAAGAGAAAGAAATTGTTGAAGCTTGCAAAAGGATATAAATGGGGTAGGAAAAGCAAGAAAAAATTTGCAAAAGAGGCTATTTTACATGCATTTAAACATCAATATGAAGGTAGGAAAAAGAAGAAAAGAGATATGAGAAGATTGTGGCAGGTAAGATTAAATGCTTATTTAAGAGTAAAAGGGACAAAGTATAGTGAATTTATAAACAAATTAAAGCTAAATAATATTAAATTAGATAGAAAAGTTTTAGCGGAGCTTTTAAATTATCCTGAAATTTTTAATAAACTTTTAGAGGTTGTATCTTAACTAATATCTTAATTTGTAAGAAAACTAAACTTATAGTGAATTTTTAGATATTTTATTTGTGCCCTGGGAGGGAGTCGAACCCCCAACCTCCTGGTTAAGAGCCAGTTGCTCTACCACTTGAGCTACCAGGGCATATTAATATTATAAAACGAAATTAAGGAATATTTATTCTATGCAGCAATCAATTATTTTTTGAATTATTTTTTTAAGATTTCCCATAAATCCTCCTTTTTCTTTATCATGAACATTTAATTGATCATCATCTATCTTTTTAACATTACCAATATCTATCAATTTTAAATTTAATCCCCAAAACAAAGACCATAAATCATATGCTTTATTAAATAAATCTTCTGCTTCTTCTTTTCTTCCTTCTTGATAATATTTTGTTCCAACCTCAATTAACCTCATTGAAGCTGCCAAAAGATGCTTTGAAATGCACCAAACCTCGCTTCCAGGTTCAACATCTTTTACCAATTTTGCTAAAAGTTCTTTTCTAATTTGTCTTGTTTGATTTAATAGATCAAAATATTTTTCATCACCTGTTTTTGCTCCAGAAAAGAAAAAGTGTTCTTCAATTGAAATTAAATTCATTATAGCTACTGATAAATCTTCATCAGAAGAAAGATCCAATTTTCCTTTTTTACTTTCCTCAACTTTTTTTATTAACTCCTCAATTTTTGTTTTTGTCTCCTCCATATTTTTATTTTAACAGATTTTCCAGAAAATTAAGCTTAGAATAATTAATATAAAAATTGGAACAATGACTTTTTGAAACTTAAAATAAACCTTTCCATTGTTTCTTCTTATCAAATAATTATTTAAATTTATTCCAATCAATAATCCTATTGTTCCTGCTATTATTCCAAAAACTAATTTATCTATTCCTAAAAATTTATTAGCTTCTTGCCCTATTATTTTGTAATGATAAAATGGCCAAATTGTTAAAAGATAAAAAAATGCAAATATCAAAGGTTTTCTAAACAAAAATTTAATTTTCTTCCTATTTAAAAATTCTATTGTCCACAAAACTAAATAAATTAATAAAGCACCAATCCAAACCCCTGAAATTAAATCATCAATACCTAAATACCTGCAAAGCCCAACTCCTGCTGCTACTCCAATTGTACAAACTGGACACATTATTCTAAATAAAATTTTCCTCCTACATTTTTAATTATACCTCTAACTTCCATATGAGTTAATATTGTAAGAAGATCTTGAACATTCATTTTTGTTTTTATCATAATCTCTTCTAATGTTAATGGTTCAGTTTTTAATATTTCATAAATTATTTCCTCTTTTGGTGATAAGTTTAATTTAATAGCTTTTTCTTTTTTCTTTAAATCAAAATCAAATTCGCTTAATATATCTTCAATTGATGTTACAAGTTTTGCTCCTTGCTTTATTAAATTATGGC
>Ga0080004_1206308_pt1 | contig 13851 bp, 12 predicted proteins | sample WasSprMetagenome_FD_69207 | JGI IMG/M metagenome (GOLD analysis project Ga0080004, IMG submission 69207) | Sulfidic aquatic microbial communities from Washburn Spring, Yellowstone National Park, USA - WS (SPADES assembly) (version 2) | ecosystem: Environmental > Aquatic > Thermal springs > Hot... | reverse complement strand
CTTCCTTATTCATTTGCCAAGGTCCTTTATCTCAGTCGATTTTTAGCAGACTAAAATTCTATCACTTTTGATTTCTTTTGTCAAGCTGATTTTTTTCAACTTATTCTCACTTTCAAATTTTGAGAATACCTATTATATCCCTCTTTCCTTTTATTGTCAAGAGTTTTTTCTTTTTCTTATTTGTTTTTCAAAAGTGGAATAACTATTATATACATTTTTTCTTGATTGTCAAGGGGGATTGGAGAGACTGCTTGCAAAAATCAAGATTGCCATTCTTTAGCCGGAGGAGAATCTCGTACTTTATCTTTTCATGTTAAAAATCAAAAGAGAGATACTTCGGACTTCGTTCTCAATATGACAAGGAAAGGTAAGCTTACAAAAATTTTTACAGCACCCTTACTATATATAGATGCATATTACTGTGATAAAAAAGCTTCTGTCTATGTAGTTCTTGGAGTAGACTTGCAAGAAAACAAAGCAGATTGGATAAAAGCATTCAATGATTTGATAGATAGAGGACTAAAAAGGGTAATGCTTATAGTAAGTGATGATTTTTCTTCAATATCAAAAGCTATAGAAACACCATTTCTTTATACAGACCATCAGCTATGTTTAGTCCATTTACAAAGAAACGTTAGAAATCAGATGGATAAAGAAGATTCACAAGTATTTAACAAAGAACTGAAAAACATAAAAGAAAACAGCTTAGATTATGAAGATGGATTAGAAAAATTAGATGATTTATGTGGTAGATTTAAGTCTAAATATCTAAACTTCATAAAACATATTCAATCTAACAAAGAGAGATAATTTAGAGAATGGAAAAAGCCTGTACCTGCTTTTAAAGGAGCTTCTTATGAAATTTTACAATTGTTTAATAAAAAAATTTTTCAATCCAGACACAAAATTATTGACAAGTTTCACTTGCAATCTAAACACTATTTCTGGATGTTTTTTCATAACATCATCTAATTCTTTTACTTGTTTTAAAAGCTTTCTTTGCAAGTTTATTAATTCTCTGAATGTAGGTAGATGTTCCTATTTTCTTTCTCGTCTTTATCCTCCGATTTTAATAATTTTAAATTTTTATATTATATTCTTCCATATTTCTTTTAGCTTATGCACTTAAAAAGAAAAACCATGAGATTCTTCGCCGGCTGCAGAATGACAGTTTGGATTTTTGTAAGTAGCCTCTTTAATTATTTAATCTGAACGACTAACCGAATTTTTTCTATTAGATCTTCCAGCCAAGTTTTTGTAGCTTTTCTTTACCTTCTTTTGTAATTAGAGAAGTAGACCAAGGTGTTGTAAAATCAAGTGTTATGTTGATATTTTCAATATTTAAATCATTTTTAAGTTTGCCAATTACTTGAGAGACAATTACGTCTTGAAGAGGACAGTTTGGAGATGTGAGCATTAAGACAATATTTATACAATCATCCTTTATATCTATTGCCTTTACCAAACCTAAATTAACAATGTCTAATGGAATTTCTGGGTCATAAACTTCTTTTAATGAATCATAAATTTTGTTTATCATAGTTAATCTCTGTAAACAATTTTACCATTAAAGAAAGTATATTTAACCTTGCCTGTTAATTTTCTGCCAAGCAATGGTGTGTTTTTACTTTTTGATAATATTGTTTCTTCATTAACTTCCCAAGTTTCAAATGGGTCAAAGATTGTTAGTTCTGCAATTTCACCTTCTTTAATTTGTGGTGGTTTTAATCCAATTTTTTTGGCAGGCTCTATTGACATTACTTCAACCATTCTGTTTAAATCAAAGTAATCTTTCTTAACAAGTTCTAAAACTATCGGAAGTGCAAATTGTAGTCCAAGCATTCCTGGTGGGCAAGCCTGTAAATCTTGCATCTTTTCATAATGTGCATGTGGTGCATGGTCTGTGGCTACAAAATCAATAATACCACTTGCAAGTGCCCATCTGGTAGCTTCTATGTCTTCATGAGTTCTTAGTGGTGGTGAAACTTTTGCTATGCAGGAAAAATCTAAAAATTCTTCATCGGTCAGGTATAAGTGATGCGGAGTTACTTCAGCAGTTACCTTTGCTCCCATGGCTTTAGCCCATGCTACGATCTCAACAGATAGTTTTGAAGATATATGGCATATATGAACAGGCATACCTGTTTGTATGGATAATATACAATCTCTTGCCACCATTGTGTCTTCTGCTTCTGGTGGAAGCGGTGGAAGTCCAAGTGCAGCTGCTATTTCTCCTTCGTGGGCAACACCGTTTTGTGAAAGGTTTAAGTCTTCACAGTGGTCAGCAACAAAAGTTCCAAGAGAGCCGGCATACTCCATCGCTTTTCTCATTACGAAAGAATCCATGACAGGAGCACCATCATCAGTAAAGTAAACAGCTCCTGCATCCTTAAGCAGTGCCATTTCTGTAAGCTCCTTTCCTTTTCTTCCTTTAGTTATTGCTGCAGATGGAAGAACTCTACACAATCCTACTTCTTTACCTTTTTCTATAATGTATCTTACGATTGATACATCATCAATAGCAGGTATAGTATTTGGCATACATACAACGGTTGTGTATCCACCGGCAACAGCTGCTTTACTTCCAGACTCTATATCTTCTTTGTAAGTTTGACCAGGGTCTCTAAAATGAACGTGTATATCTGTAAAAGATGGAGTTATAATCTTTCCTTCTGCATCAATAACCTCACAACCTGCAAAAGGCTGAATATTTTTCTCTATTTTCTTGATTTCTCCTTTTTCAATCAATATATCAAACTTATCATTTAGATTGTTTTGAGGGTCTACAACATGTCCGTTCTTTATCAAAATCATTCTTAAACTCCTGCAAAAGATGAATTTAGAATAAATTTAACTCAGAAAACAAAAACTTCATTAAAAAACTTTAATAAAAATAATATTTTATCATAACCAAAGTTTTGTTGGTGGAGTGGTGAGATGCGAATATTAAGAATCATATTTTAACTAAATCTAAAATTAACTAACCTTTTAACCGTCATTCTGCAACCTGCCAAGAGTATCCCATCCTTTTATCCCTCACTTGTTTACTTTATGGTCGATTAATGAATTGCTTCTACTCACTTACTAACATTCTTTAGAAGAGGTGTTTCTTCGGACTAAAGTTCTTAGGATTAAAAAAGTAGTAATACATAATTCTAAAGCTACAACAGAGAATATCAATAATTCTTTTTGAAATCTATTATACATGTTCTCTTACTTCTATCAACTTATACAATTACTTATCTGCCTGCTTTCTCACTTCTTCATAATATTATGGTAAAATTTGATTAAAAACTAATTTAGGAGTATCTATTGACAACCTTAGAAGCTGTTATTTTAGGAATAGTGGAAGGTCTTACAGAGTTTTTACCTATCTCATCAACAGGTCATTTGATACTTGTTTCAAATCTGCTTGGGATACAGCAGACAGAACAACACAAAGCCTTTGAAGTATCAATTCAGCTTGGTTCAATATTGGCAGTTGTATTTTTATACTTTAAGAAGTTTTTAGATACAAATTTAATGAAAAGAATACTGATAGCATTTATTCCAACGGGTATTTTAGGGTTTGTTTTATACAAAATCATCAAAAGTTTGTTTAATCCTTATGTAGTTGTTTTCATGCTTGTTTTCGGCGGACTGCTTTTAATATTGATAGAACTTTATCATAAAAATAAAAGCTATGATATTAACTCAATATATGAAGTGCCATATCAAAAAGCATTTTTGATAGGAGTTTTTCAATCTTTGGCTATGATTCCTGGTACTTCAAGGTCTGGTGCTACTATTGTAGGTGGATTACTTCTTGGATTAAACAGAAAGACTGCGGCGGAATTTTCTTTTATGCTTGCAGTTCCAACGATGTTTATGGCAACTTTTTATGATGTATACAAAAATCATTCAAATTTTAATCTTTCAGATTGGGAAAATCTAATAATAGGCTTTGTGGTTGCTTTTGTATCTGCTTTATTTTCGATTAAATGGCTTTTAAAATTTATTTCAAATCACTCATTTATTCCGTTTGGTATTTATAGGATTATTTTAGGAATTTTATACTACTTTATAGTGTTGAGGTAGGAAATGAATATATTAGACAAGATAATTCAGACAAAAAGAGAAGAGCTTGAAAATTATACTTCCCAGTATTTAAAACACTTAGAAAAACTGGCATTAGAGAGAGATAAAAAAGTTTTAAACTTTAAAAAAGCCATTTCCGGAAAGAGTATCAATATTATTGCAGAAGTTAAAAAAGCTTCTCCGTCTAAAGGAATAATCAGACATTATTTTGACCCTGTTGATATAGCAAAATCTTATGAAAAAAATGGAGCAAAAGCAATTTCTGTACTAACAGACAAACAGTATTTTCAAGGAGATATTGCATATCTTTATCAAATTTCAACAGAAGTGAACATTCCATTGCTAAGAAAAGACTTTATCATTGATGAAAGGCAGATTTTGGAAGCTTATGCATATGGTGCTGATAGTTATCTATTAATAGCAAAAGTTTTGGATAAAGAAAGTTTAAAAAGACTAATAGATTTTGGAAGAGAGCTTGACATGGAGCCATTGGTAGAAGTTCACAGCAGAGAAGAGGGTGAAAAATCTGTAGAAGCAGGAGCAAAAATTATTGGAATAAATAATAGAAATTTGGAAGATTTTACAGTTGATATAAATCTATCAAAGGAGCTTGCACCGTATCTAAAAGAAGTCGGAGCTGAAGTTGTGGTTGCAGAAAGTGGCTTAGAGAACAGACAACAGCTGCTTGAGTTGAAAAAATATCAAGTTGATGCATTTTTAATAGGAGAATCTTTAATGAGAGAAGCAGATGTTGGAAAGAAGTTAAGAGAGTTTATAGAAGGGTAAAAAGATGTATCAGAACATAAACAAAGAATTAGCAAAAATCTTTAATAATATGTCCCATATTTACGAGTTTTTAGATGACAAATTCAGAGCATTAGCTTATGCTAGAGCAGCACAGATAATAGAAGATTTGCCCGATGATATTAGAAACTATGTTGCTACCGGTAAAATAAACGATATAAGAGGAATAGGCTCTCATACTGTCGATAAAATCTTAGAGTATATCAAAACAGGAAAAATACAAAAATATGAAGAGCTTAAAAAGTTAATCCCGGAAGACTTTTTAGACCTTATGGAAGTTCCCGGCTTTGGACCAAAAACTTTAAAAAGAATTTATGAAGAGCTTAATATTAACAATAAAAAAGATTTAATAGAAGCATTAAAAGACGGAAGAGTTGCAAAGCTAAAGGGTTTTGGGGAAAAGAAAGTCCAAAATATGCTAAAAGGCCTTGAGTTATACGAAGCTTCTAAGAATAGACTTATACTATGGGAAGCTTTACAAATAGGAGAAACATTATTAGCCAAATTAAAACAGCTTAAAGAGATTAAAAATATTGAGCTTGCAGGAAGTTTAAGAAGAAGAAAAGAAACTATTGGAGACATTGACATTCTTGTATCCTGCGATGATAAAGACAGGGATAAGATTATAAATTACTTTGTTAATTTAGAAGACGTCAAAGAAGTTCTTGCTAAAGGAGATACAAGAGCAAGTGTTATTATAAAAGAAAAAGATAGGCAGGTAGATTTAAGAGTACTAAAGCCTGAAGAATGGGGTAGTGGTCTTCAATACTTTACAGGTTCAAAAGAGCATAACGTACATTTTAGAGAAATAGCTAAGCAAAAAGGATTAAAGGTCAGTGAATACGGAGTTTTTGATGCAAAGACAGAAAAAAGGCTTGCAGGAGCTACTGAGGAGGAAGTATATGAGATAGTAGGAATGCAGTGGATTCCCCCTGAAATGCGAGAAGACAGGGGAGAAATTGAGCTTGCATTAAAAAAGAGTATTCCAAGATTGGTAGAACTTGAAGATATTAAAGGAGACTTGCACTGTCATTCAACATGGACGGACGGATTTAACAAAATAGAAGAGATAGCAAAATTTTTACTTGAAAATTATAAATATGAATATTTTGCGATCACGGACCACTCAAAAGCCGTAAAAGTAGCCCATGGATTAACAGAAGAAGATGTTTTAAAACAGATTGAAGAGATAGATAGAATAAATAAAAAACTCGGATTTGATTTCATAAAAAAGGGAATAGAAGTAGATATTATGCTTGATGGCTCTCTTGATTTGCCGGATGAGATACTCGCAAAGCTTGATTGGGTGGTTGCATCTATTCATACACATTTTAACAGAGACAATACAGACAGAATTATAAAAGCAATGGAAAATCCTTATGTATGTGTAATAGGGCATCCAACAGGAAGGACGATCGGCGTTAGGGAGGGATATCCTTTATCTGATGAGATATTTAAAGTTGCAAAAGAGACGAACACCGCGCTTGAAATAAACGCACAGCCTCTAAGAATGGACTTACCGGATGTGATGATAAAAAAAGCGGTTGAGAATGGAGTTAAATTAGTAATTTCAACAGATAGCCACAGTCTTGGAAACTTTGCTTATATGAAAATAGGGGTTGCAAATGCAAGAAGAGGTTGGGCAAAAAAAGAAGACATATTAAATACTTACAGTTGGAATGAGATTAAAAAATTTATTCAAGCTAAACGTAAAAAGTTTGGTGTTAAGGTATGAAAAATGCTTTTTTTGGAGAAAATCTTGACTATGTTCCTTACCAAATCTTAAAACAAATTCTTGGTGAATCACTCTATGATGAATACAGAGACATAATAGAGTTTATAACCATTGAAGGTGATATTGAAAAAGATATTCTTTATTTATACTTAAAACCGTTTAACTCTAACAAAATCTTGTATGCTACATACGATTTAAAAGATAAAAAGATTTTAAACAGTTTAAGTAAAGCTGAAATTTTAAAAATTTTTGATGATGAAAAAGATAAAATTCAAGAGCTAAAAGAGAAAGAAATAGAAAGAAGTGCTAAAATAATAATGACTATCATAAGCCTTGTACTTGGAATGGCAGCTGCTTATTTTGTATCAAAGTTTGTTTTCGGTTTTTGATGAAGAAACAGAAATATGATAACCTAAGCCGACACTGTTTCACGCAAGAAGATGTGGAAAAATTGATTTTCGATAAGTTGGGCAAAAAATTAAAGACTTTTATAAAATCTAAAAATGAGGTCCGGCCTTACGGCCTTTGGATGACAGAGAAAGCGGAAGTAGAGGTAATTGATGAATTTCCATTACAAAAGTTAGAATTAAAGCATGGTCATTCTACAACCGGCGAAGAATCTCATACTTTTATGAAATTTCTCACATGAAAATCTATTGAATAAAATATTTGGTAAATTTTTATAAATGGAGGAATGAATGAAGAGAGTTAGATTTGCACCAAGTCCAACAGGTTATTTACATCTTGGAAATGCAAGAACAGCACTTTTTAATTACCTCTTTTCAAGACATGAAAACGCTACTTTTATACTCAGGATTGAAGATACAGATTTAGAAAGGTCTAAAAAAGAATATGAAGAAATGCTTATGGAAGATTTAAAATGGATGGGGATTAAGTGGGACGAAGGTCCGGATGTGGGAGGTCCTTACGGTCCATACAGACAATCAGAAAGATTAGAAATTTACATGAAATATGTTGATAAGCTTTTAAAGTCAGGCGATGCTTATTACTGCTACTGTACAGAAGAAGAGTTAGAGCAGGAGAGAGAAAAAGCTATTGCAGAAGGAAGACCTTACAGATATAGCGGAAAATGCAGAAATCTAACACCAGAAGAAAGAGCATTTTATGAAGGAAAGGGTATAAAACCAGTCGTAAGATTTAAAGTTCCGGATAAAACAGTGGTATTTGAAGATATCATCAGAGGTCATGTAGAGATAGATACAAAGGAATTTGGAGATTTTGTGATTGTAAGACAAGATGGCATGCCAGTTTATAATTTTGTAGTTGTTATAGACGATGCTTTAATGGGAATAACTCACGTAATCAGAGGAGAAGACCATTTATCAAACACTCCAAAACAGATAGTAATATATGAAGCTCTTGGTTTTGCGATTCCACAATTTGCACATCTGCCTATGATTCTTGGAGAAGATAGAACAAAGCTATCAAAAAGACATGGGGCTGTGTCTGTTAGAGCATTAAAAGATGATGGGTTTATTTCAGAGGCAGTATTTAACTATTTATCATTACTTGGATGGCATCCAAAAGAAGAAAAAGAGATTTTATCAAAAGAGGAGATAATCAAGCAGTTTAAAATTGAAGATGTGAATAAATCTCCGGCAATATTCGACAGAACAAAACTAAGATGGATGAACGGTGTTTACATAAGAGAAATTCTTGATTTAGACGATTTAACAAAAAGAGCTACTGCATTTTTCGAAGGCTTTGGATACAAAGCCGATTATGAATTTTACAAAAAAGTTATGTCTGCAATCAGAGATAGCATCGAAACATTGATGGAAATTAAGGAAAGGGCTAAAGTCTTCTTTGTTGATGAGTTTCCATACACAGAAGAAATAGTTAATGAAGTAAAATCTGATGAGAATGTTTATAAAGTTGTAGAGATTTTTTATAACAAAATTAAAAACTTATCAGCTATTACAAAAGAAGATTTTAAAAACATTACAAAAGAGATTCAAAAAGAGTATGGCTACAAAGGAAGGGCTTTGTTCCATCCTATAAGAATCGCATTAACGGGAGAAACTTCCGGGGTTGGACTTGATTTACTCGTTGAAGTTATAGGCATAGAAAGAGTCAAATTTAGATTGGAGAGATTTTTAGAATACTTCGGATGATGGATTTAAAACAGCTTAAAATCAGAATTTTAAAAGAAGACGATGATATGCTAACCATAGAAGAAATAGACAGATTTTTAAACAACTCTGTAGAGCCAAAAGAAAAATGGTTCTACAGGGGTTTAAAACATATGTATGAAAATCACTATACAGAAGCTATAAAGTGGTTTCAGCTTGTAAACGACGACTTATCAAGATATCTAATCTACTTAATAGCATTTAAACTAAAAGACGAATTCATCATGCAAGAATATAAAACGGAAATTGAAAAATTAGATTTGAAATTAAAGCCTGTATTTGTTTACAGGGATAGAATCATTTATCCAAAAGAGATTATAAAGTAGATAGAGATTATTTCAAAAATCCGCTTCATCACTTTGCAGCGGCGTAGAATCTCAACTTCAAAGATGTCATTCTGAGCGTTAGCAAAGAATCTCCTGTTTTTATTATTATGAGATCCTTTGCCTTGCGACCTCAGGATGAAAAAAGGTAAACTTATAAAAATTTTAGAAAGCTTCCAGTAGAGATAAATTTGGCTTTTAATATCATTCTGAACGCAGTGAAGAATCGTAAATGCTAATGTTTTTTGGATTTTAGGTGTTTGAATTTCGAAAGATTTTTATAGATTTATAAGTTTTAATTAAGCTCCCGAGACTTTCATCCCGGGAGAAGAAATATTGATAATTAAGCGTTAGCTTTTTTTACTGCTTCTAAAACTTCGTCATAGTTTGGTTCTTCTGTTATTTCTGGAACGATTTGTTTGTAAACAATTTTTCCATCTTTTCCTACAACGAAAATAGTTCTTGCAAGAATGCCTGCTAATGGGCCTTCAGCTATTAAAACACCATATTTTTGACCAAATTCTTTGTTTCTAAAGTCAGATGCACAAGTTAAGTTTTCAATTCCTTCTGTAGAGCAGAATCTTTTAGATGCAAATGGCAAGTCCATAGAAATTACAGTCACATCTACACCCGGAATTTGAGAAACTGCTTCGTTAAATTTTCTTGTTTCTGTTGCACAAACAGGTGTATCTAAAGATGGAACTGAAATTAAAACCTGAACCACGCCTTTTGCTCCACCTACTTTTTTCTCAGATAAATCTGTAGTTACAACTGTAACTTCTGGAGCTGCATCTCCTACGTTTACTTCGTTACCTGTTAATGCTACCGGGTTTCCTTTGAGTGTTACTGTCGCCATTCTTAATTACCTCCTAAGTTTTTTTATTTTTGAACAAAAAAATTTTACCTAAGCTTAAAAAGGTTTATTATGATTTTTTTCTTAAAGATTTGTATTTTAAAATTTATGATTTACGGTTTTTATTAATCTGCCTTTTGCTTAATGTTAAAAATGTTCTAAAATCTTTTAGGTTGCAAAAAATGTACATGTAAAGTCAGTCTTGAAGGACTTTAGTCTAACGGATTTCCCATTTTTAAAAGGTAAGGAAATGTTCAGTAATACCAAAATACTCTTTAAAGACTATAGAATAACAAAAAAGCAAGAAAATATTATTCTTATCAGAGATGTAAAATAATAATACACTAAATCTTAAGAATTTCTTGCAGTACACTTAGGAAATGATTCGTACAATGAAAATTAGCTATATACCTATACTATTATGATAAACCTTGAGATGAGAAATATGTGATTTTTAAAAATTTAAAAATGAGATTCTTCGGACCAAAGTCCTTAGAATGACAGGAAAAGATTGAGTAATAAACATTAGAGAAAGGGTAGCCTTATATGAGATTCTTCGCCGGCTGCAGAATGACGATTTGGATTTACTATATACTCTTATGCTATAATGATCAAGTAAGATAGGCAGGTTATTTTGATGGATTATCCTGCTCTTCAAATTTCTTCTTATTTTCTCAAATTGCCTTAATAATTAAACTACGAATTCTGATAAATATCAGCATTTTAATAATCAAACAGTGTTTGATTTTTTTATTCATTTATGTATAATATATTTAATACTAAAAAGCGAGGTGAAGAAAATGGGGTTTTTGAAAGAGTATAAAAAGCATATGGAAGAAAGAGCAAAGCTTGGAATTCCACCTTTACCACTTACAGCAGACCAAGTTAAAGAAGTGGTAAAGCTGTTGCAACAGGTTCCTATCGTAGAAGAAGAGTTCTTGATGGACCTTCTTGAAAACAGAGTTAACCCTGGTGTTGATGAAGGAGCTTTTGTTAAGGCATCATTTTTAAATGATATCATTCAAGGAAAAGCTCACTCTCCGGCTATCACACCCAAAAAAGCTGTTCAAATCCTTGGAACTATGATGGGTGGATACAATGTTAAGCCGTTAATCGACGCCCTTAGCCATAAAGACCCAGAGGTCGCACAAGAAGCTGCAAATGCTTTAAAAAACATCTTACTTGTTTATGATGCGTTTAACGATGTGGTTGAACTTGCAAAAACAAATAAGTATGCCAAAGAAGTTTTAGAGTCTTGGGCAAATGCAGAATGGTTTTTAAATAAAGAGCCGCTTCCTGAAAAAATAACTGCAATTGTCTTTAAAGTTCCTGGTGAAACAAACACTGACGATTTTTCTCCGGCAACAGAAGCTCAAACAAGAAGTGATATTCCACTTCACGCGTTAAGCATGCTGAAAGCAAAAATGCCGGATGCGATTGAAAAGATAAACGAGCTCAAAAAATCAGGATACCCGGTTGCATTCGTTGGTGATGTTGTCGGTACAGGTTCAAGTAGAAAATCAGCTGCTAACTCTTTAATCTGGCATATAGGTAAAGATATTCCGCACGTTCCAAACAAAAGAACAGGTGGTATTGTAATCGGTGGCATCATTGCTCCAATATTCTTTAACACACTTGAAGACTCTGGAGCATTACCTATCGAGGCTGATGTAAGTAAATTAGAAACAGGAGATATTATTGAAATATATCCATACGAAGGAAAAATTGTTAAAAATGGTGAAGTTGTATCTACATTCAAATTAAAGCCAAATACATTGCCTGATGAAGTTAGAGCTGGCGGTAGAATTCCGTTAATCATTGGTAGAGGATTAACAAGAAAAGCAAGAGAAGCTCTTGGAATGCCGGAAGAAAATATATTCATCAGACCAGAACAACCACCAGAAAAAGAAGGCGTTGGTTATACACTTGCTCAGAAAATCGTTGGTAAAGCCTGCGGAATGCCGGGTGTAAGACCAGGTATGTACGTTGAGCCTCAAACTCTAACAGTAGGTAGCCAAGATACAACCGGACCAATGACAAGAGATGAGATAAAAGAACTTTCAGCTTTAAGCTTTGGTGCTGACTTGGTACTTCAAAGCTTTTGCCACACAGCAGCATACCCAAAACCATCGGACGTTAAACTACATAGAACATTGCCACAATTTATCATCAGTAGAGGTGGTGTATCTTTAAGACCTGGTGATGGTATCATTCACTCATGGTTAAACAGAATGGTATTACCTGATACTGTAGGAACAGGTGGAGATAGTCATACAAGATTTCCTATTGGAATCTCCTTTGCAGCAGGTTCTGGGCTTGTTGCATTTGCAGCAGTAACAGGCACAATGCCATTGGTAATGCCAGAGTCTGTATTAGTAAGATTCAAAGGAGAAATCCAGCCTGGCATTACAATAAGAGACCTTGTTAATGCTATACCTTACTATGCTATTAAACAAGGACTTTTAACAGTTGAGAAAAAAGGAAAGAAAAATATCTTTGCCGGCAGAATCTTAGAGATTGAAGGATTACCATTCTTAAAAGTTGAACAAGCATTTGAATTTACAGATGCATCTGCTGAAAGGAGTGCAGCAGCATGTACAGTAAGATTGGATAAGGAGCCAGTGATAGAATTTATTGAGTCTAACATTAAGCTTATTGAAGCTATGATTAAGGCGGGTTATCAAGATGCAAGAACACTTCAAAGAAGAGCTGACAAAATGAAAGCATGGCTTGATAATCCAGTTCTCTTGGAGCCGGACGAAAATGCAGAATATGCAGCGGTTATTGAAATAGACTTAAATGAAATAAAAGAACCGATCGTTGCATGTCCAAATGACCCGGATGACGTTGCTACATTATCAGAAGTTCTCGCAGATGAAAGAAGACCTAAACAAATAGATGAAGTATTTGTTGGTAGCTGTATGACAAACATCGGACACTTCAGAGCTGTTGGAGAGATATTAAGAGGAGAAGGACAAATCCCTACAAGATTGTGGATCGTCCCGCCTACAAAAATGGATGAAAGACAACTTATAGAAGAAGGATACTACGCTATCTACGGAACAGCTGGAGCAAGAACAGAAGTACCCGGATGTAGCTTATGTATGGGTAACCAAGCAAGAGTTAAGGATGGAGCTGTAGTATTCTCTACAAGTACAAGAAACTTTGATAACAGAATGGGTAAAGATGCGAAAGTATACTTAGGAAGTGCTGAGCTTGCAGCTATATGTGCTGTTCTTGGTAGACTTCCAACCTTAGAAGAGTATCACACCATCATGGCTAAGAAAATAGCCGGAAAAGAAGATGAAATCTACAGATACTTAAACTTCCATGAATTGCCGGAGGAAGAGTTAGAATACCTAACTGCATAAAAGCTAACTAACGCCGTGGGCTTGTAGCCTACGGCTTTTTTATTTTAGGCAACTTCTAAATTCGTAAATTTTACATTAAACCTGAGAGTGCTGTAAAAATTTTTGCAAGATTTATTTTTTCCGTCCTAAGGACCTAAGGTCGAAGAATATCATTTTTAAATATTTTTGATTAGCGAAATGAAAGAAAAAGAGGAGATTCTTCGCTTTGCTCAGAAATGGCATATAAGTTCATCCATCCTCTAATGCATATCATGTATAAGTCATACCAGTTTGGGAAAATTCCTATTTGTTTGAATTTATGATACCACAAAATTATCGTATAGGTGATTTTTGTTTAAATCGTGGCGAAGTATTTCTTGTTTTACCATAACATATACTACAACATCTTATTAAACTCATGAATATGTTCTGATTTGTAATCATTGCGGTACATCACAAACTCTTCTTGTAATGTCCTATTCATTCTCTCTACATATGCCTGTCCTTTTGGATATCTTGGATAGTTAAAATAATGTGTTATATCTTTTTTCTTTAA
>Ga0080004_1163449_pt1 | contig 13861 bp, 17 predicted proteins | sample WasSprMetagenome_FD_69207 | JGI IMG/M metagenome (GOLD analysis project Ga0080004, IMG submission 69207) | Sulfidic aquatic microbial communities from Washburn Spring, Yellowstone National Park, USA - WS (SPADES assembly) (version 2) | ecosystem: Environmental > Aquatic > Thermal springs > Hot... | reverse complement strand
TCAACAACCAATTCTATCTTAAAATATTTTAAAATACCAATAAATTCTTCTAAGTCTCTAGTGCTGTGACCAATTGAATAAATCAGCATTTTTCAATCAAGCTTTTAAAACTTTTTATCATCCTCGCATACCAAGAAGCTAGCTCATCGTAAAATTCCCTAGGGCAAACAACATCATAATTAGCAACTACTAAAATATCGAGATCGCTCCATCCTAGCTTATACTCCTTTACCCTTGCACCAGAACCATAAAATAAAACTCCATACAAATGTTTCTGAAGGGATGGTTTAAACTCATTTGTTACGATTTTCAATAATTCTTGTAGCTTCATCAAAAAAGAGTAGAATAAGTTAAATATTTAAAGTTTTCAATTATTTTTTATGGAATGGCTTGAATTTAGTCTTTTTAACAATAAGGTAAAAGTAGATAGCAGGTTGAAAGAAATTTTTAATAATGTTGCTGAAAAAGCAAAAGAAAAGGTTTCAAAATACATGGGAATTGCAAAAAGTGAGCTGGAAAAATACACGCTAAATTTTGAGGAAAGCGTGGCTAATCTGCCTGAAATTTATGAAGTTGGAATAAGAAGGATTGGGTATTATTTTGTTCCTTATGTGAGGAAAATAGGTAAAGTTTTAGGTATGGTTGTGCCTTATGCTAAGAAAATTTTCATCGATTATTCTAACTTGCTTTATAGAAATAGATTGGTAAAAACGATAATTCATGAGCTTGTGCATGTTGGACAAATCATTAGGGGAGTAAAATATAAATCGAGATATCAAATCGAAAAGGAGGCTGAGAGAATAACAAACGAAATAATTAGCTCATTTGGATATTAAAATTTTAATCAATTTGTTAGATCCTTGAGTTATTAAATATTATTTCTCTTCTTTATCTTCCTTTTCCTTCAAAACTTTAGCTAAATCGTGAATAAGTTTCCTCACATACTCACGCATTTCATAAACCTCTTTATCGCTAATCTCAGTTATTTTTTTCTGTTCAGCTGCTTTCTTCATTTCTTCTATTCTTTTCCAAACATCAGCATAATAACTCTCAATCTTTTTTGAATCTATAAATTCTCTTTTGAAAGCGGAAAAAATGTCTTCCTCCTTTTCGGGCATTTTATTTAAAGTTTTTAAAGCAGTTATTACAGCCTTATGCATTACCTCATGCGTCCTTTCTAAAATTTTTTCTCTTTTTCTTATTTCCAAAGCATTAAGCAAGTTAAACATTTTTTCAACAAATTTTTCTGCTTTGCTTATCCATTCATCAACAAAAGCACCACTAACATCCATAAGCTCTTTATGCTCAATTTTTTTTCTTATTTCTATTATTTCCTTGAGCCATTCAGCATACTCAGGCTCAAGAATTCCTGGTTCAACTAAAAACTTTTTTACGTCTTCATAAGCTTTACTAGGAACAGGAGGAGCTATTCCCATAAACATTAAAACAGCTTGAGCGGTGTTTAGCATTGCATAATAACAATCTTCTGCAAGCATTAAAAGCTTTACAGTTTTTGCTCTCATAATTTTTTTTGGTGCCCCTTCCATATAACTTTCTATAGCCTCTCTTGTAGCTGGAATTCTTCCTGCTTCCAGCAATCTTTTTATTGGAGCAAAAAAGCCTGTATCATAGACAGGAATTCCCTCTTTTATAAAATTATAAATTATTGGGTGACAAACTCTTGCATAATCCCAAAATTCTGTAAGCGTGTAGCTAGGCTGAACAGAAATTCTTTCTGATATCTTTTTTGCAATTTTTTCCAATTCTTCATCAATTTTTTCTTGCAACTCTGGGGTTATTTTAAATTCCGTATCATCCAAAACAACAAAAACATCTATGTCACTTTTTGGTTTCAATTCACCTCTTGCTGCACTCCCCATCATAACTATGCATTTCACATATTTTCCATATTTTTTGAGAACTTGTTTTGTAAACTCTTTTATTTCTTCTAATTCTTTCTTCTTTTCTTCCTTAACCACTTAATCACCTTTAATAATCTCCTCGGGCAAAAGTTTTTTAAATCTTTCTAAAATTTCTTCTGTAAGTTTCAAAGCTTTAGCTAAATGTTTTACATTAACTTCCTTTATTACTTCATGATCTATATCTTTCCAAAGTTTGTCTAACTCCTTAAATTTTTCTATATATTCCTTCTCTAGCTTTTTTTCACTAACTAATTTTTCTAAGTAGGTTGGAATAGCTTTTTGATCAGGCTGAGCTTTATAGTAAAGCATAACAACTGCTTGAATAATGTCAGTAGCACTATATCTCAATTCAAAAATCATGCTTTTCAAATCAAGATTAATTTTTTTCATTCTTGCCTCCGCACTTTTTGCTTTTAAAGTAATTGCTTCCTCACTTGGAGGAATTAAGCCAGAAGCTAAAAGTCTTTGAATTGGTTTAACAAAGCCTGTATCATGAATAACTAAGCCATAACGCAAGAAATTTACAAGCTCAGGAGAACCCATTTTTATCCAATTCCAAAATTCTGTTAAAGTATGTGTTTGTATATGCAGATTTTTTAGTTCATGGGCAATTAAGTATAAATGCGAGTTTACTTTTTCCAAATCTTCACTTGATTTGGTAGCAGTATCATCAAGAATAACAAAAATATCTGCATCACTTTTTTTTGTTGCATCTCCTCTCACTACAGAGCCAAAAACAACAATAGACTTAATTAATTCGCCATAATTCTTCCTTGCTTCATTTGCAAAACTAACTATTTTTTCTATTATTTCCTTTGGAATACTAGGCTTCTCTCCTTCTATAAGTTTAATTTTTTCCAATTCTTCAGCCAAATTTTCCAACTCCATATTATATATCTTGTTTTTAAATATTTACTACAAATGAGTAATTATCTTAATTCCTCCTTCTTCCATTTTTCTGGTGATACTCCTTTTTCAATAGCAGCCCTACCAAATAAACCATGAATTTCTTCTGGTAGAACAAGTAAATCTCTTAATGGCTCATAAGCATGCTCTTTTATTGTTGCAAGTTGTCTTTCTTCTGCAAAAACACCTGTTGGTGAAATACCATAAAATTCTAATGGCAATTTTTCAGGCGGAACATCTTTTTCTAAAAACTCCACTATAGTTTTAAGTGCTAGCACAGAATCCATAAATGTTTCAGGTGGACCTCTCTCAAAAATTATCCAACATTCTTTCTTAGGATCTTTTCCAAATCCTTTAAGCCTGAATTTATAATAAACTTTGTAAAGATATTCTTGTGCTCTTGAACCAAGTTTAATTGGTAAATGAGCGGGAGCAAGTGTTGAGGGCCATCCTGCATGAATTACCCTTATAAACTTTCCTCCTTCTTCAGGCCAGAGCTCAGCAACAAGTTCAGGATCAATTTTAGAGCTTAACATATGCTCCAAATCTAAAGCTACTGCAAAAATTTCTTTGTTAGCTGTTTTGTTTACTTCCTCAATAAGGAAATAGTAAAGGTAAGGATTGCTTAATCTATACCACTCTTCTATTCCTCTTCCTCCAAAAGGAGATTCGAGAGCAAAGATCATTGGATCAAGATACTTTTTTGGATCTTCATATTCTACAGATATTGGGAAGAAATGACCAAAAATATATTTTGCAGAAACTGCAGGAACCCAAAGCTCATACCTAGCTCTAAAATTTTCGTCATCAATAGTTAATCTTTCTAAGCTTAAATTATTTTCTTTCAACCATTCCTCAATACTTTTTTTCTCGCGTGCTGAAAAGAAAGTTATGGCAGCTTTAACAATTTTTTCCCATAAAGGATCTTTGTGCAATTCCATCCATTTTGCTATGAAATAATAAGCAATTCTTTCAGGCCCATAATGCAAGCCTTTTGATCGAACAAACTCAATTAGTTCTGAAGGCATTCGTTCTACTTCTCTTTTCAACTCTTCTGTAAGCAACCTTAAAACTTCTTCCTTTTCTTCAGGTGAAAATTCTTTAAATAATTTGTGGCGATAATGCTCCTCTCTCGAAACTATTGTTACGATTATGCTATGAAGTATCCCTTCTAAAGTAGCACCTCTCCAAATTTCACCTATGATAAAATTTTTTGGAAAAATTTTTCTTTTTGCAAATGTAGCTATTATATCTTCAATCGTTATTTTTTCTCCTTTTTCTTTCCATACTTCCAGCACAGAATTTACTATCTCTTCTTTTTTTCCTCCTAACACCCAATCAAGAAGATCTTTATTTTCTTTCAAAAAATCGCTTAAAGATCTTCCATAAAAATCAACTAAATCGCAAGTTTGTAAAATTCTTTCAAGTAGAGGAAAAGGTTCAGATTCAGAAGAATGAACAAGCACATATTTTGAATCAATCTCCTTTGATTTTCTTAAAATTTCAACTATCCTTTTATGCGCTCTTTTATACTCAAAAGCTATTGCAGAATCTAGCTCAGCTGCTTCTACTCCAGCTGCTTTTGTTTCACTATGAATTCCATAGCTTACTCCTAATTTTTCTCTTATATCTTTTTTCATTTTCTCTTTAAGATTTGGTTCTTCAAATTCAGCTGTAGATTCTAAATCTAACTGAACAAAATTTACTCCTTTGGTAATGCTAGTTTGTGCTTTTTTAAAAAGTCCTGCTAATTCTGGTCTTTCTCTTGCTTCTGCTACGCCAAAAAATCCGCTTGAAACTCCAACAACATAAACCATTTTTTTCACCTATGGCACTTTAAATGCTGATTTAAAGAATCCGCTAATTAATTCATAAGTTGCTCCAGTTTCTGTAAAGTAATATTTTGTAATTCTTTCCTTAAAAGCAAATTCGTAAGGTCCAACAGCTCTTAGAAACTTTATTTCCCATCCAAATTGGGCAAAAAATTTTCCTAAATTCAATTTGAATTTTTTCAATTCATCTTTAATTTTTTCAATGAATCCTTTCTTTTCTTCTTTTTTCTTTCTTTCAAGCTCACCAAAAATTCCTGGATACTCAATTTTTTTTATTTCTTCTATGCTTAAAAGCTCTCCCTCTTTAATTCCTTTTTCACCTAACAGCTGCCTAACATAATTTTCAACTTCTTTATCTCTTGCTATTACTTCAAGGCAATGAAGTATGATTACATTTTGAGTTTTTACAGCAGTTGATAAATTTTCTATTGAAATATCTTCAAGTTCAACTCCTCCTGGAAGCCTAATTACTACTCTATAAAGTGGCAAATCGACAAAGATATAATAAGGACTAAACACCCAGCTTTCCATTCCTCCTAAACCTTTTGCTGATTCCTCAAACTTTCTAACTAGCATCTCTCTTGCATTAAATAAATCAATAGCAGTAAGTTTTACTTTATAAGCTTCTTCTATATTTTTTATATAGCGCCTTACAACATTATCTATTGAAGGTTCTTGAGGTAAAGCTTTAACCATTCCATTCCAATTTCCCTTTTCTTTTTTTATTTCCTCTATTTCTTCGGGTTTAAAACCTGCTTCTAAAGCTGGAATCTCATTTAAGCTACTTCTCGTAACCTTATATTTTTCGGAAGGAGCAAATGGTTTCCATGCCCATATGTGAGCATAATCTATACTCATCGCTTGAGCACTAGGATGGTAAAATGGAAGTCTTTGCATAGTCCCTTTTGACAATTCTTCTTTTATTGCTCTATATCTCAAAATTATTGGCTTAAGTTGAGCTTTAATTTCTTCCAGAGATTTTTTCCTTCCTTCAACAAGCCTCAAAAGATTTTCATACCTTTCCTTTATAGTTGGGAAAAAAAGTTTATCTCTCCATTCTTGATAAAGCTTATTTTTTGTTGCTAAAACAACTCCTTCGGCTTCTGACACTTTATACTTTTCAGCAATTTTCTTTGGATCAATATCTTCATCAGTTAAACGCATGAAATCTGCGATAATGGTAGGCCATCTTGGTGCAATTAACTTGAGGGCAACTCCTTCCCCAGTATGGACATCAACTTGATCAATAAAAATTGATTTTAATGTTTGTTCACCCCTGCTTTTTAATTTTTCTCCCTCTTCCACTTTTCCTTCCTTTATTAATTTCTTTCCCTTTTCTATCTCTTCAAAATAATCTAAAAATTCCCTATACTTTCTCATGTCATGTAAAATTAAATCTAAGCCTGTAACAGCAGCAGAAATTCTTGTTAAGCCCTCTTCTATTTGCGAGAAAAGCGTCCTCTTTTGTTCTATTGTTATACGATAGTAATCTGCAAAAACAGGAGAAACTTCTATAGATTCATCAATTTTTACTCTATCAAAACCCCATTTCGGCAATTGAAAAACTATTCCATAGTAAGCACCAGAAGCACTTCCCATTGGACCACAAAAGTCGTAATAACCTATTTGATTTTCAGGAACAAAGTTAATTCCTTCTCCTGCTGAAATTTCACCATTTGGCCCTTTAGGAAATTCTGAAGTTATGACTGGCATAATAAGTAATTAGATTTTTCTCTTTAAGTTTTCAGAAGGTATAAACCAATTCCAATTAAAATTATTCCAATTAAAACTCCTGCTTTTGACATTGCTTCTGGCTGATATTCTCTTATACTTGGAAATCCTATGACAATTAAAAATCCTAAAACTAAACTCACTGCTCCAAAAATTTTTTTGATCATCTAATTAATAATTGGAAACCTAGAAAAATAAGTATTGGACCAAAAAGAATTTGGAAAAAGAATTTTTCATAACTTTTTGTAAAGAAAGAGAAGAAAGTAAGAGAAGCCCCAAGGACGAATAAAATTGCTCCTATTTCTTTCATGATATCTTTTTTTATTTTTAATTCAAAAAAATATTTATGCCTATATTCGCAAGGACTAAGCTTGTAATTCATGATGATTGTTTAATTCCACCAGGAGGGCCTGCTATTTACCCTTCTTTCATTGATCTTGAATACAAAGGGCCAAATCCACAAAACATTTATCCCCAAATAAAAAAACTCCTTCTTACAATTTTCAAAGTGGACGAAAAAGATTTACAAGAAAGAGAATTTTCTTGGGACAGAACTAGAGAAGAAGAAAAATTTAAAGTAAGATTCGATTTGATTAAGGATTTGGATACTTTCTCTTTTATGGAAATTGATGTTAGCTTAAGCGGGAGTACTAAGCCTAGTAAAGCTTTTGGAAAAGAGGGTGAAGCGAAAATAAGGATTGATGCATGGGTAAGAACAGAATATCCACAAGATACAATTTGGCAAAGAAGCTTACTTTACGAACTTTTTAGAACACTTTGGCATAAACTCATTTATGAAGATACTCGAAAAAAATATTTGGCCCAATGTAGAGAATTAGTTTCTATGTTTGTAACAGAACTTAAATCTTTTCTTAACCTTTTACCAAAAATTTAATTGTTAACATGGCAGTTTGGCGTTTAGAAGATGATTGTCTAGCACCTGCTGGAAATATTGTGGTTGAATTTAAAGGAAAAAATCCTTTTGCTGTTTACAAAGCATTAAAAGATATTTTGAAAAAAGTTTTTGGAGTTGGTGCAAGTGCATTGTGGGAAAGGGATTTTAGATGGGATATAACTTCTGATCCTCGTCCATTTTTTGTAAGATATTTTGTAAATAAAAGTATTGATATGAGAAGCAAGGTATTAGCAGAAATAATTCTTGAAGGAGAGCAACCTTCTGATCCTGAGAAAGAGGGAAAAATTAAGATAACACTTAGAGGAAAACTCATAACAGAATATGAAAGAAAGACAGCTATTCAAAATTTACCAATTTACAAAGGATTACTTTGGATTTACAATTTCTTCTTTTACAACAAAGTAAGACGAAACTACTTAGCATTATGCACAGATTGGTTAACAAAGCTTGAGGAAGAATTTAGATCAATTTTAAGTATGCCAACAATCAAAAGTTAAATATGGTATTCGAAATATTTAAGAGAAAAAAAGCTGTAGAGAAGCCAGAAATTAAATTACCCGAGGCGCCATTGCCAAAAACGGAAAAAATGCCTGAAATTGAAAATATAGCAGCAAAGGTTGATTTGCTCCTTGCTCAACTAGATAGATTAAGAATTCAATACGATACTTTAAGCACAAGAATTTCAGAAATTGAAAGAATGTTAAAAGAAATTTACGACATGGCAAAGGCAACTTAGTTACGTAGCTAAAGCAATTTTTCGCTTTTTTCGTCGCGGTGTAAATCTTCTGAAGACAAAATAAGTTGTTGGTTTAATCCTCTTATCAATTTTATTTCCCACTTCCTTATACAAAATTTGCCAAAACTTGTCTACTTCTTCCATAGAATTTGCATAACACTTTATATAAACTGAAGAATTCTTTGTTAAATAAGCTTCAGAAATTTGTGATTGATTATGTATAAAACTTTCTAACTTAGGAAGACCCTCCTTTTTTACTTTAAAATTAAGCCAGAAAGATATCAAACCTTTTTTTGATTTAGTTTCATAAGTTTTTATTATCGGCTCGATATCTTTAGGTTCCAAGTTAAATTTATCCATCAGTTTTTCCTGCTCATATTCATTCACTTCTAGCTTAGCTAAACCATCTATTATACCTGAGACGCTATCGACAAAATCACAATGTTTAAGTTTTGCGAGATACTCTGCTACAGGAAAATTTGGATTAGTTTCTCTTATTTTTACTAATATCGACTTTTTCATATTTTCAATTAAAAGTTCTTTTTAAATTACTTAAAGATTTTCATCTCTGCAACTTTCACATAACCATTTTCCATTAACTTTCTTTAAATTATCAGAAACTATTCCGCACTCCTCGCAAAAATTTAAATCTGAACTTTCTCTTTCATCAGTAATAATTATTGGCCATAAATTCCTCGTTTTTATTGTAGGCAAATATCCAGTTCCTAGAAAATCAAAATTAAAAATTTTTACAAATTTTTTTGCTGCTTCAACATTTTTGTCAAACAGCCACCAAAAAACTTCTTTTGCATAGCAATAAGGGCATATTGTAGTTTCCTTTATCTGCTTACATTTTATGCAAAATATTGAATTTTGAGTAGAAGCAAATGTATTTTCTATTTTTTCATGAAAATTATTAAATTCATTTAGAAGTTCTGGAGCATTTTCAGAAAGCCATTTAACTATAGAAGCATGCTGACAATCTATGCAGATGAAATTAAATATAGGCTCGAGGCAAAGCTTGCATATCTCTGTTTCCTTTTTTCATCGATTATTTACTATTTTTGGAAGTATATAAGCGTTTCCTCTAAAAAATTTATTAATTTTTTGTTTAAATTTTTATTTTTTTGAATTAAAATAAAAAAATTTTATAAAAAAGAAAAATTTAAATACTTTAGTATATAATTAATAAAAATGAAAAAGTTAGATGCAATAGACAAATTTATTATTTCTGAAATGATTAAAGATGGGAGAATAAAATATACAACGCTAGCGGAAAAACTGAAAGTAACGCCTGCCGCAATTAAGGAAAGAGTTGAAAAGCTATTAAAGCTTCAAGTTATAAAACCTTCTGTTTTGCTCAATCAAGCATTTTTCTTTCCATTAACTGCAGTAATTGGTATTGAAGCAGATTCAGATTGTATAAAAATACTTGCGAAAAAATTTAGGAATTGCCCGCTTGTTGTTTCTTTCACAAAAACTTCTGGTATGCATAACTTAATTCTTCATGTTGTAACAAAAAATATTCAGCAGCTTGAAAGCTTTTTAAATAATCAAGTAAGAGCTGAGCCAGGAATTAGGCATGTTGAAGTAAATATAGGTGATGCTTCCTCATCTTCAGAATTTATTCCAATTAAAATTTATACAAAAACTTCTGAGTATGCACCGTGCGGAATAAGATATAACGATGAAAAAAGATGTTTAGATTGTCCTGTGTTTGAAAAGGAATAATATGAACAAGAAAATACCAGAACATTGGGAATTAGATAAGATAGAAGCTTTACTTAACGAAAAGCTTCCTCATAAAGAGAGGCAAGAATTTGCCTCACAAATTCTGGGAACAATAATTCACATCCTTGGAAAATACTTAATAAAAATTCATGGGTATAGTACTTTATCAACAGTTTTAAAAAGAGAAATGAGAGAACTTGGTAAGAAAAATGCAAGAATGCTTAAAAATCTATTCGGAATAAATGAAACAACAGAAGAAAATGTAAAAACCATTTTAAATGTAGCAGCGATAATACTTGGTCTAAAATTGGGTTTAAGAGATGGAAAGAAAGTTGTTGCTGTAAGTTGTCCATTTTATGAAACTCTTAAAAAATTTAATGAACCATTTATGTGTAATGCTTGTATGGAATATAATAATGGAATAGTGGAAGAACTAATAGGAGATAAATTCGAAGTGAAGAGAGAAAAATGGTTATTTAATAAAGATGGGTGTTGTGTATATGGAATTGTCAGGAAAACTTAATTATCAATGCCTTTTTAAAGATAAAATGATACTTTTAATTGGTGAAGTTAGTGTTCCCAAGCTTAGAAATTGTTATTGGTTTTAAATATAACCCAAGGTTAAGAAAAACTAAAGAAATGAGAGAAGATTTAATCAGAAGTTTATATTCAACCCTTCCAGAATATGAAGGAAAAGAAGATGAGCTTCAAATGATATTACATTATCGAAGCAGAGCAATGAAATTTGTGGGAATGCAATCGCTTTCAATTTATGATGCAAACGTGAAAGAAGGTGCAAATCCTCCTATTTCAGATATAAAAATGGCCGCCTTACAAGAGATAGCATGTGAACCAGCAAGTACGTTAGATGATCTCCACGATGAAGTTTGTGTTAGATATTTTGCAGAAAGAGAAGGATGGACGAAAGAAGATGTTTTAAAGTTAATCACTAACCCAGGAAAGCTTTATGAGTTAGCAAAAATACAAGTACCTTTTATAAATTCTAAGACTAAGGAAAAGGTAATACCTTTACATTTATTTAGAGGCTCATATAATCTCATGAATTTTTATGAAAAAGAAATGAAAAAGATTAATGAAAAAGCACTTAACACTTACTTAACCGAAAGAGATAATGTATGGCCTTATCAAGCTACAGATATAGCAATATCAGCCTGGCTGCGAAAAGGTGATACAGAAAGTGTAATAAAGACCATAGGAAATAAAGAAGAAAAGTATAAATCAGGTTTATTAGACCTCTTAAACAAATTAGGGATAATCGGTGAAGCTTCTGCAACCATAGTAAATGAAGTTACATCAATCGGAAATATGAAACATACCACTGAAGAAACAACACAAGCTCTTCGCTCTTTTTATGGACCAATTACAAAATTTTTGCAGTTTGGTCATGATGATATAGTTAGAATAAGAGAAGACATAGAAGCAAAAACAGGGAATATACTTATTCTCTCTATGCTTCCTTATTATCAAAATGTCAATGAATTCGCATTTAGTAATTTTATAAAAGAGAAGCCACATATCATTTCTGAAATAGCAATACCGCTCATAGATAAAATTTATGAAGGTTTAAAGCAATTAAAGGAACTTAATTTTGCAGCATCTGAAGATTCGCAGTTAGCGACAGAATTAGCTATGAAAATGGTAAAGAAAGATGTTAGAGAGTTTTCAAAATCTTTTCATATAGAACCAGACCTTAAATGGTGGAAAAGAGCAGAAGAATTAAAAAGCCAATTATAATTTTCTAAATTCAAAAACATTCATCATGAAAAAAGATAAACTATAAGATAAAAAAATTGTGCCTATGTCTTTTTATATAAGAAATTCAAATTTTATTTAATGAGATTGCTTAAAGATTTAATTTTAAATCCAGTTATCGCTATAAAAGAAGCAAAAAGGAAAAAAGATATAAACAAAACTTTTACAGTTTTGCTTATTAATAGCATTTTACTTCTAGTTTCATTTTGCTTGCTTACTTATTCTTCTAGCTTAACTCCAGTGTATAGTATTGCTATTCCTCTTAGCATTTTTATTGGAAATATTTTTGGAGTAATTTTATTTGGTTTCTTTCTCCAGCTAGCTTTTTCCATTCTTGGTGGAAAAGGAAAATTTTATGAAGGCTTAACTTCAATCAGCTACGCAGAATTTCCTCTTTCTTTAGCTCTTTTTGTTTCAAGTATATTTTTCAAAATTCCAGGTATAGGAGTTATTCTTTCTTTGGTACTTTTCACAGTTTTTGGACTAATAAGTATTTCTTCTTTTCTACGTGCAATAAAAGAATTTTTTGAAGTTGACTGGATTGTTATATGGATCGGAATTGGCATAATTGCAATCGCTTTAGCTATAGCTATTTATTCAACGCTCTTTTGCTTAGCATTAAGTAAGCCTTCACTTTTAGCAGCATTGATTTCGAAGTAAGCATTTAACTCCTTTTTTAAATTATATTAATAAGAATGCTAGAAATAGGACTTGTTGGTAAACCTTCAAGCGGGAAAAGTTCATTCTTCAAGGCAGCAACTTTAATAGATGTTAAAATAACTGGCATTCCATTTTGTACGATTGAATCAAATGTTGGAATAAGTTATGTGTCAGTAGATTGTGTATGTAAAGAATTTGGAGTCAAATGCAATCCAAAAGTTGGATATTGCAAAAATGGTAAAAGATTTATTCCAATTAAGTTAATAGATGTTGGTGGACTTATTCCTGGTTCACATCTTGGTCGCGGAATTGGGAATAAATTTTTAGATGATTTAAGGAAAGCATCTGCTTTAATTCAAATAGTTGATTGCTCAGGTTTAACAGATTCCGAAGGTAAACCAACAATTGGATATGATCCAAACAATGAAATTAAATTTTTAGAAGAGGAAATTGACCTTTGGTTTGCTGGTATAATAGAAAAAGCTGTACAAAAAATTGATAAAGCAAAATCAAGAGAAGATCTAGTTAATATTTTAACTCAACAGCTAAGTGGACTTGAAATAAGAAAAATTCATATTGAAGAAGCTTTGCAAAAAGTTCCTGTTACAAGAGTAGAAGAATTTGCAAGAACGATAAGAAGAATTGCAAAGCCAATATTAATAGCTGCAAACAAAATTGATTTGAAACCTGCTCAAGAAAATTTTGAGAGGTTAAAAAAAATTTATAAAAATATAGTACCAACTTCTGCAGAGGCAGAGATTGCGTTAAAAAAAGCTGCTGAAAAAAATTTAATAGATTATTTGCCTGGAGATGGTTTTACTATAAAAGGGAAGTTTGAAGAAAAACAGCTTAAGGCTTTGGAATTCATAAAAAAAGAGATTATTGAAAAATATGGAAGTACAGGAGTTCAAGTTGCTTTGAACAAAGCTGTTTTTGAGCTATTAAATTATATTGTTGTCTATCCTGTTGAGGATGAAAATAAATTAAGTGATAAAGATGGGAATGTTTTACCTGACGCTTTCTTAATGCCTCCAAATTCTACTGCTTTAGATTTGGCTTTCAAAATTCATACTGAGCTAGGGGAAAAATTCATTTGTGCAATAGATGCAAGAACAAAAAAGAAATTAGGAAAAAATTATGTACTTAAAAATAACGATATTATTAAAATTGCCTTTGCTAAATAGCTTTTTAAGAAAAATTAAAAATAACAAATTTAATAATTAATAAGGGATAAAATGCCTCGTGCAATATTCAGTGGAGCAATTTCTTTTGGATTAGTTCACATTCCAATTAAAATTTATACTGCAGCTGAAACAAAAGAAATAGAATTTCATATGCTTTGTCCAAATTGCCATACTCCCTTGCAATATAAACGCTGGTGTCCAAAATGTGAAAAAGAAGTTCCTTGGCAAGCCATTGAAAAAGGGTTTAAAATCGCAAAAGAGAAGTGGGTTATTCTTAAGAAGGAAGAACTGCAAAAAATTAAATTACCTTCAACAAAAACAATTGATATCCAGGCTTTCATTGACATATCTCAAATTGACCCTATATTTTTTGAAAAAAGACCCTGACCAAGGGTATTATTTATTTTACGTGCTCCTGTAAATGCTAAATCCTCTCTTTTTAAATATACTTTAAATCCAAGATAATTACT
>Ga0080004_1105391_pt1 | contig 13862 bp, 17 predicted proteins | sample WasSprMetagenome_FD_69207 | JGI IMG/M metagenome (GOLD analysis project Ga0080004, IMG submission 69207) | Sulfidic aquatic microbial communities from Washburn Spring, Yellowstone National Park, USA - WS (SPADES assembly) (version 2) | ecosystem: Environmental > Aquatic > Thermal springs > Hot... | reverse complement strand
CACTGCCCTCGGGGCCCCATTTCATTGGGGTGCATGTCACGGAGCTCCGCCCGCTCGGGGTGACCCCAACCCACAGCTCTCCCTTCATCCACTTGTCTGGGTCATTGCTGTGGGGAAACCCCCGCATCTTGGTGTACTTGACACCTCTCTTAACCCTAGCACTAGCTCAGAGCATATAAACCCTTATAAACCTATATGAAACCCAAAACAGTTGCAAAGGGCGTAAATGGTGTTGTGCTCTCCTTCTCCATACCCTTTAGTAACGATAGCATCAACTGCTTGAGCTCTACTGAGTGTGTAGAGCTTTTCTACACTAAGCTTAGAGAGGCTGAGGCTAAGTTCAAGGAGATAGGGTTTAGCATAGCAGTGCCGCTAAAACCCTATACACCAAATGTGAAGTGCCCATTTGCCGCAAGCAGAGCGTTGTTTATAAGAAGTGATGGGGCTATAGCGCCATGCATTTACTACGCCTACAGCTGGGTAACAGCGCTCTTCGGATTGAGGAGGAGCCTAAGAGCTGTTATCCTAGGGCGCGTGGGTAAGGACAGGATCATCGATGTGTGGAGAACTAGGTATGCTAAGATGTTTTACAGGCTGAGCTTAAGAAAATCGATACCCTCATGCCTCACTTGCACCCTAGCTGAGTACTGCATGAAGACAAGAAGCAACGAAGTTGACTGCCTTGGCGGTGAGCCTAACTGTGGGCACTGCCCATTTTACCACGGGCTCGCCTTCTGCCCACTATAAAAACATAGCCACACATTAAGCTATTTGCCTCTAGAAGCACCTCTACAGAACTTTTGGGCGTGTTGCAGTGTGGAGAAGCCCTTAGCTAGTAAGCACTACACTGCTAAGGTTGATTACGAGAAGTGCAAGCGCTGTGGCTTTTGCACAGCTGTTAACATCTGCCACTCCCCAGCTACTTGTGTTGGTTGTCTCTCTTGCTACTGGGCATGCCCCTACGAGGCTAGGGCTCTTGCTGAGGCACCTCTCAATGAGAAAAGCTATGTGACTATATCTGTCGAGGGGAAGCCGCTTAGAGTCCCACACAACATAACTGTTGCAAGAGCTCTTGAGCTCATAGGCTTTAGGTTTGACCCCCCTGGTTCGAAGAGGCCTAGCCTTTCGTGTGGAACTGGGGGGTGCTGGGCATGCTCTATTGTAATTGATGGTGCGCTGGAGCGCGCATGTATAACGCCTGTCAGGAGCGGTATGAGGATAGAGCTCGGTGTTGAGAAGCACACCCCTCTGAGAATTGTTCACGGGCCTGAGCCTCACACGGTTGGTGGTAAGGGCACTCCGTGGTGGGAGGTAGACTATGTAAACTATGTAGAGGCTGCTATATGGGTTGCAGGGTGCAACCTTCGTTGCTCTCAGTGTCAGAACTACCACGTGACCTATGACAACAGCACTGCCCCTATGACTCCTGAGGAGGCTGCTAAGCTCGCTGTCTACTGCCACAAGAGGTACAGCACTAGGGGGGTTGCTATTAGTGGTGGTGAGCCCACAATCAATCGCAGGTGGCTTGTAGAGTTCTTCAGGGCTGTGAGCAAGAGGGTCTCCCCAAAGGTTAGAAGGCACTTGGATAGCAATGGCTCTGTGCTTACACCAGACTACATAGATGAGCTTGTAGAGGCTGGGTGTAACAATATTGGGGTGGAGCCGAAGTGTGTACGTGTAGAGACCTACATGAAGATAACGGGTGTTGCTGAAAGGGGCCTTGCGGAGGAGTACTTGAGAACTACATGGAAAGCAATCGAATACATACACACGTACCACAGGGATAGAGTATACCTCGGCATAGGGCTTGTGTACAACAAGGAGCTGGTCACGCTAGAGGAGATTGCTGAAGCTGGCGATAGGATAGCGTCTATCGACCCACACATACAGGTGACAGTGCTAGACTATTTCCCAACCTTTAGGAGAAGATTGCTGAAGAGACCCACAGTCAGCGAAATGCTAGAGGTGAAGCGTGTTCTCGAGGAGAGGGGGCTAAAAACAGTTATTGTACAGACAGAGCGCGGCCATGTAGGGCCTGGAGAGAGGAGGCTTGGCTACTTCTTTTAGCTAGCTTAAGGGTGTGGTAGAGAGATTTTGCCTAGGGGCTCTCTGGCAACTTATTTTGCACTCTCCTAACCTTTACACGTGTTGAGTTTAGCACTGCCCCTCCATAGACGTCCACGCCGTCATCCATTAGCACGCTAATCCTCTTCCCATTGAGTGCTAGTGAGTGCCTAGGCACCCACGCGACACCCCTTCCTAAGCCTGGATCCACTCTAACCCTTAGCAAGACAGAGCCTCTCTCATTGTAGACCTCTGCGAGGTCTCCTGTTTTAATACCGAGCTGTTCAGAGTCTTGAGGGCTTATGTGGAGATCGCTGTGTATAGGCCCGTATACATCCTCAAACTGAGTGTGTATGTAGTGTGAGTGAGCTGAGGTTATTAGGATGAGCTCCCCCTCGCTAGCCCTGTCCCCTTCTGGTGGTGTTGGTAGTGGTGGTAGCCCTTCCTCTAGTGCTAAGCTGCTGTAGAACTCTATTTTTCCAGAGGGTGTCTGGTACACATCCCTTGGGAGTGGCTCTAGCTCTACAGCCCCCTTCTCCGCAAGCCCCCTAAACACCTCTTCCCCGAAAGCTAGCTTAAGTAATTCATATGGATCTGGGCAGAGCTCTGCATAGCTTTTAGGAGTAACTCTCTTAGCTATTTCACACATGAGCTGGTACTCTCCCAGAGCCTCTCCAAGGGGGTCTATAGCTGGATTGTTTAGGTAGACAACGCTGTGGCTATAGCTAAACACAGCATCGAGCTTCTCATAGAATGTTGGTGCTGGTAGCACAACGTCTGCTAGCTTAGTTGTGTCACTCCAGTGAGTTTCGTGAACAACTACAAACACGTCATCCCTTCTAAGCCCCTCGACAAGCCTTACCGCGTTTGGTAGCGTTGCTACTGGGTTGTGGAGGTGTATGTACACAAGCTTGTAGCCACCTCTGTAAACCTCTTCACCCACCTTCTCCATGCTCACAACTCTTCCAGCACTCCACAGTGCACTCCCATCAACAGCTGCAAGGTTTATCGAAAGCCCACTGGCATTGCTATAGAAGAAGCCTCTGTGCATTCCTAGCAAAGCGGGTAGTAGAGCTATTGACCTGACAACCTCTCCCCCACCAAACCTTCTCTGAAGCCCATACCCAATGAATATAGCAAAGGGCTTGCTAGTGGCGAGCTCTTCTGCAAACTCTGCGACTCTTCTCTTGGGCACACCCGTAACCTCCTCTACCCTGTCCAGGGTGTAGTCCTCGAGATGCTTTACAAGCTCTTCAAAACCCTGAGTGTACCTAGCAATGAACTCTCTATCCACATACCCCGTTTCAACAAGGTGCCTAGCAACCCCGAGTGCTAAATAGCCGTCTGATCCAGGCTTCACCTTAATGAAGTCTGTACTCTGCTTAGCTGTTTCCGTGAGCCTCACGTCTATGGTCACAACCCTTACTCCTCTATTTATGACCCCCAGAACCCTCCTCCACATGTGAATAGCGCTGACAGCTGGGTTAAACCCCCAGACAACAACCATGCTAAGCCTATCGATGTCCTCTGGAAAGACGCCGTAGGTAGAGCCGTAGAGAAGCCTAAGCGCCTTAGCGCCACTAAAGTCGCAGATGCTCCCATCTGTCTTAGTAACGTTTAGGAAGTTCCACAGCCTCCTGCTCGCATACCTCGTTAGAATACCCCTGTTACCAGCGTACTCAAGAAAGAGCACCTTCTCAGCACCATAGCTCTCTAAAACCTCTCTTACCCTAGAAGAGACTAGCTCAAGAGCTGTGTCCCAGCTCACTTTCTTAAAAACACCTCCACCAAGGTTCACAGCTGGGTAGAGTACTCTAAGGGGGGAGTAGACTCTATCCACATCTCTCGCAGCCCTGGGGCAGAGAACTCCCTGGACAAGCCTATCATCGCTAGCCTCAACCCTAGTGATCCTGCCGCTCTCGACAAAGACCCTTAGCCTACAAGCATCATAGCAGTCCCTTGGGCACCCAACAAAGAGCACCTCAAACCCCCTGCAACTCATGTAGAGTAGAAGCGTTTTATGCTTTTTGCAATTGAATCTCTGTGCGGGAGCTGTTTCAGTTTTCATAATCATTTGTTTCATTTACTTGGTTTGGCTTAGTGTTCTCAGGGCTATTAGGTATGCTGATGCTGTGTGCCTGTCTAAGCCATACTTTCTCATTACAACTGAAAGCTTCGCCCTTTAGGGCGAGGATGGAGAGAAAGGTTTATAAGGTTTCTAGTGCTAGCTGGTAGTTGGTGGTTTGTTGGTTAGGCTGAGGTGCCCGAAGTGCGGCTGGGTCTGGGACTACAAGGGTAAGAAGCAGTACTATGCTACGTGCCCTAACTGCTTTAGGAAGGTGAATATAGCTAAGTACAGCGTGGAGTAGCCTTGTCCTTCGGGTGGTGAGGGTGTGCTGACCTTGACTGTGAAAATGAGGGTCGGCCCCGAGCCCAGTTCATATCAAGAGCCACTAAGCCTCATGAAGAGGTATAGAGATGCACTTAACTACTCTATAAGAGTTATCATTGAAAGTGGTGCTCTAACGCTAGGCAAGGCGCACAAGCTACTCTACAGCACTTTAAAGGAGAGGTTTAACCTGCTGTCTAAGATAGATATTGACTGCTACGGGGAAGCACTAGCGATAGCCAAGTCGTGCTGAGAAACCTGAGTAGAGGTAGATTGCCTAGAGCTAAGACGCCTAGGCTCTGGCTAACACATGGACACAGCTATAGGGTTAGAGATGGCTATGTAGAGGTTTTAGGAGGGTATAGGCTTAGGGTCATTGGCTGGGACAGGAGGTATGACAGCTACCCAAATAGAGACGCTAGGCTAATACTCAAAGACGGTAAGCTCATTCTCGAAACATCGTAAACGTATACCTAGACCAGCTAAGTACGTTCCTAGAGGTGTTCTAGCTGTAGACATCAACGAGAAACACATTGTAGTAGGTAATAGTAGTTTTGAGCTAAGGCTTGAAACAGCTATTGAGAGAGCTTTGCACTATAAGAAGCTCGCTGAAAAACTGCAGGAGAAGTACTCCTCTCCAAGGTATAGTGCTTGGCTCAGGAGGAGGGGTATCAGGGAGAGGATTAGGTACTTCCACAGAAAGGCCAGGAACATAGTCGAGGACTGGGTTAAGAAGCTCTCACACGTAATAGTAGTGCTCTCTAAGCAGAACCAGCTCGCTATTGCTAGAGAAGACTTAACGGGCCTAATTGAGAATCTGAAGAAGCTCCCGAGAGACCACAAGGTAGCATTATTAATGCTGAGCTACAGGAGGCTGGAGTACTGGATAGACTGGCAGGCAGAGAAACACGGAGTGCCAGTGATAGTCGTAGAGCCCAGGGGAACCTCTACAACATGCCCGAGATGCGGCAGTAAAATGAGGGAGAACGGCTACAGAACGCTCAAGTGCCTAGTATGCGGTTTTGAAGCAGACAGAGACAGAGTAGCACTGCTAAACATTGAAAGAAAAACCCTCTCTAAGATGGGAGGAGCTCTGGCCCCCTCGACTGCCCCCCCAGGTGACAGATGTAAACCCGAATCGATGGGGAGAACCAGTGAACCCCCTAAAGGGAACCCTCGCCCTTTAGGGCGGGGAGGAGGTCAGTGCACCTACGCACTCGCTGAGGGCTGCGTCTTCTAGAGGGGGAGGAGATGCTTAGATCGACTCCGCATCGCTAGTGCTAGCGTTATGTACTCAAGCACTGTCAGCACTAGGCTATATGGAGCGTAGTAGTTATCTACATACACATTCAGTGAAATGCTCTTCACAGCCTCTAGCAAGACCCTATTTGGGTTCTCTATGTGTGCTCTAAACCACCACTCAACGGGGAATATGAAGAACCACGCCCCGATGTAGAGGGCTAGGACTGCGTAGAGCATCTTTAGGTACCTCCTCTCTTCTCTAGCAATAGCCACAGCGAGGAGCCCTATGAGTGGAGTGAGGTACTGGTAGTTCACACCCCAGTAGGTTGCTGTGAAGAGGAGGTAGTAGAGAGCTGTGTTTATGTAGAGCTCCCTTTTTCTGAGAGTGTATAGCACTGGGAGCACTGCTAAAAGCGCTGTGAACATGTACCAGCGCTCTATAAGCCACAGGGTGTCTACTCCATAGACCTTGTGTAGGAGTGTAGCCACTGAGGTAACCCCATTGAAGGAGTACATTATGGGCTCAGCGTAGCGAGGCTTCAGCATGTACCAAGTGTTCCTCAGCCCAGTGAATGATGCTGGGCACACAGCTATGATGGGGGAGAGCGCGAGCAGTGTGCTAATTATAAACCCTATTGCAACACCTTTGAAAGCCCTTCTGTAGCGAATTAGTAGTAGGGCGAGCCCGAGGAGGGGGAAGAGCATGGTTTGCTTAGTTAAGAGTGCAAGAGCTAAGAACGCCCCAGAGAGCAACAGCCTCCTCCTCTCTAGGAGAGCAAGCCCTGCGAGGAGCAGGGCTAGGGAGATCTGGTCAAACATTCCATAGATGCTCGAAACGTAGATCACAGCTGGGTTTAGGTAGTAGAGAGCAACAAGAGCAACTCTTCGAGTTATCATGTAGAGGAGCACAGCCACTAAAGTGTCGAAAGCTATGAAGACGAGCTTGAGGGCTAAGACCCAGCTTTGCGAAACATAGGCAAAGTAGTTGCTATTCAACCAAAAGGTGGTATAGCTAGGGGTAGCCACGTGCGCTAAGAGGTTTAGAATGTAGGCTAGCACAGGGCCGTATAGGTATGGCCAGTTGTAGGGCCACGCCTCCTCCCAGAACGTAGCAGCATAGCTGTAAAAGCAAAGCCCATGCCTCTGAATAGTCTTTGCAAAACCAGCAAACTGCACAATATCAGAGCCTGTGGAGAAGGGTGCGAATACTAACCTCAGTACAAGGCCAAGTAGTAGCATAGCTACGAGGAGTGCTCTTGATTTTCTACTAGCACTTCTCAACCACCTCCACACCACACAATTGGCAGCTCTCCTCAGCATTATCTAGGCACCCTCTTCCCTAAGGCTTTTCAGCATCCTTAGCCCCCTCAGAGCCTCAAGCCAGTATGGCACTACTAGCGTTGCTAGGAGGAGAAGCAGGGGTTCAGGAGGCTTAGCGAGAAGCGCGTATGTAACTATAGTGGCTGTCGCATAGGTTGCGTAGACAAAGGCTCTTGGAAGCACGTACCCCTTGATTATAATGTACGCTGAGAGCTCTGGGGGGAAGCTCATTCTTCGCTATGTACTCAGAGGAGAGGGTCTTCTCAATAAGACCCAGCCTCTCTAACCTCTTTAAAACACGCTCAGCTTGCCCAGGGCTACTGTACCCCATCAGCCTCTGAAACCCTCTAACAGTAACTGGCCTACTAAGCCTCCTCAGCCTCAAGTACGCCTTAAGCACCTCTCTATCAATAGGCATAGAGAGCCTCCTACACAGAGCTACACGTTGCAATGTGGAAAAATAAAATTTTCTTTTCCTAGCTAAGCAAGTGCTTAGAGAGGTATAGGTAGGCCAACACAGCCATTAAGACGCCTACTGCTACTGATATTGTAGCAAAAGCCCCATCCTGCGGCTTCTCCAAAGCTCTCTCCTCACCAGCTATAGAAGCTTGCGCATAGGTAGAGGGGCTTGGAGTACTCACTGCTTGCTTCAAGTAGTGCACTTCATACGTTGTCGTGGGTTCAACCATAGGTGTAGTGCACTTCTCCACTAGTGCAATTGATGTTAGAGTGCTTGTCGGTGGTGCTGGACCTGGGCACACCATTATTATAGTGGTGTTTAGCAGGGGTTTTAGCAGCTCAATAGCGGTTACTACGCTAGTAGGCGCTCTTACTGCACACGCATTGCCTCTAAAAAGCACTCCTTCAACAATACCACTATTGACTAGCTCAAAGTAAGGAGCCCATGCGCCTAAGGAAGCTGAGTATATCAACCTACTGTTCCACCCGGCTAAGCCAGGTTCTGCGACATTAACAATGCTCTCTATGTCATCACAGCTCAAACCGAGGACAACACCTGTCTCACAAGTGAGGTAAGAGAGAACTTTTTTCAGTACGTTCTTAAACTCATCTGGGTAGACAACAACTTGGTTTGAGGCCTGAGACCCTTCTAAAGGACTTGTCGTGGGTGCTGTAGTCTGTATAGTCACTACCTCCACCACCCTACCACTGTTTCCAAGATTTATAGTAGTCGTAATTGTTATTGTCTCAGCCCTTGGAATATAGACCTCTGCACCAGGTGGTACTGCTAATTCTACTCGAACACCAAGATAGTGCTCAATGTTGCTAGAGTTGCTTATCCCCTCAGCGTAGGGAGCTCCATTAGAGAACACAGCCTCGTATATGACGATGAGAAACTCGTGCTTTTCAATAGATGCCCTGCTGGGGTATGTATAGTGCTGCTCATAGTATATAGTGTATTTGAACATGTATGTTGAGCCACTCACCCTTAAGACAGTGCCATTAGCTATGCTCTCTAGTAGTGATAGGTTGTACCTCACCCCAGGTTTATTCAAGACAACCTCAACAGCATAAGCACTACTTGGATCCATACATGCTCTAACAGGTGTTATTAAGAGTAGCTGTAGCGCTAAGGCAATGATTACTACAGCTAGGTGCTTTAAAGATGCTTTAGTGAGTCTCATAAGCTTCACTCACAGTAGTATCACCTTGAGAACCCTTATAGTACCCACTTATAGTGACGCTATTGTCACTCAAGCCGTGACGCTCTTCCACACCATTACCTCCTCACTGTGGCTACTATTAACAGCGAGATGTAGATTGTGAATCCTACCAGCAGAGTACATGCGCAGAACAGGTATATTGGTAGAGTAAGTGAAGGGCTGTAGAGAGGGTTTGCCTCCAATGGGTAGAATGGGCGGATATCCCTATAGAGTGGCGAGTCAAGCAAAACATGTGAGGAAACCCCAATTAAACCAGCTAGTAGAAACGATTTTCTGCCCATAGGCTTAGCTTCTTCTAGTAGAAGAGCCTTGTAGAGAAAGTCAAACAGCTTTTCCATACGCATCGTGGCATAGCCTATTGCCACTCCACAAGGAATAGCAAAGAGAAATGTGTGTAAATAGCCATGCAACGGGTAATCAAGCCTTAGAATTAGCACTAGCAATGGTTCAAAATCTACAGCAATGCTTGCCAGCAAAAGCGTTGGTAAGTGGAGTTGCCTCCTCAAAAGCAAGCCAGGAACAAGAGCTGGGCCAAGGTGGAAAGGCGTAAAGGGCATGGAACCCACTCTAGAGAATAGACAGCGAAGACATATATAAATTCTTATCACAAACGTAAGCAATTACAGAAGAGAATAAAGTTAAGAGGTAAATCCATCGAAAGGCTAATAAATGTTCTTACTCAGCTTCAGATGGAGCACCTCTGATCACCCTAAATGCCCCCCAGGTGACGGATGTAACCGAATAGATGCGGGGGACAAGTGAACCCCCTAAAGGGAACCCTCGCCCTTTAGGGCGGGGAGGAGGTCAGCACACCTCTCACCCTTGAAGTACACTACTGAGACCAGTATAGCATATGGTGTTGTCAGGAGCATTGTTTCTGCTAAGCAGGTTTCTTATCAGACTATTTGTCCTGTTAGCAACCCAGCTGTTAGTCTCACTGACAAGCTCATCAATGACTGCCACAGCCACTACCAATGTATAGCAGAGCCTTCTGTTCTTTACCACACCTCTCACCCTGCATAGGAGTTGCTATGAGGGCTTATAGTACCCAGCTAAAGTGACACAAGTGTCAAGAAAACCGAGACAGAAAAGCGGGGGTATAAACCTTAAATTTAGAGTAGGACTGTAGAGAAGGTGTGGTAGGATGGAGGTCGCTACTTAGCTTAGTGGTTAGCTACATCTATTTCTATAGGGTATCTATATCACCATAGCTCCCCCTCCTTATTTTTATCAGAAATATGGCCAAGCCGGTGGCTACTGATAGTAGCACTCCTGTGAGCACTACTATGGGTAGAAGAGGAGATTCTTGTGCGTGAGCTCCCCCTTCACTGGCAGTTATGTAACCTGGGGGAACCGCGCGCCACGCCCTCATGTATGTTGCATTAGCTATGATGTAAACCATGATATCTGCACTTAAAGATCTTGACTCGCTTAACCAAATAGTGTAAATGGGTTTGTAGTCCCCCAATAGTGCACCTAGGTTGTGAGTACCCCTAGTAATATTATCAACTAGGTACATTGCTAGCTTTGTGCCGTTGACCCAAGGCTCTCTAGAGCTAGTCAATACCCCTTCACCTATTTTATAACCTGGAATGCTATATTCCATGACTGGGACAGGCTCTAAATTGAGCAACGCACCTTCAGTAATACCTACATCTCTAAGAGATTTCTCTGCAGTGGGGTTACCTACTCGAATCCATGAAATAATGAGCTGTGCTGGTATTTGTTGCACAATTCTCTCCTCACTACTCAGCCTAAAAATTAGTGTTCCTCTTTTTGGGGGAAAGCCCCAGTCCCTGGCTAGCAGTGGAATAAACCACAACGAGTTGTTTACCATGTAAAGCCTTCCTGAACCCCCATCATAGTAATCTATGCTTACATCGTTTGTGTAAAAAGAGGCTTCACCAACATAAAACTGCTGCATCTTCACTAGATCCACTGGTATGCTTTCACACAGCTGTGCTCTGAACACCCTACCCTCATAGTGGAGGTGATTAGGCAGAGACGTGGACGTAGGTATCACATAGTAGACTACTGGCTCTTTTTGCTCTCTCTTTTCTGTTACAAACCACAGATCATAGGATTTAACAAGCCCAGTTCCATCAGCACCCGTTTGTTGAAGATAACCAAATTCACTGCTAGCCACAACCTCATCGAAGCCAAGGCTTTGAAACATCTCAGCACACTCTATAACAGTTCCAATGTAGGGTAGCCCTTTGAAGAAAAGCTTCCCAGCTGCAGAAGTTACGAACTCTAGGGCGTGGTCTGAAGCTATGTCTAAAGCTATATCCACTACACCTTTAGCAACTTCGCCAATGATGAGCTCAGGTAGCTGTGGCTCATCATACTTCTTTGTGCTGTAGAGTGTGTGAAAATATGTGAATTGCTCACCTTTTGTAGTTACTACAACATCTAGCTTAGCAACGTAGTTTCCCTTACCATAGGTGCTCTCTGGGGCTATGTTAAACCCCCCTACGTAGCTCACATCTACATATACATCTGCCAGCCCTCCGCTATTCACATTAAACACTCTCCCATAGTAGTAAGAAAACCTACTACCACTTCAAGAAGGATACCCTGTTGTCCCGCAAGATAGTGCTGCAGCCTTCATCTCCATACCCAAGCCATCTACATTGCTTAGCCTACCATACCTCAGTCCATAGCCTTCATCAGCATCCTCATGCATCCAGTAGAAAGCAGTCGTATTCCAAGGCTCTACCCACGATTTTTTAACATCAAGCTTCGGGTTGCTGTTAATTGAGTGAAGCTTTACTTCAACATAAACTATTTTTGTAACATTTGACAGAAGGTAGTACACTACGTGCAGGCCATCTGCACTACCTTTGCCATCATTTTCATAGCCAAACCTACTGTAACCAGCAATCTACCTTGTACGCTCTTCGCCTTCAGAAGTTGTGTTCACCACCTCACTGTAGACATATATCTTAACCCAATCTCTATTCACATCACCTCTAGAACTCATGTATAGAACAAGCTTTATGCCAATAGCGCTAGCATTTAGATCAAAAGAGTACTTAGATTCATCAGTATTCTCATAGAGAATATTCCACGGGCCACCCCCAGCTTCAACAGTGTAGACGCTGTGCTGAATTCCCATGGTCAGTGGGCATAGAGTAGAGAAGAGTATGGAGATTAGGAGTGCTAGAGCTATGCATCTACTGCTCAATGAACATCACCAAGAGTGCAAGGGTTAGCAGCAGAGCAATGCAGTAGAGCACCCCCTGCTGCGTGCAACAAAGGTGCATTGGATTTCTTGCTGTGCTCACTGCATTTTATTTGGAAATGTGCGCACATTTTCAACACTCTCCTCTAGTGCTTAGAGATAGAGAAAATACTCCTCAGCACTGTGCTGTTTCATAGGAAATATTTTCTCTATCTGACTCTCAGACCTAGTCTCAGAGGTATATATAGCTTGCTACTATCTAGCCACTAAGCTAACGCTATTTACAGATAGACCATCAGAAGTTTAGTGGCACTCTATAAAAGCAAAGTGCTTTGTGTTGAGAGCCTAACTCATTTCTAACCCATTTGGAAAAAGCTTATATTTCTCACATCTTCCTATCTTCTCGATATGCAACATGGCGTCTCCTCAAGCAGTTCAGGAATCACAGCCCTTTGCTAATGTGGTGGAGGGTTTGGGGAAGCTCAAAGCCGCAGCCGCCCTACAGGTGTTCATAGCTGTGCTCATTGCGATTTCAGCTCTTCTACTGCTAGCACTCTTACCATTCTCAACCATTAGGACAAGCGAGGCTGTAGCAGGGCTGGCATGCTTTGCAACAACAGTGGTTTTTACAATTGTCACTGCTTTTGCCTACCTCTTACCTTCAGCAAAGTGCTTTGCTATGTGGAAGCCTAGAGACTTTCTAGCCCCATTAATACTCATGAGGGCTGGGTACACAGGAGGGTCTCTCATAATGCTGGTAGCACTTTTAGCATTAATTCAACTAGTGAGTGCTCCTAGCAGATGGGCTGTTGCAGGTGTAGAGATAGAGTTTGAGACAATTCTATATGCGTATCTAATACTACTAGTGATAGGTGGAGTGTTGCTATTCATGGGCTACACAGGGAGCTTTATACATCTTCACAAGCTCAGTGAAGCATTCAATTCACCACAGCTCTCAAAAACAGGCGTGTTTGTAGCAGTATTTGGAGTAGCATTTACTCTACTTAGCGCAGCTCTCCTCATTATTGACAACGGTATTCGCGCAGCTGCTGCAAACCCCTACAACTACTACCATGCGATTGGCGTAGCAGCAAATGTGGCGACAGCACCACTAATAATAGCCATACTCACATCAATACTAGGCATTGCAGTATGGATGCAAGTGCTTAGCGAGGTTAGCTCAATAGAAAAGAGAGTTGAAGCAGGGGTTATACAGGGGGGTTCAGCTCTCATGTAGGTTTATATTAGTTGATGTGATTTTCATTGCCTCATCCCCGCTCCCCCGCATCCCGCTCGGGTTCTCACCGGGCTTAGGGGCGTTCAGGAGCACCCCAAGACCCCCACATCTTGGGTGAAGTATGAGCTTCTTGTATAGGTTTGCTACTGCTACTATGTCTCTGTCTCCTATAAAACCGCATCTACTGCATCTCAGCATCCTGTAGCCACTGTCAGCTAATTTACAGCTGAAAGCCTCGCCCTTTAGGGCGGAGAGGAGGTCAGTCCAGCCCTAAACTTCTCGACCCGCTCTCTAGGTGTTAATAGCTTTAGCCCAACTTCGTGGTTGTTGTGGAGCTTTAGTGTTAGAGTTGCATTGTCTAAGTCTAGCTTGTAGTCGTACCTGTCTACCCTAGCTGTTAGTTTCTTCAAGATAGGTTTTCTACCACCATTGCTCTTAGCTGACTCCACTATGCTCTTAGCGTAGACATATACCCCCTTAACGTGGTGTGCTCTAAGCCCCAGCCTCCTCAGCTTGTCATAGAACATTTCGTGTAGCTTCCTCCTGGAGAGCTTCCCCGTCTAGATTCCACAGCTCGTTCACGACTAATTGAACAGCATCGTGGTAGAGCTTCAGGAACTCCAATAGATGGTCATGGCTACCCTCGGGGACAGCCCTCTAACCTTCGGAGCCTCGACAACCACGGGCTGTTTATCCCTTCCCAGAGTAGCTCACCACTGTTTTTACTTGTTAGAAATGTTTTTA
>Ga0080004_1109126_pt1 | contig 13865 bp, 11 predicted proteins | sample WasSprMetagenome_FD_69207 | JGI IMG/M metagenome (GOLD analysis project Ga0080004, IMG submission 69207) | Sulfidic aquatic microbial communities from Washburn Spring, Yellowstone National Park, USA - WS (SPADES assembly) (version 2) | ecosystem: Environmental > Aquatic > Thermal springs > Hot... | reverse complement strand
CAAGGCGAGTCAACCGGCGGGAAATTTGTGCCCCGCCATATCTTCGAGGAGCTAAGACGGGTGGAATTGGAGGCGGAGCTCCGCGAGCAGGCCATCCGCGATCCCCTCACAGGCCTCTACAACCGGCGCTTCTTGGATGAGGTTTTGCGGCGGGAGTTGGCGAGGGCCGAGCGCTACGGTCACGCCCTCTCCCTCATCCTCATCGACATCGACAATTTCAAGGAGCTCAATGACCGCTATGGCCATTTGGTGGGCGACGAGGCTTTGAAGCGGGTGGCCAAGGCCCTCCGGGAGAACATCCGCCGGGTGGACTACATCTTCCGCTGGGGCGGCGACGAATTCTGCGTGATCCTTCCAGAAACCAACGGCCCGGGCGCAAAGGAAGTGGTGCGCCGGTTCCAAGAACCCTTTGGGATCCTCGCCGAGGAGCCGGTGATCCGCCTTACCTTGGGCTATGCCACTTGGGATCCGCGAAAGGAACCAACTCCCAGTGTGGAAGACCTCTTCCGCCGGGCCGATCAACTCCTTTACGAGATGAAGCGCTCTAAGCCCAATCCTTAGCTTCCACGGTCATCCCATCTTCGGCGGCCACGATCTTGATCCCGAGTTTTTCCGAGGCCTGGGCGGCAAGTTCCCAAGGCTTTCCCCGGAGCATGGTCATCCCAAAATGGGTGAGCACGGCGAGTTTTGGTTTTACCGCTTGGATGATCTCCAACGCCTCGGGAAGGGAGAGATGGTCGATGTCGGGATTCCATTCCCGAAGGACAGTGTTGATCACAAGGAGCTGGCAGCCCAAATATTTTTCGGGAAGCTCCGGAAAGAATTTTGTGTCCACAATGAACCCAAGCCGGCCCTCATCGGATTCGAAAATAAGACCGTAGGTTTCCACTTGGCCATGGCTGTGGCGGATGGGCCTGATTTTCACGTTCCCAATCGTGTAAGAGTTTCCGTCCGAAAGGACCTCAATTCGCTCCAAAAATGGGCGCACGTAGCGGAGGACCACGGGATCCTCGCCTTCCAGGGCATCCATGGGCGCGAGGAGCACCCCGCGGCGCTTGAGCCCGCCATCGGCCATGGCCTCGATCATGATGTTCACGTCCGTGGAGTGATCGAGGTGCTTGTGGGAGAGGATGATGCCCGAAAGATCCAGAGGCTCCAAAGGAGGCCGTACTTTTCGGCACCGCAGGAGGGTTCCCGGCCCGGGATCCAAAAGGATTTGGGTTCCCGAAAGCTCTAGCCAAGTTCCCGCGGAGAACCGCAACTGCCGGGCCACCACAAACCGCGCGCCCGCCGTACCCAAAAACTTCACGAACCCCATCCCTTATCCTTTCCCAAGCTTTTCCTTCGGCCCTAAGGGGCATTATAATGGTTCACGGAGGTTTTCATGCGGATACGCTTTTTGGTCCTTTTGTTCTTGGGGATTTTGCTTTTCGGCTGTGCGCCTGCGCCGAATTTGCCGCCTGTTCCGCGGATTTCGGTGGAGCCCAGGCAAGGGGAGGCCCCGCTTTTCGTAAGCGCAAGCGCTCAAGGATCCTACGATCCCGATGGCTCCATTTCCGTTGTGCGTTGGGATTTCGGGGACGGCCAAACCGGGGAAGGCCTAAGCGTTCTTCACCGGTACGATAAGGAGGGCACGTTCCTCATTACCGCGGAAGTGGTGGATGACCGCGGCCTTTCCACAAAGGTCCAAATTCCCGTGGAGGTTGGGATTTCCTATCCCCTGGATGTTTTGGAGTGGCACGTGGAGGAGTATTACGCGGGAACCCGGGTTTACGGCCGGGTGAAGAACATCGGCGATCGGAGGATTAACATGGGCCGGGTAGCGGTGCGGTTTTACGACGAGAATTGGAACTTTGTGGAAGAACATTCGAAAATCCTCGGCGACCTTTATCCCGGCGCAGAACAAATTTTCGAGGTCACAAGCCCGCTTCGGCCGGTCTCCCCTGGTGGAGCGCCTCACCACACGATCTATACGGAAGTGATCCACGCCGATAGTCCTTGAAGGAGGGCCTAAGGGACCACGGATATGCCGAGGGACGCAATTTTCGTGGAAAACCTGGTGAAGGATTATCCCACCCGAAAGGGGGTAGTGCGTGCCCTTTCCGGGGTTTCCTTTCGCGTTGCCGAAGGCGAAATCGTTGGGCTTTTGGGCGCAAACGGCGCAGGGAAAACCACGATCATCAAAATCCTCTGCGGCCTTGTGCGGGCAACTTCGGGTAAAGCTGAAATTTTTGAGATTCCCACGCATCGGGCCGAGGTGGCCCGGCACGTGGCCGCCCTCCTTGAGGGTTCCCGCAACGTTTATTGGCGGCTTTCAGTAGAGGAAAACCTCCGCTTCTTCGCCGGCCTCCAAGGAATTTCTCCCCGCAAGGCCAAGAAACGTTCTGAGGAGCTTATTCATTTCTTCGGCCTTTGGGAAAAGCGCAAGGTCACGGCAAACCTTCTTTCCCAAGGGATGAAGCAGAAACTCGCTTTGGCCTGCGCCCTCGTAAAGGGAACCCCTGTTCTCCTTTTGGACGAACCCACCCTGGGTCTAGACGTGGAGGCCTCCCACGAGCTCCGCGGTCTCATTAAGGAACTGGCCTTAGCGCAAGGGAAAACCGTAATCCTTTCCTCCCACGATATGGGCGTGGTGGAGGACACCTGCGCTCGGGTCATTATCCTTTCCCGCGGCCGGGTCATTGCCGACGATCTCGTTCGTAACCTCCTTTCCCTTTTCCGCACCCGCGCCTATCGGGTGAACCTCCGAGACGGGCTTCCCGAGGGAGTGCTTCCTAAACTTTCCGCGCGTTTTCCCACTTTACGCTGGATCCCGGAGGAGCGGGCCCTGCAGGTGGAAATCCCGCCCGGTGGGAGCTTCTATGAGCTTGTGGATCTCCTCCGGGAAGCGCAGATTGAGATCGAGGGCTTAAGCCGAAGCGAGCCGAATTTGGAAGACGTTTTCCTACGCCTCATCCAAAGCGAAAAGAAGGAGGGCCAATGAAACGGATCTACACGTTCTTCGCCATCTTCATCCGCTTCCTCATTGAGCTTAAACGCTATCCCTTCAACACCCTCTCGGGCCTTGCTACCATGTATCTCATTTTTCTCCTCCTTTTTGCGGGGGCGCGTTACGCCCAAGGGTTCGGGGTGAACATCTTTGGGGAGGGGTTGGAGGCCTTGGTGGTGGGTTATCTTGTCTGGACCTTCGCTTTGGTGGCGTACTCTGACCTTTCCTGGGAGATCATGCGCGAAGCCCAGCAGGGAACGCTTGAGCAGCTTTACATGTGCCCATTTGGCTTTCGCTTCGTGAGTCTCGCTTGGGTTGTTAGTTCCTTTCTTTGGAGCTTCGTTTACGTCGGTGCGCTCCTTGGCCTTATGATGCTCACCACTGGGAAATTTCTGCACCTTCCATTGGGAACCCTTTTGCCCCTTTTGTTCCTCACCCTCGCTCCCATCTACGGGGTGGGATTCGTGATGGCCGGGTTGGCCTTGGTGTTCAAGAGGATCCAAGCGTTCTTTCAAATTTTGCAGTTCGCGTTCATCCCGCTTCTTTTCCTTTCCGGGGATAGCTTTTGGGCTAAAGCTCTTCCCCTCTCTTTGGGGGCGAACCTGATCCGAACGGTCATGGTGGAGGGAAAGACACTTGCGGAGCTTCCGGCTTTGGATCTCCTTATCCTTTTTGGGACCGCCTGCTTCTACTTCGGGCTTGGGCTTGTGATCTTCAAAATCTGTGAGGATCTCGCCAAGGACCGGGGGCTTTTGGCCCACTACTGATCCGCGCCGGGGATTGCGTTTTTCCGCGTTTTCGGTATAAATCGGACCTGGTTACGGACACCCCTATGGCTTTCGGGAGTCTCTCGTTCACCCTGGAATTAGCGCCGCCGAAAAGCTCGTGAGCGGAAGGGTCCAGTATGCTTACCGTCACCCTCATTTTCGTTCTTTCCTGTTTAGCCACGATCGCCCTCACCCTCCATCGTCCTTATCTTTACATCCGCACCCGCAAGCGGGAACTTCGTGTGGAAACGTATTTCTTTGGGGCGCTCCTTGGTCCGCTTTTGATCCTCGCTGCGGGCCTCCTCACCGGCTCGGACATCGTCCAAGGCTTGAACGGCACTGAGGAGCTTCGGCCCCTGGGGATCCTCGCCCTCTTCATCTCCATGGTGTTCATGAGCATCTTTTTGGACATCACCGGGTTCTTCGAGGCCTGCGCCCGCTACGCCCTTTCCAAAGCTAAAACCGATGGGACAAAGCTCTTTTTCGCTGTGTATATCGCTGTCTCCATCCTCACCATCTTCACCTCCAACGACATCGTGATCCTCACGTTCACGCCCTTTGTATATTACTTCGCCAAGCATGCCGGGATCAATCCCAAGCCCTATCTCATCGCCGAATTTTTCGCGGCGAATACTTGGTCCATGGCCCTTTACATTGGGAATCCCACGAACATTTTGGTGGCCTCGGCCTTTCACCTTACCTTTGTGGAGTACTCCAAATGGATGGTTCTTCCTACCCTGGCCGCGGGTTTGGCCAATGTGGGACTCCTTTACCTGATTTTCCGCCGGGAAATTCGGAAACCGATCCAGCCCGTGGCCCTCGATCCCTGGGAGGCCATCACCGATAAGCCCGGCGCGCTTTTGGGGCTTTTGGTGCTTGGGGGATGCGTGGTGGCCTTAGCGGTGGCGCCATATCTTGGGCTACCCATGTGGAAAATTTCCGTAGCCTTCGCTTTGGCCCTTTTGGCTATCCTAGTTTTGCGGGAATTCTCTGGGCTTATGCTGAGGCGGAAGCCTCAAAATGGCTCAACAGTGGCGGAGACCCTAAAACGCGTGCCCTGGCCCATCGTGCCCTTCGTCCTTTCCCTTTTTGTCACGGTTTATGCCCTTGATCGCTATGGGGTTACCGGCCTATTTGGCCGGAAACTCTACGGGCTGAGCCTAGGCTCCCAAGCCCTAACCGTTCTCCTTTTCGGGGTGGCTTCGGCGCTCTCCGCAAATCTTCTCAACAACATTCCCATGACTTTGGCCTTCGCCACGGCCCTGCGGGCGGTTCCCAAGGAGGCCGTGCTTCCCGCGGCTTTGGCCACGGCCGCCGGCTCAAACCTCGGGGCCAACCTCACCCCCATCGGTGCCCTCGCCGGAATCATGTGGATGACCATCCTCACCGGAAAAGATTTCCGCATCACCTTCAAGGAGTTCACGAAATATGGATTCCTCGTGACCCCGCTAAGCCTCCTTGCCTGCCTTTTGGTTCTCGCTGGGGAGTTCCTATTGGGGATGAGCGGGGCCTTTTAAAGAACTTTTGGGCTCGCGATTCCGTGTACGGAGGCGTCGAGGGCGATCTCAGCGATGTTGAACCCATGCTCGCGGATGCGGAGAAGGCTATCGGCGGCGATGGAGAGGGAGAGAGCGTTTTCCGGCTGGTCCCGGGCCGCGGCCTGGACCCACGGCCAAACCTCTTCCGGCCGCTCCTTTCCCTCCAAAACGGAATTGGCCCGAGCCGGATCGCGCTCCTCAAAGGCCCGAATGGCCTCGGCAATAACGCTTAAAGACACTTTGGCCAACCCTTGTAATCTTTCCGCGAAAGAGGGGAATGGGGGTGAGGCCAAGGCCAAAGCGGCCCGACACACTTTGGCTGCGTGGTCCGCTATCCGCTCCAGCTGATCCGCTACGCTCTGGTAGTGCCAAAATTCCTGGCGGGAGCGCCCCACTTCCTGTTCCAAAAGCAAATCCCGGAGAAGCAGGCCGAACTGGCGGGCCACAAGGAGCACCAATCGGTCCACGTCGCCATCCCGCTCGATCACGTCTTGGGCAAGCTCCTCATCGCGGTTGAGGAAGGCCTGGAGGGCATCGGTCCACATGGCCTCGGTGATCCCGCAGATCCGGCGAATAGTTTCATCCACCGGAAAATCCCGCACATCAGCCACGCACCCCAGGGTCACCGCGGAATGGGTTTCCCCGAGGATCTCCATGCCCACCAGTGATTGAGCGATTTCGCGGATAGTGCGGCGCTCCTCTGGTCGGAACCTTTTTCCCACCACTTCGATCACCTCAAATCCGGCGATGTAGTGGGCGATGATGTCCCTAAGGAGCTGGACTGAGGTTTTTCCCTCCATGCTGATTTGGCAGCGGTTGCGCTCGCGCACCGCCGGCGGCAAAAGGAGGAGCCCGCCCGAAGGCGTGGGAACCAACATCACCGCGGTGCCCTGCCCAACACCCATCTCAGTGGCCCATTCCTTGGGAATGGTCACAAGGAGCGTCCCCCCACCGGTCACCTGTACCCGCCTTTGGTACATTGCCCCTCCCTATAAAGTTTTTGGGAATTGTATGGTTTATGCTCGCAGGCTCAAATTATGGTTGCCAAAGAAGCAAGGTACCGTCCTCGGAGCCAGCGAGGAGGAGGCCGGTTGGGCTGAACCGCACCGCCGCCAAAATCGCCGGAAATGGGGACGAGACAAAAAGTACTTTTCCAGCCTGGACATCCCAAACCTTCGCCGTTTGATCTAAGGAACCGGTGGCAAGATAGCTACCGTCAGCGGAGAAAGCCACAGTTACGGTGCAGCTTTCATGGGCCCAGGCCTCCCAAAGCAATAGCCAGAAAGCGGTGTCCCACACTTTCAGGATCTTTCCCATCCCTGCCGCAAGGAGGAGCCCATCGGGAGAAAAAGCCACATCCCAAGTCCGACCGGGGAAATTTTGGAGTTCCCGGTGGGTATAGAGGTCCCAGATAGCCAGGCGATCGGAGCTAGCGGTGGCGAAAATCGGAGCTTTAGGGGAAGCGGCGATCCCCCATATCGAGCTTGTGTGAGCTTGAAAAGACCAAAGCCGGCGCTTTTCCTTGGGATCCCAGGTGAAAACGAAGCCATTGGCCCCACCGCCAAGGAGGAGGCCATCGTTCGTAAACGCTAGCGACCTCACCATCGTAGAGAAACCTGTGTCCTCCCAATAAAGCGTTTTCTCGGGCCAGGACCAGATCCGTAGGGTATTCCAACCCCCGGCAGCGAGGAAGTGTCCATCCCAAGCGAGAGCCTGCGCCGGGCCCGGAAACGGTAGCTCCGCTATCACCTGCCCGTGAGGCAGGCTTAGAGCCAAAACTTTTTCGGTTGTGCCGAGGAAGGCCAAGGAATCAGCGCAGGCGATGTCCCCAAGCCAGGAGGTTGGGTGGATGACCTTGGGTTCAGCCGCGCAGGCCAGGATTTCCACAATTCCCAACAGGATTCTCCACATCTCAGCCTCCTTCGGCCAGGGCTGGCCGGTAGAACTTTTCCAGGTACTCCTTGAGCATCCGGCGGGTGCAAAACCGCGGGGCTATGGTGCGGATGGCCTCCTTCATCATCCGCACAAAACCGTGGGGTATGCCATCGGCCGTCCGATCGTAATAAAGGGGGATTACCTTTTCCTCGAGGAGGCGATAAAGGGCCTCGGCATCGGAGGGGTTGCGGTCGCCCTGAATTTCTTCCCCTCCGAAGGCCCAACCGTTTTCGCCCGTATATCCCTCCGGCCACCAGCCGTCGAGGATGGAAAGGTGGGGAACGCCGTTGACGCTGGCCTTCATCCCGCTTGTGCCGCTGGCCTCAAGGGGCGGGAGGGGCGTATTCACCCACACATCCACCCCGGCCACGAGGAACCGGGCCAGGTGCTGGTCATATTCCTCGACGAAGGCGATGCGGCCAGCAAAAGCTGGATCCTTGGCCAGCCGGAAAACTTTTTGAATTAGGCGCTTTCCGTCGATATCCGCAGGATGGGCCTTGCCAGCAAAAATTATCTGCACTGGCCGGAGGGGGTCCGTCACCATCCTCTTCAGCCGCTCGGGATCAAAAAGAAGGAGGTCAGGGCGTTTGTAGGCGGTGAACCGGCGGGCAAAGCCCAAAGTTAGGACATGGGGATCCAAAAGGCTTCCCAAGGCGAGGACTGTAGAGGCTGGAGCCCCTTCCTGCCAGCGTTTTCTGGCCCGGGCCGCCAGCTCGGCAATGAGCGCCTCTTTGCGCTCCTGATGCACTGCCCAAAGCTCTTCATCCGGGATTTCCTTGGCCTTCTCCCAAACTTCTGGATCATCGGGTCTTTCCCGCCAAGCTGGGCCCAAGTACTTGTCTAAAAGGCGCTGAACCCGCAGGGGCTCAATCCAGGTGAAAAGATGCACCCCGTTTGTGACCGCTTCGATCCTGGTTTCCTCCCCGCGGAAATTTAAACCGCTCCAAATTTGGCGGGCAACCTCACCATGTTTTTTGCTCACGGCGTTAGCGTGTCGGGAAAGGCGGAGAGCGAAAACCGTCATATTAAACCCAGCTCTGGGATCTTTGGGGTTAGTTCCCAATTCCAAAATAACCTCGCGGGGAAAACCGTGGATTTCACAATAAGGCGTGAGGAACCGGTCCACTAGGGCAAATGGGAAAACGTCTGTTCCCGTGGGAAGGGGGGTATGGGTGGTGAATACCGTAGTGTTCCGAGTTTTATTCAATGCCTCCTCGAAGGATAGGCCTTTGGCCATGAACTGGCGGATCCGTTCGAGGAGGGCAAATGCTGGGTGTCCCTCGTTTAGGTGAACCACCGCCGGCTGGATACCCAGGGCCTCGAGGGTCTGCATCCCTCCTATCCCTAGCACCCATTCCTGTTTGAGCCTCTGCTCTAGATCCGTGGTGTAAAGCTGTTGGGAGATCGCCCGGTCCCAGGGAGCGTTCTCTTCCAGATCGGTGGTGAGGAGATAAAGGGGGACGCGGCCGATTTGGGCCAGAAAAACCTGGGCTTTTACGGGAGGGTCAAAGGCCGGGATGGTGATGCATAGATTCTTTCCTTCCTTTGCCACGGCTTGAAGAGGATGGGCACCCTGATCAATACTTTTATGGATGTCCTCGGGCCAGCCATCCTCGCGGATCCGCTGGGTCACATAACCCTGGGAGTAAACAAGGCCAACCCCCACCAGGGGAAGGGCCATGTCGCTTGCCTCTTTTAGGGTATCGCCGGCCAAAATTCCCAGGCCCCCGGCATAAATAGGGAGGGAAACATGGACCCCGAATTCCGCACAGAAGTAGGCGATAGGGCCAGGGAATTCCGGCCCGGGCCGGGCTAAATAGGCCCGGTATTCGGCCATGACCTGGTCGTAGATAGGTAAGAACTCCGGATCCTGGGCGGCTTGGTGGAGCCGCTCCGGCCGGATCATGCGGAGCATGAGGACGGGATTGTGGGTGCTTTCCCGCCAGGCCTGGTAATCGAGGGCTCGGAATAGCCTCCGCGCCCAAGGATGCCAAGTCCACCATAAGTTGTATGCCAATTCCTCAATCCCGCGGATTCGCTCCGGTATTGGTTGCATTCCCATCTCGATCGGCATGCTCGCATCTTAGGCCCTTCTTTTTCGCTCGGCAAGAAGTACCATCTTCAAAGATGAGGGATCGGGAAGTCGTGGAGGTGGCAGGGGAGCCTAGCCTCCTTACGGACGAGGATCTTTGGCTTTTCAACGAGGGGAATCATTCTGGGCTCTACGAGGTTTTGGGCGCGCATCCCATTCGTTGGCGGGGAAAGGCCGGGACGTATTTTGCAGTTTGGGCCCCAAATGCTGAAGCTGTCTCCGTGGTCGGCGACTTCAACGGCTGGGTGGCCGGACGAAATCCTCTGCGGCCCCGGGGCACCTCCGGGATCTGGGAAGGCTTCGTTCCCGAAATTGGCCCAGGTACCCTCTACAAATACCACATTGTTTCCCGTTATGGTTGGCAAGGGTTTAAGGCTGACCCGCTAGCGTTCTTTTCGGAGCCGCCGCCGAAGACCGCCTCCATCGTTTGGGACCTCGCTTACTCTTGGGAAGACGAGGACTGGCTGCGCAAGCGCCGGGAAAAGAATGGCCGGGAGGCCCCCATCGCTATCTACGAGGTCCATCTTGGCTCCTGGCGGCGCGGCCCCGGGCGTTTCCTCACCTACCGGGAAATTGCCCCCCTCCTCGCCGCCTACGTCAAGGAAATGGGCTTCACCCACGTGGAGTTCCTTCCGGTGATGGAGCACCCGTTCTACGGCTCCTGGGGATACCAGATCACCGGGTACTTTGCGCCCACAAGCCGCTACGGTACACCCCAGGATTTCATGTATCTCGTGGATTTCCTCCATCGGGAGGGGATTGGCGTGATCCTGGATTGGGTTCCTTCCCATTTCGCTTCCGATCCCCATGGCCTAGGCTTTTTTGATGGGACCCACCTTTATGAGCACGCCGATCCCAGGAAAGGCGTACATCCCGACTGGGGAAGCCTCGTTTTCAATTATGGTCGCCATGAGGTCCGGAGTTTCCTTCTTTCAAGCGCGTGCTTTTGGCTGGATAAGTACCATGCTGATGGGCTTCGGGTGGATGCTGTGGCCTCCATGCTTTATTTGGATTTTTCGCGACCGGAGGGAGCCTGGGTTCCCAATCCCCAGGGCGGCCGGGAAAATCTCGATGCCATCCACTTTCTCCGCCGGTTCAACGAGGAGGTCTACCGCCGTTTCCCCGATATCCAGACTTACGCCGAGGAATCCTCGGCCTGGCCTGGGGTTTCCCGGCCCACCTACGCGGGCGGGCTCGGTTTTGGGTTCAAATGGGATATGGGCTGGATGCACGACACCTTGGAATATTTCCGGTTGGATCCGATTTACCGTAAATACCACCACCGGAACCTCACCTTCCGCGGCCTTTACGCGTGGTCGGAGAACTTCGTGCTGCCCCTTTCCCACGATGAGGTAGTTTATGGGAAAGGATCGCTTTTTGGGAAAATGCCCGGGGATCCCTGGCAAAAATTCGCGAATCTTCGGCTCCTTTTGGGCTACATGTATGCTGTCCCGGGGAAGAAACTCCTTTTCATGGGCGGGGAATTCGGGCAAGAGCGGGAATGGAATCACGAAGGGGAGCTCGATTGGTGGCTTCTTTCTCGGCCGCAAAATGAAGGGGTGCGGCTTTGGGTTAAGGATTTGAACCGAATCTATCGGGAGGAACGGGCTTTGCACGAGCTTGATTGCGAGCCAAGTGGCTTTCAGTGGGTAATCCCTGACGATGCGGATTCCGGGGTTTTGGCATTTTTGCGGAAAGGGAAGGAACCGAGGGATTGTGTCCTCGTGGTGGCCCATTTTACGCCGGTGGTGCGGGAAGGATATCGGGTGGGTGTTCCCTTTCCCGGTTTCTGGCAAGAGCTCCTCAATAGTGACGCCAAAGAATATGGCGGAAGCGGGGTGGGAAACCTCGGCGGCGTTTGGAGCGAGGAAGTTCCATCCCAAAGTTTCCCGTTTTCCCTTTCGCTCACCATCCCACCGCTTGGGATTCTGTTCCTTAAACCCCGGGGCGAGGGAGGTTTGGCTAGCGAGGACCGGTCGGGGTAAGATTTTTTGACATGGCCCTTGCGAATGAACTTCGGCCAGGGACCACAGTGCGGCTGGAAGGGGAGCTTTTCCGGGTGGTGGAAGCGGTACGTCACACGGGAAGCGCCCAGCAAAAGGGCCTAGTTTATCTGAAGCTTCGAAATTTGCGCACCGGAGCCTTAGTGGAGCGCCGCGTCCGCCCCGAGGAGGAGATCGAAGAGGTGGAACTCGAGCGCCGGCCAATGGAATACCTCTACACCGACGGCGAGGCCTTCTACTTCATGGACCTCGAAACATACGATCAGGTGTCAATTCCAGCGGCGATGATCGGGGACTTAGAGATCTTCCTCCAGCCCAATCAGCGCGTTCCCGTGGAGTTCTACGGCGGAAGCCCGGTTTCCGTGGTTTTTCCGGAACTGGTGGAGCTACGGGTAGTGAGCACTGCCCCGGCCATCCGCGACAAAGAAAGCCACGTCTACAAACCCGCAGTGCTCGAAAACGGGCTCGAGGTGTTGGTTCCTCAGTTCATCAGCGAAGGGGACATAGTCCGAGTTAACGTCTACACTCGGGAATACGTGGACCGAGTGGAGAAGCGCGGCTAAGTTTTATAAATTTATCTGAACATTTGCGGATTCACGCGCCTGTTTGAGCCACTCTTGCCAAGCGGTTTCCTGTTTTTGTGAGGCGAGTAAGGACGCGATTTTGTCGTGAACCTGTTCGAGGGGGAGATTGTTTCCTTGAGCATCCACAAACTGTCCGGGGTTAGCTGTGTAATAAGCGGAGATCTCGTCCTCGCTCACGGTGATGCCGGCAGTGACCGCGGCCTTTAGGGCTTCCACCAGGGCCTGTTCCTCGGCATGGGGCTGAAGTTCGCTTCGGAATTGTTCCACAGTGAGGCCTTCCTTTTCTAGCTCCGCGGCAAGCTCCTCATCGGAGAGCCCGTAATAACTTTTGATTTGCTCGAGCATTTGGTCGAGGAGCTCGTTGACGCGCGCAGGATCAGCGGTAATTCCCCTGGCCCGCGCTTCCTGGATCTGGATCTTGCGGAGAATTAGGTCCTCAAGGACATCGCGCTGATAGCGGGTGAGTAAGGCCTTCCCTTCAGGGGTGTTGAGGATGGTTTGGGCGAACCGCGGGTACTGGTAGTACAAGGTGAAGAGAATTTGGTTGAGCTGAGCGGCGTTGTCCAATTCTTCCTTGGTGATGGGTTCCCCATTCACCACGGCCACCGGGGTTTGAGCTAGTCCGAGGAAACCTAGCCCGACGAAAACCGCTACCGCTAAGAGCTTTTTCACTTTTCCTCCTTAGCTTCCTCTTCTTCCACCATGAAGCCCGCTAACCTCCGCACCGCGCGGCGCAGGTTCTTCGCGAGCTTATCGTAGCGCACCCGCTCCTCCGGAGAAACGGAAGGCGGGGTTTTCTCCAATGCCTCCAGGAAATGCCGCATGGCCACGACCTGAGCCTCGGGGTTTTCCCGAAGGGCGATGCGGCCAGCCTTGCGGCAGACCTCAGCAATGTCCGCGCCCGAATACCCTTCCGTGCGGCGGGCCAGTTCCGCCAAGTCCACATCCGGCGCCAGGGCCATCTCTTTGGTGTGCACTTTAAAGATCGCAAGCCGCGCCTTTTCGTCCGGCAAAGGAACGTAGATGAGCTCGTCAAACCTTCCCGGACGAAGGAGGGCAGGATCGATGATGTCCGGCCGGTTCGTGGCGCCGATCACCACCACGCCCTTCAATTCCTCCAGGCCATCGAGCTCCGCGAGCATCTGGTTCACGATCCTTTCCGTCACATGGGGCTCGCCGATGGCCGTTCCCCGCCGGGGAGCCAGGGCATCGAGCTCATCGAGGAAGATCACCGCCGGCGCTACCTGCCGCGCCCGCCGGAAAACTTCCGCGATCCTTTGCTCGCTTTCGCCATACCACTTGGAAAGAAGATCCGAACCTTTCGCGGTAATGAAATTTGCCTGGGATTCGTTGGCCACAGCTTTCGCGAGGAGGGTCTTTCCCGTCCCCGGAGGGCCATAGAGGAGGATCCCCTTGGGCGCGCGGATCCCTAACCGCCTGAAGGCCTCAGGATTGATGAGCGGCAGTTCCACCGCTTCCCGAAGCAGTTGCTTTACCTCCTCAAGCCCACCGATATCGTCCCAGGTTACGGTGGGAATTTCGATCATGATCTCCCGCATGGCCGAGGGCCGGACCTCTTTCAGGGCGGCCTCGAAGTCCTCCTTCCGCACCACGAGCTCGTCCAAGATTTCCTTGGGGATTTCTTTGGCGTCGAGGTTGATCTTGGGGAGGACCCGGCGGAGGGCGTTCATCGCTGCTTCTCTCGCCAAGGCTGCAAGGTCGCTTCCCACAAATCCATGGGTTACCGCGGCGAGCTCGTCGAGGTTCACATCGGGAGCCAAGGGCATTCCCCGGGTGTGGATCATGAGGATCTCTTTTCGTCCTTCCCGGTCGGGGACGCGGACCTCGATTTCCCGGTCGAACCGGCCGGGTCGGCGCAGGGCCGGATCGATGGCCTCGATGCGGTTCGTGGCCCCAATTACGATCACGTTCCGCCGCTCTTTTAGGCCGTCCATGA
>Ga0080004_1105781_pt1 | contig 13868 bp, 17 predicted proteins | sample WasSprMetagenome_FD_69207 | JGI IMG/M metagenome (GOLD analysis project Ga0080004, IMG submission 69207) | Sulfidic aquatic microbial communities from Washburn Spring, Yellowstone National Park, USA - WS (SPADES assembly) (version 2) | ecosystem: Environmental > Aquatic > Thermal springs > Hot... | reverse complement strand
AAGTTACCTTGACCACCATCGGTCTCTTTCACGAGCCTCCTCAACAGCTCGATCGGCTTCCCCGATTCTATTACGCGCCAAGCCATCTCAGCGCCACCAGCCGGGTCATCAGCCAATCCGGCAATCATTAATGATAGCGATGAATTTGCGAGGAGGAGCCTCGTTAATGGATGGCTTCTTCCGAGAGCCCCTGTCAAGGCCTCCAAGGTTCTTCTGATACACATATCCCTGCTTTCCACGATTATCTCCTCAACTCTCGCCTTCTCGAGCCCGAAGCTCTCAGGGCTGAGTATCACCCGCCTAGCCTCCCCGTCCTTGATCCAGATCACCGTCGTCTCGGAGAATATTGATACCTCATCTATCCCGCCATCCCCATGAATTATCGCGGCCTCTTCTCTTCCAAGGATTCTGACCGCTTCAGCCATGCGCTCCACGAACTCGCGGGAGAAGACCCCAAGAACCTGAGCATTCACCGGTGCCGGGTTTGTTAAAGGGCCCAGCAAGTTGAAGACCGTCCTTATCCCGATCTCCCTCCTCACAGGCATAACATTCCTCATGGACTGATGATATCTCGGCGCGTAAATGAATCCGAAGCCCAGCGACTCGATGCACCTTGAAACCACCTCTGGCTCCAAGTCTATCCTCACGCCGACCTCCTCAAGGAAGTCCGCACTACCACAGTAGCCCGTGAACGATCTATTGCCGTGTTTTGCGACCCGGCATCCAGCAGCGGCGGCTACAAGCCCGGATGCTGTACTGACATTAATAGTCTTGACGGCGTCGCCGCCAGTTCCACATGTATCTATCAGTCTTCCTTTCATGGGGCCTACACGTATAGGTGTCGCAAACCTTCTCATGACCTCCGACATGGCGGCTATTATGGCTGGATCCTCGCCCCGTATGCGGAGGGCGGTGAGGAAGGCGGCGGCCTGAGCATGTGTCGCCTCACCTTTCATCAGTTCTTCCATACATCTCGCCGCGAGCCCTGGCTCTATGCTACCACGTTCAACGAGCAACCTTATCGCCTCGACTATTCTCATATCATGCCCCCCAAGAAGTTCCTGAGAATCCTGATTCCGCTGGTGGTTAGGATGGATTCTGGATGGAACTGCACGCCCACTATAGGTAGGCTTTTATGCCTGACCCCCATGATCTCGCCATCATCAAGTGATTTCGCAGATATCTCGAGGCAGTCGGGCAGGCTATTCTCATCGGCGACGAGCGAGTGATATCTACCGGCCACGAGTGGGTTCTCAATCCCCATGAATATCCCCTTTCCGTCATGACTCACGAGACTCGGCTTGCCGTGCACGACCCTCCTAGCCCTGACCACCCTTCCGCCGAACGCGTGGACTATCAATTGATGACCTAAACATACTCCCAGTATTGGTGTATAACGCGATAATCTCATGATAACATCCTCGCAGATCCCAGTGTACTGTTTCTCGGATGGATGACCGGGGCCCGGCGAGATTATGATCCTATCAGGATCGATCTCCTCAATATCATTCAAGGTGATCCTGTTGCTTCGCGCGACTATAGCCTCAGCTCCCAGCCTGCCAACGTAGTCGGCGAGATTGTAGACGAATGAGTCGAAGTTGTCCAGAATTAGTACGCGCATCTTTCACCAGCCTCCTCTAATGCCCTCACGAGCGCCATCATCTTATGCTGGGTCTCCTTCCACTCTCGCTCGGGAATAGAGTCCCAGACGATGCCAGCGCCCGCCTGGATGTAGGCTAGGCATGATCTCCTGATCAAGGTCCTTATTGTGATAGCGAAGTCGCAGCAGCCGTTCAGCGAGAAGTATCCAACCGCCCCCGCGTATGGGCCCCTTCTAATAGGCTCGAGCTCCTCTATTATCTCCATTGCCCTAGGCTTCGGCGCCCCGGAGACAGTTCCAGCCGGGAAGACAGCCTTGAAGGCATCATACATCGTGGCCCCATCTCTCAGCCTTGCCTCAACCCTTGAGACTAGGTGCTTGACGTGGCTATACTTGACCAGCGTCATGAACTCCTTCACCTCTACTGATCCAGGCTCTGCTATCTTGGCAAGATCATTTCTTGCGAGATCAACGAGCATAACGTGCTCCGCCCTCTCCTTCTCGTCGGAGAGGAGCTCGCGATCAGACTCCTCCTCAAGCCCTGGGTCTTTCATTCTCGGCCTAGTCCCGGCTATTGGGAACGTCTCAACCCTGACACCCTCAACCCTGACCAGCATCTCGGGGCTTGCTCCAACAATCTCGTCATCCCCGAGCCTGAGATAATACATGTAAGGTGATGGATTAAGATCGCGAAGCCTGAGATAGAATGGAAGTAGGTCTCCCTCGACCTCGAATTCGAGCCTCCTTGAAAGAACTACTTGGAAGATGTCGCCACGCTCAATATACCTCTTTCCAGCCTCCACGATATCCATGAACTCACCCATGCTCATGCTACTCTTCGGGCTTGTGTATCTGGGGCCGTGATTGTCAGGCAGTGGCCCAACATCTCTCAGAATTCTCTTGACCTCATCTAGCCTGCCATCCCCCGCGCATGAATAGTAGTATACCCGCCTCCCATGATCATAGATTAGCGCATCCTCAAATAGGCCGAACTTCATGAGTGGGAAGATACTGCCCGGTTTCTCGCATAGCCGGATATCCTCCCAGAGGAATGAGGATTCATAGGAGACATAGCCTACAAGGCCGCCGATAAACCTAGGTGAGGAGGGGGCGCTCGCGATCGGCGAGACTATGCCTCTTAGCAGATCCAGTGGATCGCCATCCACCTCACCGACAGAGCCATGCTCATGGATCCTCGAGAACCCTTCATAACACTCGATGATAAGCCTAGGGTCGAAACCGATGAAGCTGTATTCTGCGAGCCTCTTGGGGCCCGTTAGAGATTCTAGAAGAAAGGCATCCCTCCAAGCAGCTCTTATGGCCCCGAAAACTTGAAGAGGGGTGAGCCCCAGATCGAGTCTTATAAGCTTAAGCTGCCTCTCAGCATGATATTTAGAGCCAAAGACAGCCACCGTTCATGCAAAATAGGCATTAGTGCACAAATATAAACTTTAATGCCCAAAAGATGCATGCATCCCGCAAAGTATAATGGCGCCAGCACTAGGGATAAGATAAAAAGGCTAAACCAAGCGCATGCATATTATTGCGCAATGTTGGATGGCGAGGGTAGGCGGAGTAATCTTCAGGAAGCCCTCAGAGCAATTATCGAGACGGCCTTGGGGAGAAGTTGCTTCAGGGCCTGGGCTTCTATCTTAAGAAGGCTTTGGGCGAGGATCCCGTCATGGCACTCCTGAAAAGGACTAGAGGTTGAAGCCTCCCCGATTTATTGGTGGTTTACCTCCTCTATGACCTCATCGACCTCCTCAACCGATCCATATCGCCTCAAGTTAAGCTGCATCCTCCCCTTGAAGAGCTTGATGAAACCGTTTGTTACCTTAATGGTCGAGGCCTCCCTAACATCGTCTATCCTGTCATCCCAGAGGATCAGGTTTATTGCTCCTGTCTCATCAGCTATAAGGGCCTCGCTAAGCCTATGTTCCTTCTGATTTGTTTCAAGCTGTTTTAAGCATAATAAGAAAGTAGGGGGTTAAGGTCTTAGCGGTATTGGATTATATGTTTCATGGTGGTTGTAGGAAGGTTTCCAGGGTTCTGAGCATGGCTTTGGAGCCTATAAGCAGGTCAGCGGTACACTACCTTGCAAGAGGCATCTTATGGTAGGAGCAGTCTAAACGCCCTAGCATTCCTCAAGAAAGCATTGAGGGTGTGTATTAACAAGCCGTTGGTCATAGTTGATAGGGGTCCATGGTATAGGTGGGCATTGGAGAGGCTTGGGCTAGAGTATAGGCGTGAGAGGCTCGGTATGAGGAACAGGGTTGAGAAACTCTTCAGGTACCTAAAGGAGAGGACAATAGTATTCCACCATAAGATGAGCGTGAGAGACCATGTACATGGAATAACAAACCTCAAAATATTCCTAAACCTATTCACACTATATTATCAGGCCGCGAGGACTGGGAGGTGAGCGAAAATGCTTATCTGGACACTATTGAGCCTGCCATCAAGGTCTTTTTAACCCATTCTATGAAGACCGCTAACACTAATTCGCTAACATCCTTATCCTGCCTTCACCTCCCCCTTCTACATGTATCCCGCACCATCAATAATGGGCCTTCGATTCTATGGCATGTCGCCTCGGCGGCCTTCAGCTTGAATAGCATGGCGTCCCATAGCTCCTCCCAGACGTCCCCGAGATATTCGATCAACCGATCCCAGCCCATTATTCTGATTATGTCGCATCTTGTTACGCGCCTGTTGCCTCCTCTCACGCCCCTCACCACGAAATACTTGACCCCATCCCCCTCCCTGAAAGGTATTACGAATATCTGCTCCGAGGCCCCTCCATTGTCATGGAATCCTATTTTTAGCCGGCTACCCGGCATCCCAACATCATCATGATGATCTTCCATTTTCAGGCGGGTCCCCAAGGAATAAGGGCAGGCATGTATTAGGATGGTATTATGGGGGCATGGCTGGTTGCGTGGATGCTCTCGAGGAGGCGGGCATTATTGGGGGTCTTAGATTACGTGGACTCGACGCTTGCCGTTGTTAAGAGGTATGGGCCGCCGCCGGTCATCGCTAGGACGCTCGTATACGATGACCTCAGGATGCTAGACGGCTTCGCCAGGGAATACCGCGGATATGTTGGGAAGGTGATGGGCCATGTCTGCATGGAGCTACGAAGCCTACTCTACGAGACCTTCGAGGAGGGTGAAGACTCCGGGGGTGAGCGGTGATGCCCATGGAGGAGATAAAGCTCGCAGCAAGCTTCAAGATAGATCTCGCTGACGTTGATGAGGCGACGATCTCAGAGATATACCGCCTGTTCACGGAGTATCAGGGGATTGTGAACGAGCTCATCGAGCATGCTCACGCGCATAAGGTCACCAGCTTCATCAGCCTGTATCATGCGAAGTGTCGCGAGCTGCGGCAGAGGCATCCAACGTTGCCATCGCATTATATTGTTACTGCATGCAGGTATGCTGCCAGCATTTACGAGTCCTTCATAGAAATGAAGAAGATGGGTATGTGTGATAAGGAGAGGCCGATATTCAAGGGGCGGACAATATGGCTGGATGACCATCTATTCAAGCTCGATACCGAAAACTGGAGGGCTTCAATAGCGGTCCATGGAGGGAGATGGGTTACATTGAGGCTACTTCACGGGAAATATCACGATAGGTTCAAGAACATGAAACCGGGTGAGGCGCAACTAGTGTTGAAAGATGATGGTAGCCTTTACCTGAGCGTCGCCTTTCGTCAGGCCGTTGTGTTGCCGGAGATAAACACGAATGTCAAGGTTATCGCCGTTGATGTTAATGAGAACGCCATCGTCTACGGCAACGATGACTTCATCGAAAGGTTTGAGACTAACGAGGGCATTATTCGAACCCGCTATTTTCTTAAGCGCCGACGAATTCAGTCAAAGATTCGTAGCAGAGGGCTACGGGCGAGATTGCTGGAGAAGTATAGGGGCCGTGAATGGCGGAGGATTAAGGAAATCTATTACAAGGCCGTCAAGAGGATAATTGATAAGGCTAAGGAGGCCGACGTGAAAATAATTATCATGGAAGACCTTAAGCACCTTAATAGGAAGAATATAAGTTCCAAGGAGTTGAATGGAAGACTACATAGATGGAGTTATAGTAGGCTTCAAAAAATCTTAGAATATCAAGCAAAACTCTGCGGATTACATGTAAAGTACGTAAATCCCAGAGGCACTTCAAAGACGTGTCCTATATGCGGAGATGAGCTAGAGGAGAGCTCGAATGGGCGCAGATTAAGGAAATGTCAAAGATGTGGCCTAGAAGAAGATAGGGACATTATCGCTGTGAGAAACCTGACACGCCGATACTACGAGGAGTGCATGGATGCCAAAACCCCCTAAAACCTCTTTTGATCATCGGCGCCGGATAGATGTGGAGAGCCGCGTTCCCCCCGAAAGCCTCCCAATGAAAAAGAGGGAGGAAGGGCAAAAAGCCCAGAACGTTACCTCTTCGGCTTCTGTATCTTACCCTGCACTAGGAGCTTGAGCGGGACCCCATTAACGAGCTCCACCTTGTATCGGACCCCTGGAAGATCGCCCATGGACCTGCCTAGGGTTCCGCCTATCCCGCAGATTATTACCTCATCGTGCTCATCTATCACATTTAGGGATCCGTCGCCCGGGCAGAAGGCTGTTACAACTTTGCCATTCTTTATCAGTTGGACCCTAACACATTTCCTTACAGCTGAGTTCGGCTGCCTCGACTCTATCCCAACCTTCTGGATCACTATACCGCGGGCCATGGGTGCGCCCTCAAGCGGATCGACCTTCTCCTTGAGCCTCAGCATCCTAACTCGATAACTCCTCTGACTCCACCTGAACTTCTTCCTATTCAGCCGGAGCTTCCTTGCAGCGAATTCGCCGTTACCCATCCCAGCCCAAAGCAAGTCTTCCAGCTTTTAAACCTTCAGGCGCAAACAGCGCACCGGGCATGAGATATTATTATCAACGTAACCCGGCCCTCAGCTTGGAGCTCGACAAGCCTGTTCCCGGCGGCCCAAGCCATCTCGCCGATCTTCTTGGCGCCAATGCTCTTGAGCAGCCTCGTAAATGCCTCCAAGAACTCCGCGGCTTCCTTCTCATCCTCCCAGAGTATCTTCCATCGTAACATGTAGCTGTTGCCCTGCTCATAGAACTGGAGCACGTCGCCCCTCCAGCCCTCAGCCGACTTATTCGCGGAGAAGCCGTCGAGGTGCGCTCTAAGAACCTGCCGGATGAAGAATTCACCCATGACGTCTTGGTAAATGAGGCTCCAGCCTTCACCCGGAGACCGCGGTGGATCGACTTGAATGGGCTTCCATCCATCGAGGTACTTTTCCGGATGAAGAATTTGAGCTGTAGACCGCGGCGGGTCGCGGTAGAGCGTGTTCACCATGCTCCATCCACCCCGCTCATAGATATACCTCACGAAGGGCTCGCCATAGATATATGGGAAGAGCCAGAGAGCCTCAAGCGGCTCGAGGCTCGATTCTGGCGATGAGCCGCGTGGCCTAACACCATGCTCCAATAGGTATTGGGAACCTAGCAGGCCAGCCTCTCCCTCGACAAGAGCACTCAACGCGTTCCGCTCATCAGTGGAGCTTGGCCTAGGCAAGCTGAAGTATTCACCTTGGAGGATATGCATCAGCTCATGAGCAAGGATCGAGCCTGACTCAACCTTGTGGGATGGATCGAAAAACTCCTTCACGACATATATCGTGTGGTCGGCCGCTCCAGCTATCATGTAGCCGCTCACTCGAACTTTGAACTCTGTCAAATTGAAGTTATCGGGAATCATGAAGAGGGATTTTAGAACAGCTTCCTCGATCCTGACCTCTGTGATGTTAAGGCCTCCCACGCCCCAGTGCTCCATAACCCATTCCCTCGTGAGGACAATTATCTCAACATCTTCTTTGAAGCTTAGCCCACGGCGCGACTCAACCCAATCCTTCACATGTTGTAGGAGCTCATGGATAGCCTCCTCATACTGCTTGTCCGAAATTACCGTGGTCTCCGGCTTTAAGGCCAAGATTGTCTCCGTTACCGTTATGGTCTTGGCCGCCACCTGGCTCTGGGAGAGGAGATATGAGAATGTGAATGATGACGCCGCCGTGATTATTAGTATTAGGATAATCCATGCCCTAATCTTCATTAGCCGATGCCCTGCTTATGCTCGCGAGATAAAAAATGTTGTGTGTTACCGGTGTTTTTATGCTGGAGGCGGTGGGGGTGGAGACGGGCCCCTCTCAGCGGGTATCTGGAAGAACGCGATTACTTGGAGGATTATTGCGACGAGAGCGATTATGGCGCCCACGATGATTATCGTCAATATAGCGCCGATGAGATATAGGAGGGCTGCTGTGGCAAACATCTTGACGTTCAGGGCTGTGGCTATCGAGTTGAAGCTTCGCCTAATGAATATGGCGGCTATGATCCCGAGGATCCAGACGACGACGAGCACGGCTATCAGGGTCATGATCATTCCAGCGAAGGTAGCTATAGGCTCGCCCGTCAGGAGCAGACCCATGCTTCCGAGGAATCCCGCAACACCCATTACCGCCGCCACGATAACCGAGATTATCCCTATTATCATGGCGATCAAGTAGTTATTGAAGATCGTACGATCACCTACATGGTCCGAGATATACTTAACCGCGATGAGTACTAGGATGAGGCCGATGATACTTAGCACGGGGCCGGCGTAGGGGACGAATGACAAGAGCATTAGGATGGATCCAATGCCTCCCAGAAGCCTTGCTTGCTCTAGAGCTGGCATGCAGCAATATCGTCGTATACCGGGTATAAAAGGCTTTCAAAAATCCATGTGCTATAGATTTTCAAGGATCTTGACCAACGCCTGCTTAAAGTCTTCTGGGGATGCTCCCTCGATCCATTCGACCCTTTCTCTTAGGAATGCGTCGAGCCTGCTAAGTAGCTTGTCTCTCTCCTTGATACTCAGACCTACGATGGATTCTCCGATCTTATTGAGCTCCTCCGCCGGCTCTCCAAAGAAGTCCCCGGTAAAGGTTGCATGCATTATCCTGTCGCCGCGTACGGATATGCATAGCCTCACAGTCTTTCCCCTTTCAGATCTATGCACAATGCATCTCCTAATCTCCGCCTGCAAGCCCAACCCTCCTTAGTATCAATGCGTCCCTATCCCTATCCGGGCACCCCCTACATGGGCCTAGATTCCACACTATTGTCATGTACTTGTTCCTGTAGAGCTCCTCGGCAATCCTCTCCTCCCAGCTCGTCAGCTCACCGGGGATAAGCTCCACATCGAATACCTCTTCAAATCCCCTCAGGAGAGCCGCCTTAACCTCATCCATCGTTATCTCGCGGTTGAGCTCATCTCTCAGAGTCGTAACCCTCGCTCTCACGCTCCCCACGCCCTTGGCTTCAAGCTTCTCCTTCGGGACGTTAAGCACCCTTGAGAGTATTTCGATATTCGATCCCACGAGTAAGCATCCATGAATGAATAGGAGGTTTTTCGTGAGTGTTCCGGCCATGCCTGAGATCTTCCTACCCCCAACCTGTATATCATTTACCGGGATGAACTCGGCCTTCACGCCGAGCTTCTCCAAGCCCGCTATCACGGCCTCGCCTATCATCCTATACCCGTTCAAGATGTCGTCTCCCGGTATCGGGCTCGGCCTTCTAAATGAGATCGCATAATTGAGGTTACGTATATCATGATATACTGCCCCTCCCCCAGTGAATCTCCTGACGACCTTCACGCCATACCTCACGCACTCTTCAAGCTTTATCTCGAGGCTCACGCATTGGAAGGCTCCTATAACTATGGCATTATCATTTCTCCAGAATCTCAGAGTTGTCGGCGCGATCCCCTCGCCAACCGTCCTAGCCACAGCCTCCTCAATCGCCAAGTTATAGTATGGGTCTTCAGGCCGCTCAACCTCGAGGAGCCTCCACTTTTCTCCAGCTGGGGTCTTCCTCACGCTCATACCATTATCTTCCAGCGAGGGGGTACGAGATATATAGTTTAATGGGGCGGCGAAATTCTTATCATGTTCTGGCAGGTAATTCTGACGTGAGGCCCTATGGAGGAATGTGTTGTCGGCTTAGATGTGGGGACTTCTGGATGCAAGGTTCTTGCGATCTCGCGCGAGCTCGAGGTTGTTGGCGAGAAGTCCGGGAGATATCCCACGTATATACCTAGACCGGGTTGGGTCGAGCAAAACCCAGATGACTGGTGGAATGTTGCGCGACGCTTGCTGGCTGAGCTTGCTGGCGACCTACGCACTAAGGGATATGAGATAGCGGGGATAGGATTGACAGGTCAGATGCATGGGCTAGTGCTGCTTGACGAGCATGGCAAGGTCCTGAGGCCATGCATAATGTGGAATGATCAGAGGAATTATAGGCAGTGCCTCTATGCGATAGAGAAGCTGGGCGGGCTTGAGAACGTCGTAAGGCTAATCAATAATGGCATAATGCCCGGGTTCACCGTTGGTAAGATACTCTGGGTTATGGAGAATGAGCCGCACATATTTGCCAAGGCCACGAAGTTCCTGAACCCCAAGGACTATATCAGGTTCAGGCTGACAGGGGACTATGCCACGGACGTGAGTGACGCCTCTGGGACGCATATGTTCGACGTCAAGAATAGGAAGTGGTGTCGCGAGATCCTAGAGACCCTGAATATACCTGAGCAGATATTGCCGGATCGAGTTGTGGAGTCAAGCGAGGTGACGGGATACGTCACTGACAAGGTCGCTGGCGAGATTGGACTCGGGGGCGGGGTGGCGGTTGTGGGGGGCGGGGGTGATGCCGTCCTCCAGCTAGCCGCATCCGGCTCAACAAGCCCAAGCAAGCTATGCATACTAATAGGAACCTCTGGGGTTGTTGGACTGACCGTGGACGAGTATTTCGAGAACAGCGAAGGGATACTACAATTCTATTGCAATGTTATGCCTAGAAGATGGATGGTGTTTGGATGTACATTGGCCGCCGGCGGCTCCTTAGAGTGGTTCAGGGAGGCTCTCGCCGACAGTGAGGAGGCTGTAGCGAGGTTATGCGGCAGATCAGCCTTTGATATACTTTCCGAAGAAGCTCAGCAGGCTCCACTGGGGTCTAGGGGGGTCTTCTTTCTACCATACCTGGCTGGCGAGCGAGCCCCACACACCGACCCCAATGCGCGGGGAGTATTCATAGGTCTGAGTCTAAGTACTAGGAAGCCCGATATCGTTAGGAGTGTCTTGGAGGGTGTGGCCTATAGCCTGAGGAGCCTAGGCGACATGCTTAGGAGAAAGTCAAGGAGCGAGATAAGGGAAGTGTATATCTCCGGCGGCGGGGCCTTGAGCAATATCTGGAGGCAGATATTCGCGGATGTATTTGGGGTGAGGGTGAGGGTGCTGAAGTATAGCGAGAAGGGCGGTTCCCTGGGCGCAGCGCTGCTGGCTGGGATCGGGATAGGAATATGGAAGAGGTTCGAGGATGCCGTTGAAAGTCTCGAGATAACACATGAGAATGACTATAACCCGGAGAATCATGAGAAGTATGAGAGGCTCTTTAGGGTATATGAAAAGCTCTATCCAATCCTGAAGCCCGCCTTCGATCTCATCGCCGAGGAGGCGCAAACATAGAGGCCGCGCATCCTCAAGCCCTTTTCCACATAATCTTTTACCGCCTAGACTTTCTCAGGAGATATACTATTAGCCCATTTTCCACTATCCGCTCCCATCCAGATAGGTTGGAGAAATATGCGTCTTCCGATAAGGGTATTATAAGGATGTCCGCGCCAATCCTGCTGCCGAGCTCGGCAAGCCTTGGTATAATCTCGGATGGCGGTCGAATAGAGTAGATCAGATCTGCGCCCTCATAAACCCTCTCATTAGGCTCGAATATATCGTCAACAAGAGATTTTACCCCTATTTCGCTAAGCTCTCTCACGGCCTCAGGATCAATATCCGTTGCTATTATCTCGGCATTAGGCAATAGAAATCTCAGCTGCAGCAGCGTATAGGGTGATCGACCCACTCCGACCTCAATTATCTTCCTAGCCCTCGGGTATAATTTTGAGATTAGGTGAGCTATCTTAGAAAAAAATCAGAATCGGTACCCGTCGCCACCCCCTCCCATACCTCTTCAACGTTGAGATGGCCTCCTCCAAGGTCCTATAACCCCTTCATGGCCCTACATATCTAAGAATAGGAGGCTTACCTTTATGCCTTTATTTCTTGGGACCTATCCTGAAAATGAAGGAAAAATAAAAAGTGGGGTATTGTGATATGGTCTTCCACTTTACGGCATATCCATCTCGGCGGCCTTCAGCTTGAATAGCGTCGCGTCCCACATCTCCTCCTAGACATCCCCGAGATACTCGATCAGCCGATCCCAATCCATTACCTTGACCATATCACATCTTATTACGCGTCTATCGCCCTCCATCACGCCCCTGACCACGAAATACTTGACCTCGTCCCCATCCCTGAAAGGTATTATGAATATCTGCTCCGAGATCCCTTTATCGCCATGGAATCCTATTTTTAGCCGGCTTCCCAGCATCATCATAATAGTCTTTCACTTTCAGGCGGGTCCCCAAGGAATAAGGGCAGGCATGTACTGGGATGGTATTGTGGAGACATGGCTGGTTACGTGAATGACCTCGAAGAGACGGGCATTATTGGGGTCTTGGATTATGTGGACCCGACGTTTGCCGCTGTTGAGAGGTATGGGCCGCCGGTCATCGCTGGGACGCTTGTATCTGATGGCCTCAGGATGCTCGACGACTTCACCAGGGAATACCGCGGGTATGTTGGCAAGGCGATGGACTACGTCTGGGAGGAGCTACGAAGCCTACTCTACGAAATCCTCGGAGGTGAGTGAAGGTGAAGAGGAATTGTACTGTGGAGCTGGTGGTTGATGAGGAGACCGAGAAGAGGCTGAGACAGTTATGCGATCTTTCATCGAAGCTATGGAACGAAATTAATTACGCCAGGCTGAAGACGTGGATGGAGAAGAAACATGTTGACTTTAAGGCGACGTATAGGGAATTCTACGAGAAATACAAACCATTGATAGGCGCCGTCACGACGCAGACGATCATAAGAAAGAATGATAAAGCGTGGAAGACCTTCTTCAGGCTATTGGAGCTGAGGAGGGAGGGGAGGCTGCCGCCATTCATGGCGAAGGTTAGTCCGCCGGGATTCGGCAAGAGGAATGGATCTAGGACGTTGTGGACCATTATTAGAAAGGATCAGTATAAGATGGATGGTGATAGGATTGTTCTTCAAGGTCTCGGCGCGGTTGGCTGGATAGAGGCGAGGTTCAAGGGCCCGATATATTTGAGGGGTGAGCGCGGAGAGCTCAGGATATGCTATGACGCCGATAGAGGGAAGTGGTATGTCCATATAGCCTTCTCCAAGGTCTCTGAGAAGATGGTGAGGGGTGAGTGGAGGAGGGTGCCACAGCAGCCGAAGGGCAATTTAACAGCTGGCATAGACATCGGGATAAACAATTTAATGGCGATATATGTCGAGGATGGCTTGACGAGGCTCATCAACGGCAGACCATTAAAGGCGATCGCATTCTATTGGAGGGAGAGGATCTCCAAGTATCAATCCGATGTTGAACAAATATGGTCTGAAGACGTCGAGGAAGCTTAGGAGGATGCACGCGAAATGGAGGAGGCAGGTAAGACACTACATAGACGCTAAGGTGAGGGAGGCCGTAGAGTGGCTCTATAATGTCGGCGTATCCACGATTAAAGTTGGCTATCCGAAGTGTATCGCGCATAGGAACGGCAACTTCGACAACGTCAATGTCTGGACTTATGGCCTTCTGCTGAGGAGGATTAGAGAGGTCGCCGAAGAATACGGTATCAACGTCATCTGCGTGGACGAGTCTTATACTTCGTCGAGGTGTCCATTGCATGGTGACGGCTGCGGCGTCAGGGTATACCGAGGATTATTCAAGTGTACGCGGCTGGGCAAGATATTCAACGCCGACATTGCAGCAGCATACAACATACTGCTGACACCAGTAACCCCCGAGCCCTGAGAAGGGGAGGGGGTAATGGCCGGAGACCCGGCCAAGGGCTGAACCTCCCAAAAGGGAGGGATGTAGCCCAAACCTCCCCATTCAGGGTGGGGAGGAGGTCGTCTTAGAAAAATATGCTGGTGGGTTAGTCGAGCTCGGGTGACCATTCAAATATCTTTCCGCGTTCTCGCATCCTTCGGTCAAGATTGTTGAGCCTCTCCTCAAGCTCCATTAGCCTCTCCAGCATGATCTTTCTCTCGATAGCAGCGACCATCTCTCTCG
>Ga0080004_1122296_pt1 | contig 13873 bp, 15 predicted proteins | sample WasSprMetagenome_FD_69207 | JGI IMG/M metagenome (GOLD analysis project Ga0080004, IMG submission 69207) | Sulfidic aquatic microbial communities from Washburn Spring, Yellowstone National Park, USA - WS (SPADES assembly) (version 2) | ecosystem: Environmental > Aquatic > Thermal springs > Hot... | reverse complement strand
CTCTCTGAAGAATACCCTCGCCACACCGTCTAGATCTGATATTTCCAAGACTTGAGTAGTCAGATCTATGAAATGAATATCTTCATAAATAAGTTTTTTAAGAACATCATCATCTATAAATATGCTCATTCGCAACCTCCATATGATACTTGATGTATCAACATAAAACTATTAAAAATGTTTATAAGCGAATAATAAGATTAATTTTTTGATAATACGATGGTCGAGATCTCTTTTATACAGATGATTCTATCAGTATTCTCAGGTTTTTTAGTAGGATTCTCGTTAGGATTGATCGGCGGAGGAGGATCTATACTTGCAATACCTCTGTTAATATATCTGGTGGGCATAAAAGATCCTCACATGGCGATCGGCACGACAGCACTTGCCGTAGGACTTAACGCATTTATAAACGTCATACCACATATAAGAAAAGGTCATGTAGATCTTAAGACAGGATCTGTGTTTGCAGTCTTAGGAGTATTAGGAGTATTATCAGGAGCCGAGCTAGGTCTCGTGACACCTGGAGAGAAGCTTCTTCTACTATTCGCCATACTAATGATCATAATCGCAATATACATGATTAAAAGAAGATATGGCGAAGAACAGGTCTCTTCTCAAATAAAAAGATCTTATATAAAAATTATGGGGACAGGATTTGTGGTGGGATTTGCATCAGGATATTTCGGGATTGGAGGAGGATTTCTCATAGTCCCAGGCCTTATATACTCAGGAGGATTAGATATTTTAAAAGCAGTAGGGACATCACTGATCTCTGTAGGGATCTTCGGTGTCACAACAGCATTAAGATACTCATTAAACGGCTACCTAGATCTTCCGATATCAATCTTATATCTATTAGGAGGAGTATTAGGAGGATGGCTTGGAGCACATGTGACCACTACAATATCTAAAAAGACTCTCACAAGAATCTTCGCAATAATAATGATCCTTGTTGCCATATACATGATCTATAGAACCATACACGGTTGATACATTCATACATATTAACTAGATATATGATATAACATGGGTCTTGTCATGCAAAATAGACTATTAATAATCATAATCATGCTAATAATGATCTTGGCGTCGTCTGAGACGAGAGTTTTATCAGCATCCACAGATCTTCCTAAGATACATGTTTATAATGATGGAAGCGTATTCATAGAATACTCAGAGGCCAGAGACATCAAAGACAGCGGACACATGATCTTTTGCTATCTCTTAGATATTGATGAAAACAGTTATTACAATAAGATCAATATTATTCTGAGGACAGGCTTCTCATGTAAGGCCGGTCTCAACTGTACATATATGACCATGATAACAAACGGCTCTGGAAAAAGATATGATGATTATTATGAGTATAATGCTAAGATTAATATCAGTGTTTATGACGATGTGAGAGGGATCATAAATATTTCATTTGACAAGTTTATTTATAAGATTGATATGAGAAGTTTATCAGGATCCTTAGGTGGAGAGCTGGATCTAAGGGCTTCTGGAGAGTTTAGAAAAATATTTTTATCACAGACATTATTAAACATGTTGATCAGAGGTTTCATGTCTCAGAGAGACATATCATGGATCAAGATAAACAATCTTTCCACTCAGATAAGTGGAGACATGATCAAGATTAAATATGATTTAGAGATAAATTTTGAGAGGATCATCGAGAGAACAGGTCTGAACATATCAGATGTCAAAGAGCTTCTGAGAAACTTTTCATCTAGAGAAGACAAGATATATATCTTCTACAACGTCTCTCATATTATTATAGAGATGTATGTCAGAATTGATTCAGATATAAACAAGAGTTTGAGAGAAGATATCGCCTATCTATATAATATACAAAAGATTTTCAGAACAAAAATTTTAGAATTAATAGATCATAAGCTGAATATTTCTACAGAGCCTATTTATAAGAAAGATTCTGTGGAGAAGATCATGAGTTTATCTCGAGATCTTGTGAATATGCTCAGAATATTAAATTCAAAAGCTGAACTAAAGATAGAGTTGAAAGATGGCTTGATAAAGATCAATGCTACATCACCGAGGATTATAAATAGAGAGTCTAAGTCTCCAAAAGACACTTTAATGACTTTATACATCTTAGCCTCAAAAGCTGATGAAATATTTAAAAACATAGATCTATTGAATAAAGAGGTTGAGCTTGTTCCAGAAGCTGGAGTAAAGATCCTTAGAAACGGCACTGAAGTCGAGAGAATAAAACTGAGAGAGATCCCAGATCTAGATGTTGTATCAACCTCTTCTCAGACAGCGACAACACAGATCATATCTGCCACAATCATAATAACAGTAATAGTTCTGATATTCATAACAATATTTAGACAAAGATCTTTCAGAAAGATAAGTCTCTAAGCCAGATAGAAAAGATCTTTACTGTCTTGTCAAATGATCATGTTAAGAATGATCTTTTCTCGCTTTTTCTTAGTCTCGAAGGAGGATCCCAACTAAATCTCCAGAGACCTTTAGCAACATTTTCTAAAACTATCTCAAATTCTCCAGTTAAAACATCACTTATCAAAGGTTCGTCAACATGTGGAGATACAACAAGATCGATCTCAATCTCTTTAGAAGAGACATCTTCAGCAACGATCATTGCTTTAGCACTCTTTCTGACAACCCATACTCTAGAAGGTCCTCCTGCGGTCTCAAAAATCTCTTCTTTTGAATCTGGAGGCGGAGGCCATATGCCGAGAGCTTTGGCCAGAGAGATCGGTATCATAAGTTGTGGAGAGTCGGCTTCGTAACCACTATTAACCAGAGCCACAGCCTCTAAAACTTTATCTTCTCTCCAGATCTTTAGTCTCACTCTTACGGCCATACACAAAGCCTCTGATCCAGCCTACTCTAATTTTAACAGCTCTGATATATCCAACACGAGTCAGAGACTTCTCACCTAACTAAAATATTTGCAATTTATAATTTAATAACACAGTTTTTCATCAGAGTCATAATATATATGCAAAGGATCTTTTGATAATTAGGATATCGAGAGACCTTCATCTAGATCATCATATATAAGAGTTTTAATAAGATTTTGTTGTTTCGAAGTTTTGTCAGACTGAATACTCGTATATATGTTTCACATGCGTAGGATCTTTTATCTTCTGAATCAGTTTTTCATCAGCTGTATATAATATTGTGTCTAACAAATATGATAATGCTACATAAGCCGCGTCATATATAGATACTCCTTTTCTATAAGAGATCTCAACAGTTTTAAGAGCAAGTTCTCCTCTAAGATCATAAGTAGTTATCTGATAATAATCAAGGATCTTAACTATCTCAGCCAACTCTTCTTCTCCGAATGCACCTGAGAATTTAAGTGCGTTAATAACCTCATATGATAAAAGACTTGGAGCCGTCAGATCTATCAAGCCATTAACATATGAGTCTCTGAGAAGCCTGGCATTTTTAGAATATTCTTCTTCAACAAACCATTTGACAACTACAGATGCGTCTACAACAACTATCTCTTTTCTCTCCATCTTCTTATCTCCTCAACACTATTCCATCCCTCAACTTTACGAGAAAACTCTTCAGATCTTAACGCAGCCATCTTTAACTTCTCAACATCTTTAGACTTTAATTTAGAGAGCTCTTTATTAACAACTTCTTCAATAGCTTTTCTCACAACTTCACTCCAATTAATATAACTCAACATATCCATTTTTCTCTTAAGCTCTCTACTAATACGAAAACTCACCACAACTGACATAGACATACCCTGAGAAATTATAACAACAAAATATATAAATGTATTACATGAACATAAAGAACTATATTACATGGGAAGGATCTTACATAGAAGACTTGAGTATCCATAAATATCTTCTCTATTAATAAGCTTTTCCTCTTATCTAACCTTAAAAAGGCGAGGCTTTCAGCTGTAATATGAAGTGCAAAATACGAGCTTTGATGAAACCTTTTTTATCATGATCAGAAATTCGCTATGTTCACTTCATTTACATAGAAGAATAAAAATATGTTTTTGTTTAAACACATGTCATATGAAACCATAAGATCTTAGTGTTTTATGTTTAATACTAAGGTCTCTTTCTTATCTATAGATAACGTGATTTTGTTATCATAATATTTAATGAACTCTGATCTCTCAAATGAAGATCTGCTGATCAATTCGACATTTTTTATTGGTAGAGAGCTTTCTATACTAATTTTCTCGGGATCTCCATGGTTAATTATTATTAGAATATCTGAGTCTTTTCCGTAGAACGGCTTCACTTCTATTTGTGATGAAGATGTTCTATATCTTATTTCAACACCTGATTCTAATGCTATTGATCTGAAGAGATTTATAATAGATTTTCTATATGGATCCTCTAGATTCATATGATCTGATAATGCAAGAATCATCTCTATAGGGATGAGCATTGTATACACATTTCCTCTACCTCTTCTAGTTCTGAAGAGCACAGGTCTCTCAGACGCGTCTACTGCAAGAACATCTGCATCAACAGGCTCTGCATAATATGTGTATATTGATGTCGGTGTGTCAATAATGATCTTGCTGTCTCTATCTATCTCATTGAATTCTCTTATAAAACTGATCGTTATGCGACCTCGGTAGATATTGAGCGTTCCTGTCCTAGACTTGTTCTCGACGCCCATCAACTCGCTCCATAAATGTGTTGCAGCCTCATAACCAGCAATATAATCTCCGAATCCTTTTGACAACGATATATACAAATTGCCGCCTTCCTCAACATATCTCAGAAGTTTTCTCCATGTAGTTGATAAAGCAACTATCAGCGAAGGCATGACAAGAAGTTTTCTTTTATTCAAAACTTTTTCTAAATCCAATTCATAAATCATTGTGTTATCAACACCTGCGGAAGACAGCAATATGCTGGAGATTATGAGAGGCTGAACAACTCTCCAGAAGCCCATTCCATTTCTATACCAGACGAACTCATAGTCTCTGAAGACATAGAAAGGCGTTATTATAGATGTCTCAGGTCTTCTCTTAAAATCTATGTGAAAACCTAGTCTCTCAAGACTTGAAATAGTCTCAGAAAATCTTTTCACAACTTCTGCAGAAGGCTTTAAAGATCCGTCGTATCTGACAAGACCATATCTAAGCTCAAGAGGTCTCCATTCATAGGGAGGCTCGTTCTCAAGAGAGAAATCTGAGAAACACCATATGAAAGCTCCTGAGACATCATGAGCAAGTGCCGTATAAAGAACTTCTTCAACAGCTCTGGCCTGAAGCTCTTCAGATAATAATGCTGTTGAGAAGCCGAACTCCTCAAGTATCACAGGCAGATCTCCACTGTTTCTAAACAACTCTATAAACGCTCCATAACTAAATCCTTGTCTCACATCATCTGTGTCAAAAATATATAGATGAGGACCTACGTAATCCACTATATCACGTATATTAGGTGTCTCCTGCATATAACTATCAGGAACGTCTCCAGAAGAGATCAGATGATTATTATCGATGCTTCTTATAGTCTCTGAGAAAGCTTTCAAAAGCTTAAGAGCTTCATCTCTATTCTCAGCTCTCTTCACAAGACTAAGCTCGTTGCTTAATATCCAACCGGCGACAGCAGGATGATCCTTGAATCTCTCAACTATATCCTTGACAAATCTCATCGTCTTCTCAATAGAATGAGGCTTATAAAGATCCTCGAATCTAACCCATGGAATTCTCCAATTTTTTCCGCTCATATGACCTACTAAAAAAGTCACAAAAACCATGATCTTATTTTCATAAGCTACGTCAAGAAATCTTCTCAATCTATCCAACATATGTTGATTAATTTCTCCATTCTCATCAGCAAAATCCTCATCTTTAATAAACATTCTGACAGTCCTGACACCGATCTCTCTCATTATAGAAAAATCCTCTCTAACAGAATTCTCATCCCAATCAATCCACATTCTCAAAGCATTTTTTCTAGGCCAATAATTTACTCCCAGTAGAAACCTGAAGCCTTCCTCCATAAAAATAATATCATCAATAACTTTGTATCTCATGAATATAACCTCAACATCCTTATCATATAATTACAGTGAGATATTAAATCTAACCTTATGATGAGAATAACGTAGCTTGATATGATCCAGTTTTCAACTTATTACTCAAATGATAATGAGAAAATCTTAGGATCATAATTCTTCTGAGAGCATTCTAATAGATCTTCTATTAATATGACTATGATTAAGAATATAAATGTTTAAACATATATATTTATGGTGTCTATATGCCTAAACGTACAACAGTCATTTTAGATGATGATGTTTATGAGAAAATTGTGAGAGAAAGCATAAAGAGATATGGTACTACGAGAGCATTATCAAAGATAATTAATGATCTTTTGAGAAAAAGTCTCTCATATAAAGAGGATCTTGTCAGACTTATATATTCTGAAAAGATTATTCACATATCTGAAGAAGATTTTGAAATTTTTCGTAGAGAGCTCGAGAAGAGGTTTGTCTCACGTTGATTATTGACACAACATATCTTCTCCCACTTATCGGCGTAAGCATAGAGAAAGATCTGTTGAAGGCTATTGTGGAGAGGAGGACAAAAATAGATATTGATATAGATGATCTTGCTGTAAGTCTCATATCATTATTTGAGCTTCAAGCAAAAGCTGTCAATCTGAATATATCCTCTCAAAATCTTGCTAAAGCTATTGAAATTATAAATTCAAGTATTCGAGTGATACCTTTTTATAATAAAGAGGTGATCGAATATTCATATGAGGTCTATAAGCTGTTGAGAGATTATATCGACTCTATCATAGTGGCGACAGCAATATCTCTTAGAGAAGATCTTGCTACTGAAGACAGAGTTATATTGTCAGTTAAAAAAGATCTTGAGAAAACATATGAGATAAAGATCTATAGCTATAAAGATCTTGTGATAAAATAATCGTATGATTCTCAGAGGCAATCTTTTGATTCACATGATATTATAATCTTCATTTAATCTTCTCTCGATTTATCCTCTTCAATAACTTTAAACCCTATTAATCTGGCAAGATCCTTAATATCCTCAGCAAAATCTCCATAGAATACAACTCTATGCCACGTCCATCTCCAGTTTCTAGCTAAAACTCTCACATTTGATGTTGCAACTAGTTTTGTAGCGCAGGCATGGCCGCTGAACTCGTTTCTTAATGTTTTGGCTTTATGAATTATGATAGTCTTCTGATCAGGTATTATCTGTGCTGCTGTGATAATCTGATTAACCGGCAAATCGACATATACAGAGGCTTTTTTCAGACCTAGATGTGCAGAAGTTATTGAGTAAGAAACTCTGATATTTCCTCCCAAAGGATTTATAGGCGCGTAACAATGGTAATAGATGATCTCGTTGTTTTTATAGTCCAAGACTGGGTCCGAGATGAAGCCAGGCTCGTTATTTAATAACCATATTATTAAGAGCATAACTGCTGAATAAGGGTCGGCCTCACATACAGGCACATATCCGTCTAGCCACAGCTGCATATATCCTAGACAAGGCCATGCATCTAGAACCTTAGAATCATATAAATTGATACAGTCCACAGCAATTGAATCAGCCTTATGATCTTCTAAAGCTTTTCTCATAGCAATATATAGTTTAGCGGCTTTGAGAATATCTATATGACTAGTCTCGTAGACGCGGTCAGCATTTTTAATCCATTCTCTCATATATTTCTCAGCCTCAGCATCATCAGTCTTCATATAATATTTCTCTACAAACTCTCTCCCATCAATCACTACAGGCTCTATGCCAAAAAGATCATGTATCAAAGAAGAGATCTTTCTAAACCAGTCTATATTCAACGTGACAAATAAGATTCTAGTCATCTTAAGTCTGGCCAAGACTTTGAGAAGCCTAATCTTTTTAATAACAATCTTATCATCAAGATCTCTGATGGAGATCCCTATCACAGGCCTGTTCTCCTCAACAGCTCTACTATATTCAAGAAGAAATTCACCACCTCCTCCATAAGACTCTGCTATAAGAACAACAGGCTTGCCACTCTCAAGAAAAACTCTTGTGGCACCTCCAGACCATGTGTGTAAAAGAACAACTACAAAACCAATAGAATCTTTCTCAGAATCTAGGACTTTCACGGCATCATCAACGTTTTTAACAACATAAAAGACCAGGTCAGTGTCTGAAAAATTGTTTCTTAAGACATAGATAAGCTTGTGCATCTCTTTCTCAAGCCATTCTCTGATCAAAGGAGGCCCTCCTAAAGCACCTGTGTAGCTATTAGGAGAAGTCTCTGGAGAAATAAATATTATAGGGATCCTGATAGTCGCTGACAAAATACATCCCCTTAAAAAAGATTATAATATTATTATAATATTTTAATAATGTTAATCTATGTGAATAGACTAATTATTATGATTTGATAAATGACTATGCCATCGACATTTTTCAGTCGGCTATTAACATTATTGTTTATCATTATCCAGCTTCTATAAAGATAATTTATGAATCTATCGATATAAAGATTTTTATCATCTATTTTATGTGATCATATCACAGATCATTTATCATATTTGTTTTAAAGAGATAAAGGATCCTTCATTAGTTCTCGAGTAAATTTGCTGAAAATTTTAATATATTGTTTAATAAATAATCGATTGATGAGAGAAGACACAAGTTTTTTATTTGATAAATATGCTGATAAATATGATCTTTGGTATGAGAGGAATTATTTCGCATGGGCTTCTGAGCTTGAGCTTGTGAAAAGATTTAGATGTGAGAAGGCTCTTGAGATAGGTGTTGGCTCTGGAAGATTCGGCTCATATATTAATATATTGGCAGGCATAGATCCTTCTATAAGACTTCTTGAGAAGGCTAGAGATATTGAAAAGATCCTTGGGTATGGTGAGCATCTTCCATTTAGAGAAGGATCTTTCGAATGTTCTTTTTTAATTGTCACGTTATGTTTTGTGAAAGATCCTTATGAAGTTGTTAGAGAGGCTTTGAGAGTATCTGACAGAGTGATAACATGTATTGTGCCCAAAGAATCTTTCTTAGGAAGAAGATATGTTGAAGAAGCTGAGAAGGGTCACATATTTTATTCAAAAGCAAGATTTTATACTACTCAAGAGGTTATCAACATGTTTTCTAAATATGATGCTGAGCCTAACAGAATCATGGGCACAATAACAGATCATCCTGAGAATCTTAAGAATATAGATGTGATATCTAACATATCATCTCTAGAAGAGACTAGCAGATATGGTTTCATATGTATAGAGTTTCTCAAAAAGAAAATTTAAAAATGTTGTATTATAGATCAAGTGTAAATATAAGAGAATCAGCTAAATAATCTTAACGCCTAGATTATCTTAAGATCCTATATTTTTGTATAAACTTCTACTCCAAGTTCTTTAGCTGTCTTCATAGCTCTCTCATCAATAAATGGCGTTATAATAACTAGTCTAGGTCTGATCCCTGTGACATGTTGATAAAGACCTCCGATCTTCCAGAGCTCAACAACATCACCGCTTGAGGCGCTCGCCTTAACCTCAACTAATATATGTACCTCATCTTTAATCAAAAGATCTATCTCAACCTCTGATGGATAACCATATACCTCTCCTTTCTCATCATAAAATTTCCACTTCTCCACCTTTCCTCTGCCAAGAACCTCTTCCACAAGCCCTTTAACAGCTCTTCTAAAACTCTTCTCAGTTTCTAAACCCCATCTAGCTCCAAGCATAGTAATTTTTCTATCAATCCTCTTCTCCAAAAGATCCATTCTTCTCATTAAAGCCTCAAATTTTTTATCATGTTCTAATAGTTTTCTCTCTATCGCCTCAAATCTTTTGTAAGCCTCCTCCCACCGCTTGTTATTCTCCTCCCATCTTTTGCTATTCTCCTCCCATCTACGCCAGTTCTCTTCCCAACGCTTGTTATTTTCTTCCCAACGTTTATTATTTTCCTCCCATAGGCGCCAGTTCATCTCCCATTTCTTGTTGTTCTCCTCCCATCTCTTATTATTTTCTTCCCATCTCTTCTCTTGTTCTTTCATAAACATATGAAGATCTTGTCTAAGCTTCTCAATAGCCTCCCAAACTCTTTTAAGCTCTTCTTCATGTCTCTCAAATCTTTTGAGAAGCTCCTCAAAACCAATCAAACCAGCAACAGCAAGCCTAAACTCTTCATCCTCTCTAAGCAGTCTAAGAAACTCTTTTTTTAACTCAGCAATATCCAAGCTATATACCATAATCTAATTTGTTTCTTCATTTAAATCTTTCACCTATTCTTTTTGTGATTCGATGATAAAATCTTAAAGATCTTTCGATCGATAGGTGTTTGATGAATAAGATGATTGTCAGGATCAACTGTTGTCGTTATAATCTTTATTAAATTGCTGAACATAATATTGATGAGGAGTATTTATTTGCCATACAAAGCTGTGATTGAAAATTTTAAAAGTATAAAGAGAATAAATTTTGAATTAGGAGATCTAACGATCTTAATCGGGCCTCCAGGGTCTGGTAAATCAAATATTCTTGACGCACTTGCCATAGCAGGGTATGTCAATAGATTCAGATTTTTAGATAAAGAATATGGTAATAATGGATCTAATCTAGAGCCTCCGTATATTATAGGGAGATATCTAGAGGTTTATCAATTATTCAGATATAGTGATCTGACTAATCCTATAAAGATTCATTTCTCAGGAGATGTAGATTTTAATTACGAGATCTCTTATGTCTCAGGAGCCCCGAGAATTGTTATAAACGAGAAGATGTTGAACTGGGATCTAAAGACCTTAAGATCAGATCCTATGTCAGAGATTCAATCGTTAGTTAAGACTCTTCCTATTCTAGAAACCAGATTATATGGTTTTGATAGATATAGTCTCTCAACAACATATTGTGCACCAAATTTTTGTGGTCTTCAGCTACGTCTCTCTAATTTATCTAATGCAAGATCTTTTCCTGCCTCTATTTTAAGTGAGATAGGGTGGAACGCTCCTTATATAATTCGTAGACATAGAGAGGTGATACCAGAGATAGATGATTTTTTGGCGAAAAATTTAGGCATGAATATAGAGATAGTCATCCGTAAAACAGGCGAGATGATAATACTTGACAACAAGACCGAGGTTGATGCCGTAGGCGTGTCAGAGAGCATTTTTAGAATGATCTATAATATTCTAGCCCTAAGATCCTCATTATTTTACACCAAGCTGTACGGTCTCGAGAAAAAATTTTTTATCCTATTGGAAGAGCCTGAGGCACATATATTCCCATATTTTCTAGATATATTGACAGACGAAATCGTTAAGGCTATAGAGAATGTTAACATGATCATTACAACACACAATCCTTTGTTCGCATCAAAGTTATGTGACAAAATTAAGAATCTCAAGATATATTATGTTCATAGAAATTATGAAGGTTTTACTGACGTCAAAGAGCTGGATATAGAGAAGCTTGCTGAAGACGTTGTGAGTATCGAAGAGATAATGTTTAAAAATCCGTCAGAGATCTTAAGAAAATATGCTGTCGAGGTCTCAAAACATGAGAAAAGATCTTACGGTGCTGGCTGAGTGTTATGCGAATAGCTGTGTTGCTGAAATGATCATTGATATACTGAAGTTGAATACAAGAGTTAGACATAAAAATGTCTCTGGTAGAGATAGAATACTTAAAGAGATCACATCATTATATGAGAAATCAAGAGGAGACGTCAATATCTTAGCTTTAATAGATTACGAGAGAGGTGTCATGAGAAGTTTCATAGACAAAAACTTTAGATTTGAGATGACTTTATTTGATAACACACTTCATATTGGAGTTTATAAGAGGTCTCAGAAGATAATCGCAATAATATTTGATCCGTTTGTAGAAGAGTTTTTATGCAGATCTATAAATAAATTCTGTGATGATAACGAGAGGAAAGATATTAAGAGAGGAGATATAGAAAATGTTTGTAGCAGGATCCAAACTCGCCTATTAGCTGAGAAAATAAATGTTCTTGCTGAAAAACTTCTTGAAATAATTAACAGAAGCATTGATCAGGCGAATTAATTCGATCATATTGTTACACAAAGGTCATGTGAGATCTTTTAATCATTTGTTCTAGGATCTATCACTGGACATAGACCTTCTAAAAACGTATGCTTCTAATACTTCAGCGTTGCTTCAGCAAAGACAACTATTGTTGTAGCTTTCTCGTTCTTATATTCTATCATAGCTTCTACAAATATCTCTTGATGAATCTTCTCTCGATCATTTTGAAAAATCTTTTATCTATATATTTTACTTCTAGCTTTAACAGTTTTTTCCAACTCATGTATATGTTGATCCAGCATCAATTATGAGCTCAAGATCTAGATTTTTCGAATGATCTATAGGACTGTATAATCTTGCCTTAGCAAAAAAGTTTCTTTTTGGTCTTTTATCTAAGGATTTCGAAGAAAAACTTTATGTATTGCCGTAGAAAATAGATTTTAAGAATGTGTTGTCGCTTTTTCGTCTAGGATTACTTGAGAGATCTTTAAAAATATTAGTTGTCTGATCATCTGAAAGCTATATGAAAACAAGCATTATATCCATATGAGAAGTTGCTATGTTTTGTTTCTCTTAATTTCTTCTATCATATTCTCTATCTCTCTAAGCATCTTCTCTATTTTATCAAGCTCTCTCAATACGAATTCTTCATCACATAATCCGTCGTAGAAACAGTCTATATGAAGAAACTTCTCTCTGGCGGCGAATCTTTCTCTTAACAAGTCGAGACCTAGTTTTAAAAGATGATCTCTCTTCTCCTTATATGTCTTAGCCTCGATGCCATATGTTTTTAAAAGAGCTTCAACAGCCTTGTTAACAGCTAGCCATCCTTTTTCAGCAGCATCACGAAGTATCATATGATCTTTTGTAGATCTATAGCTCTCAAGTTCTTGCCAAGCTTTTTTAAGCGCCTCCCATGCTTCTTTAAGCATGATACTCTTTTCTATCGTATCTCCTATTAATCGTTATGAAGAATATATTAAATATCACAAGCTTAACAAAATAACAAGTTCTATATCATATATTTTTATTGAGAAACCTCCTGAATCATTATCTTAATATTCATCTAACGCTTTTAAAAGTTCTCTAGATAGTTTGAGTATCTCGAGAAGAACATTAAAATTTATTTCAACAGAAATTCTAATTCCTTTCCAATTAGGATCTTTCAGCTCAATATATGTAGGATTTAATATATAATGATCTGAGGCTGTTCTATATACATATAAAATGAACATTACATGATCAAGTCCATGAGAAATCATTTCTCTATGAAACTGTGAATATCTAAACATGTCTTGACAAAAATCTTCTCCACGTCTTCCTCTTATATAGATTTTCTCAGCCCAGTAATTGAAGAGCGATAGATATATCATACTGATAATTCTTCTTATCATAACCTCATTTAATGTGCTACTGTATTTCGCTGTATAATTCTCTATCAAGCTAAGAAGCTCGTGAGGCTTGAGCCTCGGCTGATCTCTTCGAATGCATCTATACATACAATAGTCGCCTTCTCAGCTAATTCATTGAGACCTTCTTCTTTTATTTTTTGTTTAACATCTTTTACCAGAGCTCTCCACTCGTTTAAGTCGCAACCTTTCAGATAAACTGCTATGGTCAGAGGCTCGTTATACTCTACATCTCTGATCAATGAGAAACCTTTCAGTTTATATCCTCTTCTGATGCATATGTCCTCAAGCCATAACAATAGAGAGGCTAACATTTTTACATCAATATAATCAGAGAGTTCTTCAACAGCTTTCTCAAAATTATCTGTCAAAGCATATCTTCTGAGAATCTCTTTAACATCAGTATCTTTAAGTAATATTCTATATAG
>Ga0080004_1083773_pt1 | contig 13873 bp, 18 predicted proteins | sample WasSprMetagenome_FD_69207 | JGI IMG/M metagenome (GOLD analysis project Ga0080004, IMG submission 69207) | Sulfidic aquatic microbial communities from Washburn Spring, Yellowstone National Park, USA - WS (SPADES assembly) (version 2) | ecosystem: Environmental > Aquatic > Thermal springs > Hot... | reverse complement strand
CCTCCAACCAAGACTCCCAAGCCCAAGTTCATAGTTCTATATTTTCCCAGCCCTTCATAAGGTTACTACAGGTAACCCAAGGAGGATGGGCTGGGATGGTAAACTTCATATGGTTAGCCATGATCTTAGCCGGCATAATAGTAGCTGGAAGCCAGGGGAAGATAGAAGTAGTCACGGCAGCTTCTTTGGAGGCGGCTCGTACAGCAGTGGATCTCGCCTTAGAGCTAATAGGGCTTATGGCTCTTTGGCTGGGGCTTTTAAGGATAGCTGAAGAGGCAGGGTTGGTAGGGCTCCTGGCCCGTGGCCTCAAACCCTTGACCCGTCTTTTATTTCCAGAACTCCCGCCTGATCACCCTGCCTTAGGAGCTATCCTTATGAACTTAAGCGCCAATATTTTAGGCCTAGGCAATGCCGCTACCCCCTTTGGCCTTAAAGCTATGCAGGAACTCCAAAAACTTAACCCATCTCCGGAAGAGGCTACCCCTGCCATGTGCACTTTCCTCGGGTTAAATACCGGCTGCATCACCTTACTTCCGGCCACCATCATCGGGATCCGGGCGGTAGCCAATTCTACAGATCCCACTATTATCGTAGGACCTACGATTTTATCTACCGGCGCCAGCATGCTGGCAGCTATCCTGGCCGACCGGCTTTTTCGCAGGGCTACTTTGAGATAGTGGAGCTTGTCATCGAGAAAGCACGTGGATAACAGCAACCCAGCCTTTCCGTGGCCTTGTGTCCTAAATCAAAGGGGGGCTTTTGTGGTTATGACCGGCTTGATATTTGAACTTTCCCGGTGGGCTATTCCCTTTCTTCTATTTTTTATACCAAGTTTTGGGTTCCTCCGCGGGGTACGGGTTTATGAGGCCTTTGTAGCGGGGGCTGAAGACGGGTTCAAGGTAGCCGTAAAGATAATCCCCTTTTTGGTAGGTATGCTGGTGGCCATAGGTGTCTTCCGGGCCTCGGGGGCCATGGATCTCCTAGCCCATGCTTTAGACCCCGTGTTGCGACTGGTAGGTATACCTGGCGAAGTCCTCCCCTTGGCCATCTTAAGACCCTTATCCGGTGGTGGTGCCTTGGGTGTGGCCGCCGAACTAATAAGCGAGTACGGCCCGGACTCCTTCATCGGTCGCCTGGCCTCTGTCATGCAGGGTAGTACCGATACTACCGTGTGGGTAACTAATACCTAGCATATCAATTTTCAAGGCCGCCCGATTTCTGGGCGGCCTTATTCTTCATAAGCGCCTCAAAGCTCGTATTCCACGGTCTTCTGCCGGACCAGGACGTCGTAAAGGAAGCTGGCCCTGCTCAGTTTTTCCACCTGCACTTCCTCGGGGGTACAGGGCAGGGGCTCGATGGGCTGCATCACCCTGGCCAGAGCCTTGCCCAACACTTCATAGCGGCGGTGCAGGGGCATCCGGGCGAAGTGGGGAGACACCACCAGCAGATCGATATCGCTGTCTTCCCTGGCGTCGCCCCTGGCCCGGGAGCCAAAGAGAATGATCTTGTCGACCTGGATGCCCTGGCTTTTGAGGGCTTCGGCAAACTGCTCTACAATTGCTTTGATATCAACTCTTTCTTCACCCATTCCATTATCTCCTTTGTCCTGGCAAGGTACTCCTGGGCGACCTTGCGGGAATAAGTCTTCCGTGCGGCGGCAAGATCTTTGGGGTAGCGGGCACCCGGCCCTATAGCGTCCAATGTCCCCAGGAATTCAAGGTGTTCGTCCGGTAGATTGACCTGCCCCAGCTTTGCCAGGAGCAGCAGTTTATGCGTCTTAGGAGGGGCTTCACCCGTCTGTAAAATGACGACGGCCTTAAGGAGTTTTTCCAGGGCTAGCTGGCACATGTAGATCATGTAAAGGTATTTCCTGGCGCGGAACATAGCTTTAGCTGTGGAAAAGTCGTATTCAGCCTGATCCAGCCATTCCCTGACTTCCGGCAACACCCTTGACATCAGCCTTTCTCCACCGCGGTAGTCTCCGTCTTTAGCTATGGGGAGGCCCGCCTCAAGTACATGATACTACATTCTGTAAAAAAGTCCAATCTACTTTCACTGATCAGCCGGGCCGGGGTACCATTCGGGCTGATGAACCCTGGAACCAGGACGTTGGTGTCAAGCACCACTTTGAGCATTTTTGCCTTCCCTTGTCTCCTTGACCGCCTCGGCGATATCTCGCCCTAGCTCGTGCGGGTCGACCTCCCGGTTGGCCTCCCAGACCTTATCTATGACACTAAAGAACTCCTCCTGGTCCCTCTCCCACTTTTCGTATTCACTGATGGGGACAATAGCGGCCATCGGCTTCCCGCGCCGGGCGATTATAAACTGCTTGCCAGTATAGTAGGCTTCTTCGATAATCTGGTCGAGTTTATCCCGGGCTTCGATGAGGCTGAGCACCTTCCGCATTGGTATACCCCTTATTGGGTAATTGACTAACTAAGCGCATATTAGCATAGTTGCATAACTTGGTCAAATTGGGCCGTCCGGCGGGAGCGGACGGCCTTATGCTTCTCTACTTTTGGAACCCCCGGGAGGAATAGGGAGGTAGAGTCAAGAAATCAATTGGGGTTTTTGCGTTAAAAGTTCTTTAAGCTTACGCGCAAGCAAAAACGCAAATCGCTCTTGTGGTGAAGCGAAACCCAGGGCCTGGGGAGGCAAGACTTTGCCAATGTACAAGGTTCGCACTCGGGTTCCTTCACGAAAAACACGGTACCAGTAGGGGCCGTGGCCAGGTCCACCGGCACAAAGGGTGCACCCTTTCTTGCGGCAGCGGCGGTAGCGGGCACGGTACAGAGATTCGTCGGGCATGTCCGCCCGGGCCCTTCTTTCAGCTTCGGCGTACACATCATCAAAGCCCGGGGTGTCCAGCAACCCCGGGTCAATCCCGTTTGCCTCGAGGAACTTGGTAATGTTGCGCTTTTGTGCTTCGGCAGCGGCCTGAAGGGCGCGGAGCCACCGCAGGCTGAGCCGTAAGCGGGTGGCCGCAGGGATCTCAGGAACAGATTCGTGTCCCGCGTGTGGTGCGGAACTGTGCTGGCTTTCGTGTGCTAGGTTAACCGGAGGTCGGAATTTTCCGGCAACCAAGCCTAGGAGTTTCCTGACCATTTTAGCTTCGTCTGTTTCATCTCCAAGGGTGTTTACCAAAACCCCAATTGGATCGCTTTCGCCCGGAAGGGCTTCCGACTTCCTCACTGCATCTTGTACCAAAACTTCCAATTGACCCAACTCAAATTTTTTCAACCCATTCACCTCCTTTACGCTACCAGCCATTCCAGCCGTTCCACTTCTCATCCTCTTCCATCCATTTTGGCGCCTCACTTGGAACGGTACGCCATTTCTGGGTGCTGAAAAGCCTGCCGGATAAGAGGGCACGGTAGAAACCTTCTGCTGCAGCGGAGAGGGAAACCAGGTACTTTATGCGGGCTTCCATGCCCGGTGTCTTAGCAAATACTGTCGGCTTAGGGAGTAGTGCACTCGGTTTGGGGTAATATGTGTCCGGTACGTCGCTCGTCCTGGCTAGCCAGGTGCGCGCGTAAGGCGACGTTTCGCCCGCCCACTCAAGGAAACGGTGAACTGCTTCGCCGGCGCGGGCACGGATATGCACAAAGCGACCTTCCACAACGGTCCAGGGACTGAGGTGCTTGGCAGCACGGCAGGCCAAGATTACTACTTGTCCCGCCTCGCCGGGCCCCGCAATCGCGAAAATTGCATCGCGGTAAGCCTCGTACTCGGGGCGGCAGGGTACCACGGTAAAAAGCGGCCCTTCCTCGCGCAGGGGGAGCCACAAGCACGCACGGCGACAGAGTTCCGAGAAGGATCTCGCAAGGGCCAAAAGGCCGTCAAAGTCCAGCTCCGACAATTTCCGTAGCATCACACCCAAGTATATCTCGCGCAGGACAGCCCTAGCCAGCCGCTCTCCCGCCTCCATTGCCCTCTGTTGCCTGCGGCGCTCTTTGCGCTGGCGTTCCCGGCCTTGGCGCTGTTCTACCCGCGGCGAGACTAGGTGGATGACTTCTCCGTACTGCTTGCCCGGAGCCGGACGGGCCACCCGCCCAATCACCTGCTCGTAGAGGACGGGGCTCTTGGTCGGCCTTGCCAGCACGAGGTACCGCATAGCAGGTGCATCGTAGCCTTCCGTGAGGACCATGACGTTAACTATACACATTATCTTTTTACCGAACCCCGCGATTATTTTGTGCCTTTCCTCCTCGGGGGTCGAGCCAGTCACCAGAGCCGCGGGGACACCGCGGGCCACGATCTCTTCCAGAAGAGCTTCCGCATGCGGGATGGAGCAGGCGTAGACCACACCAGGGGTGTCCCGCCGCGTGGCCACCGCCTCCGCGACGGCTTTGTTCACTTTATCCACGTTGACCAGGCGGACTAGCGATTCCAGGTCGTAGTCTCCCCGCACCGTGGGCAGGGCAAGGAGCTCGTCATCGCTAACCACCTGGAGGTACGTGTGCTTCAGCGGAACCAGGAACCCTCGCGCCTCCAGTTCCCTACGGGGAATTACCACCCACGTTTCTTCCGGGTCGCCGAAAACCTCGTCGAGCTCTAGGGTGTCGGTCCGGTAAGGCGTCGCACTAGCCCCGAGGAGGTGGACGCCTGGCCGTACCGCCAACAAGTGGAGAAACATATCATATGTGGCCGCGGCACGGGCATGGTGGCATTCATCGTAGACAACGAGGGCTAGGCGGGGCAGGTAGCGCAGAAGGCGGTTGAGTCGGCTGTTGGCTGCCTTCGGGTCATGATAGAGGGATTGAAGCGACGCCACGACCACGTCGGCCTCGCGGTCGATGCGAAGATCAGCCTTCTCTACGGCCAGACGTTCGGACGGAAAACCGACTTCTTGCAGACGGGTGAGTGTCTGCTGAACGAGTTCATCGCGGTGAACTATAATCATCGCTTGTTTCCCGCTGTTAACGTATACACGTACGATATATGAGAACATTACTGTTTTCCCAGACCCGCAAGGGGCTACGAGAACTGCTCTGCCCATTTCTTTAAGTTTTGCCAAGATGTGGTTTACCGCTTCAACCTGGTAGTCATGTAATCTTACCACGGTGGACACCCCTTTTTATGTACTACACGATCACCTGTTGTATATATTTTATCGCCTCGGCGAATGTATATCAATACCCTACAACTGATTTAGTAGTACACAACAACCCTAAATGCTCGGCAACTATGTTATACCCTACGGAGGATACTGTTGGACACAATTCTTTATAAAACGAATTGCATCTGGGGTAAAGCATTTCCTCTTACAGAGAAATACCCAAAACTTTTCGCCGAAGGGGGAATCGGACAATGCTAAAACAGCGCAGGCTTAAGAAGCGCAAGCAAATCGTTTTAGAAGCCGTAAACCGCGGCATCAACACGCCCGGCGGCCTGGCGAAAGCGGTGTACGGGGCGTCCGCCCGGGACAGGAAGGCCAGGGCCCGGGCGGTCAAGCTCAGGTACCTTTATCTCCGTTGGAAATTACCGGATGCGAAGTAACCCAGTCTCCTAACACAGCATAAAACCCCCCAACAGGGTCGCTGAGGTCGCACTGCCAGAGCCCTTCAAAGAACACCGTGATGCACCCGGGTGGGAAAGGGGTATGAAAAACTATGGCGAGCTGCGGCTCGGGGGCGTCCGGGGGAGGTTCCGCCCAGACCGGGTTACGGGAGGTGGACATTATATCCAACGGCTTGTTCCAATACGAGCGCCACTCCCGCCATTTTTCACATGTCGCCTCATCGGCAGGGAGGAAGTTGTACGCAAGTTTCACAGTGTAGAGGTAGTATAGGAGGCGTATCTTGGAGTCAAAAGCCGGGTCGTCTTCCGAAATGAAAGGCAGATGGAGCACACCCAACGTTTGACCCTCACGGACGTCATAGATGGTCTCAACATCCGACTTGAAAAGCACCTGCTCCGACGGCCCCAGATGCCGGGCACGCTTCCGCTGCCCCGCGGCGAACCCTCCCCAGGAACGCATGAGGAACCACCATAGGGCCCTGGCCGTCTGCACGTCCTGCGGTGATACCACGGGCCATTTCCCCATAGCGGTGTTGGGATCATCGGCACCCCCCAGGATGCAGGGGAGGAAAAACTTCCAGAAAAAACGCTTTTGGTAACCGATCACGCGGCGCAGATAAGGCCATAAATGGTGGTAGAGAGATTCATGGAGAAACGACACTTCTAAATTGCACGGGGGGTGGAGAGCTAAGGGTAAGTGAGAATACAAAAGGAAAAGTCTAGCGACCTGGTTAGATAGCGGTTCACCGCTACGGGTCTTTAGTCCCGGGTCTGCAGGGCGGTCGAACTCTTCCAAGTAAAAAAGATAAGAAGCAGCTATACCAAGGTGCTTTCTAGCGAACGTCTCAACTGGCAGGTTAAGCAGATTTCGGATGTGTGACAAGGTTAAAAAAACGGGTATAGGCATTCTGCTCCCCTCCTGTCAAAAATAAAATTCTACAGAACGTGAAGAAATCCTCTTGCAAAAGGGAAAATGTTTTGCTAATATTATTCTCAGCAACATGAATATCTATTCATCACAGGGTGCGCCACGGCAGAAGCACCGGACTGGCCCCAAACATGCCGGGCCTGCCACGGCCGGACCCAGGCCGGGGCTTCCAACCGGATCCGGACACAGGTGTTCCAGGTGCGGTGGCCCCAGAAGCCGCGGGGCCGCGCGGGACGCCGCAAGGGCCGGAGAAAGGCTGGCGGCACACGGCTGGAGAAGGCTTGGACGGGGAAGGCATGGAAAGGGCCGGGACGGCGCGGAAGCCGCAGGCGTTAGCGCTCCGTGGGGAGGGGGAGCGCGAGACCAACATCCCTCTCTACCCCATGTGGGCCGATGGGGCCATATGGATGCATAAGGTAGGGGCACCAGCCCCGGCGTGCTCCCCCGCCCTGAGGGGCCCTGGTGGGGCAAAGTCCCGCGGGCCAAGGGTGAGTAAGGTGTGGGACAAGGCCAGCACGCTGAGCCCTAGAGGCTCCCGGTTCATACCGCACATGCTGAAGGGGGGATCCGCGTGACTTATTCAGAACTAGAAAAATTAGCACAGGAGTTCATGTCCTGTCCCTTCGCCACCCGCAAACAGAATATATTGCGGCGTATTTACCGTGAGGACGGAGAGGATGCGTTGGAAGTATTTTCCCAACTAACGGGTCTTTCTGTAGCGTACATAAAGTACTACGGGCAATTAAACCTATGGCAAAAAGCGCGGAATCGGACGCGACGGGGTAAAGACGCGCGGGTGGTCTTCCCGCGCGTGACCCCCTCCGAGGCTAGAGAAATAGCCCGTTCGATGGCCGGCGGCAAGGGTGTAGACCTCTACGGCCGCAGCGGCCAAGGGCGGCAAAAGAAGGCCAGGCGGCTACAGCACTACGACCCAGAGCGCGGAGGGCTGGTGGTGTCTATCACGCGCAACGGGGAGAGATGGCCCACCAAGGCCTAGCCCGGTTCTTTTTAGGCCGGGCATTTTTTTGTGGGGGTGATCACTTGCTCGCTACATTTCACCAATTGTACCAACACGAAAGGGGATACGTCGTTACCCCCTTCCTCCCCCTCCTGGCCCTGGCCTCCTACCTGCTGGCCGCCAGGGACGCCTGGGCCTTGGCCCTGTTGCTGCTAGTTCCCCTGGCGGCGGGGATGGCGGGGGGAGAAAAAATAGTGACGGCGAGAAATATAGCCAGGGAGCCTGGGGTCCTTCCCGGGGCGGGGGAAAGGGAAGTTAAATATGCCATAGATACGGTGCAAGAACCCACGGGTCCCACCACGCATCAAAATCGGCACAAGGAGAAGGTGGCCTGTTACCGCACACGTGAGGGTGGACCAATGGTATACGTACCGCTGCGACCTATAGGGGCATTGGCGAATCTGCCCCATGTACCAAAGGATCTGGTGCAGGCACTACAGGAGGTACCGGGGGAAGCCCAGCCAATGTTGGCGGCGATTTGCACCCTGTTCCTAGAACAGGTCACCGAAACTACCATAAAGTATCATAAAGAGAACCCTGGCTTGACGCACGGTGCGATCAAGACTACCCTGCGGGAACTAGCCAGACGTATGGGGCTTGACGCGAACAGCGGTAAAAACAGGCAAATGATAGCCGAAATGTTGGGGCTTTTAGTGTTCGTGCATAACAAAGACTTTGTTCTAGGTGTTAAGAAGAAAAAGGACAAAATAGAAGAAATTAGTATGAGCATTGGACGTTTTCTCACATGGATAGAGTATGGCTGGAAGAAGGATCAACCATTCGATGAGGCCACAGTAAAAATTACCATTTGTCCGACATTGACGGACTTCCTGCTCAGTCCAGAGTGCCGGAGTCAACAGGTATGGATACCCGTGGACGCAATAAAAAAACTCCGATCCAGAGCCCGCAGGAGCAGGTACAGTATCCCAGCATTGTTCTATATTATGGCCGCCAAACCCACCAAAGGTAGGCCCTTCCGGATCAGTTGGGAAAAACTTGCCGAAAAAATCGGCCTTCCCGAGCGGACTAAATCAGGCAGAAAAGTGCGACCATCGGAAAAACGGAAGTTGATACAAAAGATCATGAAAGAAGACATAGCTGAAACCGGACTAGTTAGTGTAGAAGAAGACAATGGTATGTTCATAATCCACTACCCCAGAAAGGGTATGCAAACGGAATCGCTCCCCGAAGAATCAAGTGACAAATGTTAACAGTATTACCAAACTGTAGTTGGGCACCAACAACGACATTTCCGGGCACCAACAACGACATTTCCGGGCACCAACAGCGACATTTCCGGGCACCAACTGCGACGCCTAAATTTTACCAACACCCGCCGGCCGTTGCGGCCCTAAGGCTAGCGGGGAGAAAAAAATTCCCAAAGTATGCTAAGTATACTTAAGAATCTCTTTAAGAGATTCTTAAGTATATAAGGCCGGCATAGGGTGCTCTGACGGCACCCTATGCCGGCCCTTGATCTTTTTGAAGGTATTAAAATTTTTTCCGCCGCACCCGACCGCCGAAATCGGTGTGCCCCGAGTCCACTCCCGCCCGCCCCACGCGGCGGGCGGTCACTCCCACTCTCCTCCGTCGGCCCCGGCGAGACCGGGGCCTTTTTTCCTTTGTAGGAAAAATTTTACGGAAGGAGAGTGGGATGTATGGCTACCTATAAGACTACACTTTCCGCCGAGGCCTTCAGCGACCCCCAGCTGGAGGCTAAGGTACTCGCGGCTTTAGCGAAGGACGCCGAAGCTTACTGGCGGTTCGCGGAAGACTATTTGGTTCCGGACGCCTTCTCGGACCCCCACAACCGCCAAACATTCCTGGCCCTGTCCGAGTACCACACGGGGCGTGCTCCACTGCCAGAGTTGCCCGCGGCCGACCCCCCGGACGACTTGGACGCAGCGATAAAACATTTAGTGGACCTCGCGCAAAGGCGAAAAGCCGCCGAGGTAGTGGGGCAGTTCTGGAGCGACCTGGGGGCCGGAAAGCCGGTCCAAGACGTCTTGATAACGGCGATAGAAAAATTAAGCGAGGCACAGCAGGCGGTAAAGGAACTTTCTCCAGGGCAGACCAAGACACTGGCGGAATTGCTGGTGGATATGGAAGCGCGGTACAGGGAGGAATATACGCTTTTGCAGGAGACCGGCAGGCCGAGCCCGCACCCTTCGTTTGGAAAGAACCTTCCGACTTTTACAGAGCTTACCGGCGGCTTCGCCCCAGGCCTGTGGATTCTGGGCGGGCAACCCGGGCTCGGCAAAACGTTCCTCGCGTTGACTTGGTTGCATCGTTACGTCACCGCGGAGAGCGATACAGCAGCACTATGGATAGACGTGCAGGAGACTAGACCGCTTGATAAGATATCGCTCCACCTTGCCTGTATCCACACCGGTAAGTGCCCGGCTATTTTTGAGCGACGCAAGACCAGACCGGAGGAAGTAAGCGAGATCCGCAGGAAAACAGCGGCGGCACTCGGGGACCGGGTAGAAATTTTAGAGGCCACGGCGAACACCACAGTGCCGCACATCCGTGGGGCCGTGCGGCGGCTGATGGCCCGGACGGGGGCCAAGCGGTGCATGGTGGTGTTGGACTACCTGCAGAAGTTTTCGATGTTGGGGGGCGGCGAGAACCTAGTAGAAGTACGTGCGAGGATTAACCGCGCCCTAGCGATGTTGACCGAACTGACGAAAGTGTGCAACGGCCCGGTGGTGTTAATTTCTAGCCTTGGAAAGGAGTCTTATAGAAGAAGGATTGAGGATGCGAATGTGGGCGACTTCAAAGAAAGCGGCGAACTGGAGTATCAGGGAGATGTGGGAATAATCTTGCGCTGGGCACAGGACGAGCGTAACCAGCAAAAAGACTGCGCTGTTAAGGTCATTGATGCCTGGTTTGTAAAAAGCAGGCTCGGCCCCTCCGCGGTGGTGCGCCTCTACAGCGTCCGCACAGAAGCGAAGTACACGGAAGCGGACCCCGGCTTCATCCCGATGCCGGCCGAATTGAGTGTTGACGTAGCGGCGGAGGATGAGCGTGAAGAAGTAATGCTTTAGACCGGAGCAAGATCCGGCCCTTTTCTTTTTTCAGGAAGCTCAGGAAGGAGGTGAACGGTTTTGTCCGATGTAGGCTTGGAGATGGTTTACGCCGCGGACGCGGTGGTACGCCGCACCGAGGAGGGTTACCTGGTGGAAAAAGACCGCACGTGCGAACCCGGTACCGTACTGCGGCCGGACGAGCTACCGCTTTGGCTTGAGGTCCGCCGGGGCGCTAAGGTGGTCATGCTGCCCTAGCTAATGCCTCAGGGCCGGGCCCCGCGCTCGGCCCGGTTCCTTTAATTTCGGTCGGGAGGTGGTTTTAGTGTGGTTTTATACTACCACCGGCACCGGGCAACTGGTGAACCTCACCCTGGCCGCACGTGTGTACCCCCGTAAAAACAGGGACGGTACGGTGGACGTGGTGGCGTCCGTTCCGGGGTGGGATAGGGTAGAGGTCGCCTCCGGTGGTGTAGAGGAGCGTGCAGGGTACGTGCCCGTGAAGCTGTTCACGTGCCCGGATCAGTGGGAAGCGGGTGAGATGATAGAGCTTTTGTACCGTGCCCTGCGGAAGGGGCTGACCGCTGTCGACTTGGATGTCCTACTGGAGCTAGAAGAAGAGGAGGAGGAAGGGTACAATGGGGAAACTAGCGGCTGACACCATCGAGATCCGCCGCGCCCTACAATTGCTGTACCCCCCGCCGCCCTGGAGGGACTTCTGCGTGGAGCTACGGGTGCCCGGCACGGCGAAGGGTACGGTGGCGGGGTACTTTACGGACCCGGAGAAACTGGCAGTCTGGGCCGCGCGGCTGTCGGGCGGCTTTAATTCCCACCGGGGACCAGTAAAGGTAGAGGCAGTATATGTAAGCCTAAACCCCCTTACTCCAGCCCTCTTGGCGCGGGCCGCCAACCGCTGCGCCTACTTCATGAAACATACGGCACAGGACGCGGACGTCCTGCACCGTAACTGGTTGGGGATAGACTTCGACCCGGTGAGGCCGAGCGGGGTCTCCTCGACCGACGGGGAACACGAACGGGCCTTAGAACGGGCCAGGCAGGCGCGGGAGTGGCTACGTGGCCTTGGCTGGCCGGAACCTATTCTGGCCGACAGCGGCAACGGGGCGCACTTGCTTTTCCGTGTTGATCTGCCTAACACCCAAGAGACCACGGAGCTGGTGCGCCGGGTGGTGGCGGCCGTTGCCGCCTTTTACGGCGATAACATGGTGGATGTGGATCTGAAAGTCCACAACGCCGCTCGGCTTTGGAAGTTGTACGGTACCCTTGCGGCTAAAGGAGACGACCTCCCGGAGCGGCCGCATCGGTTGGCCCGGTTGTTGGAGATACCTACAACACTAGAGGTAGTGCCTCTCGAGGCCTTGCAACGGGTGGCCGCTATGGTACCCGCAACTCCTCGGGGTCCCGTGGAGGGTAGTGGTGCACGGGTAGACCTTGATGTGGGGGCGTGGCTCGAGAAGCATGGTTTGGAAATTTATTCTGAAAAAGAGTGGAACGGCGGCAGGCTGTGGGTGCTGCGCCGGTGCCCGTGGAACCCGGAACACACTAATTTAAGCTCGTTCGTTTATCAGGGTCCCGATGGCCGTGTAACTGCGAAGTGTCATCACAACTCATGCCGGGATAAAGGTTGGGCCGACCTCCGCGACCTGCTGGAGCCGGGGTGGAAGGAAAAGGAGAAGGCCCCGGAAGAACCGGGGTTGCCGTGGCTACCGAGCCCCGTGTCCGTTCCGGAGGGGTGGGACGGGGGCATGGTGGTAGTCACCACGGACTGGAAGGCCGCCCGGCGAGCCTATGCTGAGGGGAAGGCCGTCATAGTCCTCCACAAGGACTTGTCTGCGCCGCGCGGGGCGGGGGAGGTCTTGCGTAAAGCCGATAAGGTTGAGGTGGTCGCAGAAGGGGAAGAGAAGCGGCGGCTGGAGTGGGAACTGTTCCCGGTCCTGGCGGCGAAGACTGCCGGGGAGGAAACTGGAGCGGTAGTGGAGGTAGATTGGCAAAAGCAGGACGGACCCGCCGACAGCAGTGCTGTGGCAGGAGAAAACGGTATCTGTCCTGAAGCGGCCCGGGCAAGACAGATAGTGAAGCAGCTTCTCGACCGCCATGGCATTTGGGTGTACCGTACGGGCGACGCCTGGGCTTGGGCTAATTATGAGTTTCTGCACTCTGTTCCCCCTCCTGAAGCCCAGGCCCTTTTAGAGGAGCTGGGCACCCTCCCGCCGGAAGTTGTCGCCTCCGCCGCGGCGATGGTGCCGCCCGGCATTGGTGACACCGTCGAGACGCCCAGGTGGACGGGGGAAATCACCGGAGTCAAGCTGCCCGTACAGGTCGCCGTCCGTCTCCCGGATAATTCCCTAGCTTATTACGACCCCCACCCCTACGTACTGGCACCGGCTGGGCCGGGGAGGTGGAGGGCGAGGTTTTGAACCTGTGCCGGTTTCCCAACCTTAAATGATTTAAAGAAAGGGGTGAACACCGTACTGTGAGGACAAAAGCGTTGTTTCTGAAGTACGTGTCCGACCCGGATCGGACGACCTACTCCCAGGCTAACGCCTATTGTCCGCGCTGTGGCTGTGGCGTGGTGCACGACATAACCGGTGATATGGGTTTCTTTTACCAGTGCGCCGCCTGCGGCTCCGGGGTATGGGAGGACTTCGGTTCGGCGGACCCTGGGGAGTGGGCGGCGTATCGGTGTGCTTGGTGCGGCCGGCTGGCCGAGGCGCTGGGCAGGGAATGCCCGGCGTGCGGACGGCTGGTAGCTTTCCCGGTCAAGCGCCTTCCCGAAGGCCGCACCAAGGTGGTGTTATTCCCCGGGGCGGGCAGGTTTGTTTTCCCTTCCCCACGCAATATACGTAGGTATTAAAACTGAATACTTTCGGAACGGAAAGGAGAGAGGGGTATGCCTAAAAAAGCCCCCAAGCAATTCGCACATAGGAGAGCATATACACCCACCACGGCGTCGCAGGCGGAGACCGTCCTGGACGATCTGAAGCGTAGGCTGGAGGCCTTGACGCCGGACGAAAGGGCGCTAGTAGCTGAGTTTATCATATACGGATTCGCCCTTGGTGCCGCGGCCGCCACCGTGTGGGTGGAGGGCGCCCTTGCAGGGGGCGAGGGAAGCGAGAAAGAGAACACTGGCGAATTTTACTATTACTGGCTCCAGGAAGAGGTGCGCAGGCTGTGCTGGAGCGCTAGCTCATGCCCTTCGGATCCGCGTCCGAAGCTGCTGTCGTAAAAAGGCCGGGTCATTGATCCGTTTTATCTGGGGAAGGAGGTGGACCGAGCATGTGAGAAGAGAATTGTGTTACTTGTTATAGGCTTTGTGGTTTGATTATACTTGGCAAGATAAGAGAAGAAATTTTCTAAAGGAGG
>Ga0080004_1095552_pt1 | contig 13878 bp, 17 predicted proteins | sample WasSprMetagenome_FD_69207 | JGI IMG/M metagenome (GOLD analysis project Ga0080004, IMG submission 69207) | Sulfidic aquatic microbial communities from Washburn Spring, Yellowstone National Park, USA - WS (SPADES assembly) (version 2) | ecosystem: Environmental > Aquatic > Thermal springs > Hot... | reverse complement strand
ATGAGCTGTAAATGCTTGTTAAAGCTACGCTGGCAGTAGCAACTAAGGCACCAAATGTTACAAACAAACTAGCATATTCATTGTTTGTTATTTTTTGTATAACATAAGATAGAGGATGGTCTACACTTCCAAGAATTTTCCAATCGACAGAGCCAACACTAACTATGGCAACTCCAATGTAAATTAAAGAGCAAATTAATAGAGATAGGATTATTGCTAATGGAACGTCTCTTCTCGGATTTTTTGCTTCTTCTGAAGCCATTGCAACTGTTTGAAAACCAAGAAAAGCAAAGAAAATTAGAGAGCTAGCAGTCAAAGTAGATGAAAAACCATTTGGGAAAAATGGAACAAACTTGCTTTTATCGAAATTTTTCAAAAGATAAAATCCGCCAACAAAGATTAAAAAAGAGAGTGCAGATAATTTGATTAAAACAAAAATTGATGAAATTCTAGAAGTTATTTTTGCTCCCAAAATATTCGGTATTGTCAATACGATGATTAATGTTATTGATGAAATAATGATAAAACTTTGTGGAAGAAGTGGGAAGAAAAAAGAAAGTAAGTAAGCTGAAAAGCCTAAAGAAACTGCAGATACAGATACAACATTATCAAAGTATCTCATCCAACCAACCAAAAATCCAAAAAATTTTCCAAAGGCCCTTTTTGTATAAGCGTAAGAACTTCCAGTTTCTGTTATTATAGATGATAGTTCGGCAGTTGTTAAAGCTGTTAATAGGGCAATAAATCCGGCTATCCAAAATGAAAGAATAACAGAAGGTCCAGCGATTCCCGCTGCAATCCCACTAACAACAAAAATTCCGGCCCCTATTATTTGAGAAATACCAATATCAACTAGATCAAAAAGAGTGAGCTCTCTCTTAAACTTACTCATTTTAGAAATTTCATTTTTATGCTCTTAAACCTCTCGATTTTTTACCAGCGGAGGTTAAACCTCTGAAAACTCTTCTCCTATGTTTACCACTTGTTATCCAACTTATTTGAGGATCAGCTTTTATATTTGGGTGGTGAGGATCAACAAGAATTACCTCAAACCATTTGTATTGACCATCTTCACCAACATAATAGCTGTTCAAAACTTCTAAATTAGGAAACTTCCTAGCAGCTCTTTCTTCAGCAATCCATCTATCAGATTTTCTAGCAGTAAATCTTAGCAACCCAGCAGAAGAAGGTTTCCTACCACCACTTCTTTCATACAATCTTCTAGGTTTACCACCCTTTCTAACCCTAACTCTAACAACAACGAAACCTTGTTTAGCTTTATATCCTAAAGCTCTGGCTCTATCCAATCTAGTAGGTCTTTCAATTCTAACTACAGCCGGCTGACTTCTCCACTCTACCAATCTTTCCTTTTCTAGTTTTTCCATTTCCTCTCCGCCTTTCTTCCAAAGATTTCTAAGCGCTTTATACAAATTCAGCATACAAATTCAATTGAAATTTAAATTTAAATCGTTAAAATCGAATTGTTTTTTAGTGATAGTATGCATCCATTAGCAAAAGCTTTAATTGGAGTATTAATAGTAGTAGCAGCACTTTATTACATCTTTGCAGGAATTCCAGGATATCTAAAGCCAGCGTTGCCAGATGTTATAACAGTATTGAATGGAGCAATTCCACTCTTTGTAATATTGCTAGGAATCTTCATAGCATGGTTAGAGTGGGATGAATGGAAAATTGAGAGAGAGTTAGCAAAAGAGGAAAAGAAGTTGCAAGCAGAAAATAAAAAAGCTAGAAGAAAGAAATAGATAAACTCCTTTTTATTTTTTCTTTCTAACTTTTTACCTATGGAAGTTCCATATGAAGACTTTGCAAAATTGGAATTGAAAATAGGAAAAGTAATTCAAGTAGAAGATATTCCAGGATCAAACAAATTACTCAAATTAACAGTAGACTTCGGAAATGAAAAGAGAATTGCAGTAGCAGGAATAAAGCAACAATATAAACCAGAAGATCTCTTAAACAAGAAATTCGTCTTTGTGACAAACCTTCAAAGAAAGAAAATAATGGGAATAGAGTCTCAATGTATGATTCTGGCAGCAGAAGACAATGGGATTATTGCTCTACTACAACCAATAAAAGATGTTAAAGAAGGAAGTAAAATTAGATAAATGGAAGAGAAAACAAAGCAATACATTTTGAAGCTAGCAAGAAGAGCAATTGAAACTTATGTAAGGACAGGAAGGATAATATCTAGACCAAAAGATTATCCGAAAGAGCTAGACGAAAAAAGAGGAGTTTTTGTAACAATAAACAAAATTTTTTATGGAAGACCAGAACTAAGAGGTTGTATAGGTCTACCATATCCAACAAAACCTTTGATAGATGGAATAATAGAAGCGGCAATTTCTGCAACAAGAGATCCTAGATTTCCACCTTTATCAGAAGACGAATTAGACAAAATAAAAATTGAAGTCTCTATATTGACAGAACCTAAGAAACTTGAAGGAAGCGTTAAAGAGGCTGTTGATAAAATAATTCCATTCAAACATGGAGTAATAATAAAGAAAGGCTTTAGGAGCGCATTATTCTTGCCTCAAGTTTGGGATGAATTACCAAAAAAAGAGGTTTTTCTTTCTCAACTTTGTCTAAAAGCAGGTTTGCCAGCAGACGAATGGAAAAGAGAAGGAACAGAATTTTACGTATTTGAGGCAGAAGTTTTTGAGGAACAATAGCTATAAAATCATTTAATAGTCTCTATTCTTCCTTTCTTTGGAATATTAAGCTGAAGCTCTCCTCTGAATTCTGTAACATAAGCTCCAGAAATTTTTACTTTATCACCAACATTTGATTTTTCTATTTGATTTTTCCCATGAACTTGCTTTAATCCTTCCTGTATCATCTTCCAACAAAACATCTGCAACCTCTTTTCTACCATATTTTGTTTGAACACTTCTAGAATTAGATTTATAGACAGCACTAGCCTCTAAATTAATGTTGCTCATCCCAACTTTTATGTCCTTAATCTTCATCAAGTCACTTGTTTTTAAAGAATAAAAACTATACTATAGTAAATGGATGTTTTGGTTTGGATAATTTCAGCGCTGATATTAGATAGTCTAATAGGATTGGTAGGAGTATTTTCGCTATTTATTAAAAGAAAGACTCTTGATAAACTTGTTTTTCCATTAGTATCTTTTGCTGCAGGGGCACTTTTTGGAGGTGGTTTGTATCATTTGTTTGCTGACAGTTTGGAAGAAATTGGAACATTACAAGCTATAAATTGGCTTCTTATTGGTTTCATTATTTTCTTCATTCTCGAAAGAATATTGAAGTGGCATCATTGTCATGAAATAGAATGTAAAGTGCATCCATTTAGCTACTTAGTATTCATTGGGGATGCAATTCACAATATCGTTGATGGTTTGATTATTGCTTCTACATTTTTAGTTGACATAAGATTAGGAATTTTAACGACATTCCTAATAATTTCCCATGAAGTTCCTCAAGAGCTTGGAAATTTTGCGACAGCAATATACGGAGGAATGAAAAGAAACAAAGCAATAATCTTCACATTTCTTTCACAAATAACGTGTATTGTTGGTGGCCTCTCTGGATATTACTTTCTGTCTAAAGAAATGCTTTTACCTTTGTTACCATTCGCAGCAGGCGGTTTCATCTATATCGCGGCATCAGATTTGATACCGGAACTTCATAAGGAGCCAAATATTAAAAAATCTGTAATTTCATTTATTCTCTTCCTAATCGGTTTAGCTTTTATAATTGGAGTGAAGTTTCTAGAAGTTGCTTAAAAATTAATTATCGTCTTTGAATGTCTTTTTTAATTTTATATCGCTGGGGGTGGGATTTGAACCCACACGGGCGTAAAGCCCACCGGCTTTCTTCATTTTACTCAGTCCTTGAGTCCCAAAAACTCAAGGCCGGCGCCATGCCTGGTTAGGCGACCCCAGCAACTAAAAATAATTAATTCCAATACTTTTTAATTCTCAGTTTAAGTTGTTGAACATTATTTGGTCGATTTTAAATAAATTTAAGAAAAAGATGTATATGAAAAAAGAAGCTGATGTGAGACAGAAACTTTTCGCTATAGATTTATTAAGAATACTTAAAGAAAGTTATACTTATCGAGAGATGAGCGAGTTTTTGGAACTCCCAGTACCAGTAATAAGTAGATATGTAAATGGTCACGTTCTTCCAACCTCTCAAAGAGCAAGGGAAATTATCAAAATGTTTAAAGAAAGATATTTTTTTAAAAGTTTAAAAAACAGAGTTGTAAAGACTGAGGAGAATGTCTATGATTTAACCAACTTTATTCAAGACGTAAAATTACAAAGAATTGTTGCTAAAATATTGTTCAATGATTTATCTTCTTTAGAAGTTGATAAAGTATTAACAGCAGCAGTTGGAGGTGTACCAATAGCTACTTTTATCAGCGAGGAGTTTGGCTCAACTCTTGTGATAGCAAGTGAGAGGAAAGAGGGATCTGTTGAAGCATTAGAAGAAAGAATAATGTACTTGCCAAGTGTAGAAAAATATCTTTATATACCAAAAGATTCTATCAAACCAAAAGATTCTGTCTTAATTGTGGATGATATTGCTAGAACAGGGCTGACACTTAAGTCACTTATTAAACTTGTAAACAGGTGCAAAGGAAAAACAGTTGGAATATTTGTTGTATACGAAATAGGTAATGTGCTAGAAAAAATAAAGAGAAAATATCATCTAACAGTGCCTGTAAAGTCGTATGTTAAATTGGAGTAATTATTTTAACATATTTGTGTTAAAATAAGCATTTATATATTCAATATTTTAATTTAAATATGGCAAAAGAAAAAATACCGCTAACAAAGAAAATTGCTTTGGCGGCAGTTACTTCAGCAATAACTGGTGTTGGTTTTCTTTTAACAGCACCAATACCATTAATCCCAGGAGCAATTCATTGGAGAATTCTAGCATTTCTTCCTTGTATTTTTGGTATCTTATTTGGTCCAGCAATAGGCTTTATCTCAGGAGCAATAGGGAATACACTTTGGGCATTGCTTGGAGGATATTTCAATATTGCTACACCAATTTTTGATTTAATTGGTGTTGGTCTTACAGGATTGATTCCAGGATTGTTTGTTCATCCTAACGAATTAAAGGAGAAGAAGGGATTAGTGAAAGCCGCATTCATTTCTACTATAGCAGGATTCATAATGGTACCAATAGTTGCTATTGGCTTTCAATGGGCAGGTGTTGCTCCTTTTGGAGCGGCTATATATCTCTTAGTGTTGAGTGATATTCCACCAATATTAATTGGAACACCAATCGTTCTCACAGCATTATATCCAACACTGGAAAAGAGAGGTCTACTCAAGGACAGATGGTAAGCAATTGGTGAAGTTATGGAGAAAATTGTAGTGGAAAATCTAAACTTTAGATATCAAAATTCAGATTTCAGACTGAAAAATATCAATTTAAAGATTGATAGAGGAGAATTCGTTTTCATAGCAGGTCAGTCTGGTGCAGGAAAGTCCACGCTTTTATATTGTCTTACAGGACTAATTCCTCACTATATAAAAGAAGGAGAAATGAAAGGTGATGTTTGGATTGATAACTTAAACACAAAAGAGGTTTCACTTACTGATTTATCTAGGAAAATTGGTATAATTTTGCAGAATCCCGAATCTCAGATCTTTGGAATGACAGTTGAAGAAGATTTGGCCTTTGCTTTGGAAAATATGGGCATACCAAGATACGAGATTGGCAGGAGAATAAACAAAGTTCTAAATCTTTTAGAGTTGAGAAAATTTAGAAATAAAGCCCCAGAAATACTATCTGGAGGTCAAAAAAAGAGGCTAATCATAGGTTCTATCCTCTCTCTTAATCCTGAAATCCTAGTTTTGGATGAACCTTTTTCAAATCTCGACCCTTCTGGCATTCAACTTGTAGCATCTACTTTAGAAAAATTAAAAAAAGTAGGGAAAATTATCATACTAGCAGATAGAAAAATTGAGCATGTTATTCATTTAGTAGATAGAGTAATCGTGCTTGATAAAGGAAAGATAATTGGTGATTTGCCATTGAGAAAATTTTCTGAAAATAGAAATTTAGTCAAAAGATCGGGAATTATTATACCCCAAGTTTTGAAATTATCTTATTCTCTTCAAAGTCTTGGGATGAGATTCGATAAATTTCCTATTACTGTGGAAGAATTACTGAGGGAGTTGAATGGGTCCTGTTATAAAAACTGAAGATTTGTGGTTTGCCTATGAAGAAAACAAATGGATATTAAAAAAAATAAATCTGGAAATTTTTCCTGGAGAAACTGTATCAATAATAGGACCAAATGGATGCGGGAAAACTACTCTTGTTAAACACTTTAACGGATTGCTTAAGCCGACAAGAGGAAAAGTTTTCATCAACGGGATTGATACGACAAAAGCTTCAATAGCCGAACTATCGAGGATAGTGGGATATGTCTTTCAGAATCCCAACTATCAGATTTTTTCTACCAATATATTCGAGGAGGTTTCGTTTGGGCCAAAAAATTTTGGAATAAAAAAGCTAAGAGAAGTAGTGGTTACTGCTCTGACAGAAGTTGGGCTTGAGGATAAAATAAAAAGCTCACCATTTCTTCTTAGTCATGGAGAAAAAGAAAGATTAGCGATCGCTTCTATTTTAGCTGTAAATCCTCAAGTTTTAATTTTAGACGAACCAACAATCGGTCAAGACACCTTTACAACTCAACGAATACTTCGCATTGTGAAAAAGATGAAGAGAGATAAAAAAGTAGTGATAATTATAACACACGATTTAGAGTTGGTAGCTGAATGCTCTGATAGAGTTTTAGTTATGAACAATGGTAGAATCGTAAAAGACGGTAATCCTTATTCAATCTTTTCTGATGAAAAACTTCTCAAAAAGCTCCAACTTCCTTTACCTCCTGTTATGATTGTTGGGAAATCTTTAGGTATGATTCCTCCGCCACTTACATTAAAAGAATTTGAAAGGAGGTTTAAAGATGAGGTTAATCGAGTATAAGGAAAGGAATTCGATAATTCATAAATTAGATGCAAGAGCAAAACTTTTACTCTGTTTCACCTTGATTTATCTTGCCTTTCTCTTTACACACCCTCTCTTCCTTTTAGCTCTCTTCCTTTTTTCACTTTTCCTAGGTTATCTAGCGAGAATACACAAAGAAATCGTTTTGAGAGTTATAATCTTATCGCCTTTGTTAATATTTTCCTTCATACTTTGGAGTATCTTTTATCACTCTTCACTCTTCACTACTTCATCAAGAACAGAAACACTTTTAACAATCGGGCCATTTACTATTGACAAAATTAGTTTTATGTATGGACTGGCGATGCCATTGAGAATAGCGATAGTAGTTATTTCTCCAATAATTTTCTTGATGACAACCAGACTAAGTGAGATTATTTACGGTTTAAATAAAATGGGTGTGCCATACATTTTGGCTTTTACCTTCGGACTTTCCATAAAGTTAGTCTCCTCCATCAGTGATCAATTTTTAACGATAAAGCAAGCACAAGCTTCAAGGGGGCTCGAGACAGAAAAAGGAGGATTAATAAAGAGAATAAAATCTCACATCCCTATAATTATTCCTTTGACTATAAGGGGTATTGAGATTTCAGATCAACTTGGGATGGCGCTTAGTATAAAGGGATTTAATCCAAGTAATAGAAGAACGTTTTACAAGCGATTTAAAATGAAAAACATCGACTATGCTATTGTAGTTTTTTGTTTAGTTTTATCAGTTCTTTTTACAATCATGAGATTACAAGGTTTTGGAGTGATTACATGAGAGTAAAATTTGAAAATTTAGTTAAGATCTATAATGGTGAAAAATTCTATCAAACTTGTGTCTGTGGATTAAAAAGAGATCTACCAATTCGCCGTGTAGATGAAGATCTGTGGATTGCTTCAAATCATCAGCTAGTTCTTGGACGTGATGTCGAATTTACGAAAAAAGTAGCAGAAGAGTTATCTAAGATTATCAGAAAATACAACCCGGATTGTTTATTTACCGCAGAAGCAAAGTCTTTGCCCTTAGTATATAAGATAAGCGAATTATTAGACTTCCCAAGTATGCTTGTTGCAAGAAAAGGCGTTAAGAGTTACATGGAAGATTCGTACATTGATGTAACGGTTAAATCCATAACTACAGCCAGATCCCAAAAATTAATTCTTGAATGTGATGAAGCGAAAAAAATGAAGAATAAGAAGATTGCCATAGTCGATGATGTCGTCTCAACAGGCGGAACTTTATCCGGTCTTGAGGAATTAGTTAGAGAAGCGGATGGGATAGTATCTTGTAAAGTCTCTGTTTGGAAAGAAGGACCATGGTATAGAAACGACGATTTAATATACCTAAGCATCTTACCTGTGTTTGTTACTGAAAAAAGATTTAAAGAAATGGAAAGATTGTTTGGAGATGATAAATATGATTGATAGGTCGGAAATTCAAGAAATTGTTAGAAAATATAAACACCCAATTTGTCTAAATTTAGGTTCTCATTCCACATTGGATAAATTACAGGGCCAAAGAAACTTTGGGTTAAGAAGAATAGTTTATACTACACCAGCAAGAGCAATAATTTACTTATCAAATCCTATGGTTGGTTATACGGATGAAGAAATAAAAGATTTGCCATCTGTTGTAAGACGAGATGTAATCGTAAGATACGATCCTAAAGATATACCGAAAAAAGGCGATTGGAAAGAAGCTATTTTAGTTCTGGACAACTATTCTGATATACTTAAGTATGTGGATGATTTACTAGAATTAGAATGCATTCATCTCACTGATAGAGCCTTTGCAACTTATGTAGGGGGAGATCCACAGTGTAGTAAAATAGAGAAGGAATTTGCAGTACCCATTTTTGGGTCCAGAAATCTTCTCAAAATTGAGAATCGCGGTGAAATAGAAAAAGACTATTACTGGTTTGCTGAACAGGCTGGTATTCCTACTCCAAAATCATATAAGGAAAAGTATGAAATTACAACACGAGGAATTAGATTTAAAGAATACATAGATGAGCCGATGTTGTTAAAAGCTGAACATCCGACACGTGAATTAGAAAGGGAGTTTATATGGGCAGCCGATTCACATGATATGGAGGAACAAGTTGAAAGGAAAATAGAGTCAGGAGAGTTGTCTTTAGAAGCATTAAAGCATGCTAGAATAGAGCAAATTGTAATAGGACCTCATGCAAATATAAACTTCTTTTTCTCACCACTTTATGCTCTAGAAGAATGGGGAGAAGTCGAGGAAGCATTTCAAAAACTCTACAAAGTTGATAGAAAAACTGCAAGAATTCTCCTCGCTAACGAATTAATTGGAATAGACGAAAGAAGAGAGACCGTTTGGGATGGAATAAAAAGATTACCGATTGATATACAACAGAAGCTTAAAATAAAGGAGAAAGAAGGTCACTTCGAACCGACGTTCGAGGTTACACTACATGGCATGTTAACCGTTCGCGAATCTTTAATAAAAGACATTCTAAACTGTGCAAACGCCTTTCTCTTGGCATGTTTGAAATACGAGCCACCTGGAATAATTGGACCATGGTGTTTACAAACTCTTGTCACATGGGATAAAGTTTCGAAATACAATTATAAACCAGTATTAAAGTTTGATGCTACATTAGGAGATCTGCCAAGAACTCCAACAGATTATGGTTTGTATGATGTTAGCGAGAGGGCCAAAGATATAGAAATGCACATTTTTGTAACGCAGGATGTAGCCGTTAGGCATGGGGGAGGAGCAAATGTTTATATGGGATTGGGTGCTCAGTACTCCAATGCAAAGTACAAGAGGACAATGTCGTTGGGAGACAGAGTAGCCTTAGAAATAAGAAATGCAATCGAAAGAAAGAAATTAGAGGAGATAGTAACATAATTGAAATCACAAATAGCTTATATTACCTCAATCTTTTCACCTTTACATTTTTGCAATTCTTTGATTGTTAAACATTCTATATTTTCTTCTAGAGCAAACTTTCTGAGTTTTAGATCGTTTGTTAGTAATACTAAATTATTTTCTTTTACAATGCTTAAATGAATAGCATCTTTAAAGTCTAAACTGTTCAAACACCACTTAAGTACATTTTCGTCAATTTTTGCTTTTTCTATCAATCTAATTCTCATACTTTCTACTTCATCTTTAACGAAATCTTCTATGCTTTTTCTACTGAGATTCATTTCTCTTTTTAAAACATTTACTAATTCGATTAAAGTAAAAAATGAGGAAACTGGGATGATTTGTGCATTATTGAAAAGAATAAACTTTATTTCTTTACCGTTGCCACTAATTCTTTCCTCTATCTTTTTCTTTAAGTAGGAGTAAAGAATGTTTGTATCCAGATATATTTGCACCTCTTTCACCTTTATACGGAAGCGTATTTTCTGACAATGTCTACTACTTGTCTTATTTCGAACCTAGGTCTCCATCCGAAATCTGGCAAAGGAGAAAATCTGATCGACCCCTTATCTCCATTTACAGTTACTTGATATTTACCTCCATTCAAAAACTTTATAGCTGGTCTAATGGAAATTACTCTTAAGCAATCTTTGAATTTTGCCATATATTCTAGAAATCTCTTGTTTGTTTCTAGATTATTACCTCTCATGATTTGATAGAACAGTCCATCAACATTTTTGAACATAGCTTGCGTTACCTCCAAGCTATGTCTTTGGTATATTTGTTGTAAACCGTTTGAAGAAACCTTTATACGCTTAAATTGAATACCAGTAATTTCTGTAAGTTTCTCTACAATTCTTTCTGTAATTTTATCCGGACCTCTGTAGACTTCTAGAAGCTTATTGTTAACATTGAAAAAGCTTGTTATCTTTTTTATAACTTTTGAATTACCGTTTTGTTTTAGAACAGATATGACTTCTTCTATTTCATTTTCCTCTAAAACCTTTGAAAGATGTTCTTCTATACTTTCTTCAAAAAAATAACTTACTATTATTTCCTCTGGTTGAGATTTGTTTAAGACTGCTGAAAACCACTCTTTTTCTCCTTTCCCATTTTCGTTTATCTCTTTTATTATCTGGAATTTTGGTTTAATATTTTCAGCTATGAACAATGTTATAGCAGGCACTTTCAATCACCTCCATATATTTTTTATTTTATACATACTAATTTAATATTGTATTAGGGTATTCAATATCTTTTCGGGGGAGAGTACATGATACTGTATGCAATTTATCTCTAGGAAAAACCTAGAAGAATCTTATAACTATCTTAGAAGTATCTTATGGCAAAGCTTTTATATGAGTGTAATAGCTATTACACCAGATACTTTTTTCAGACATGTTTCTGCTTGATTAAAAACTTAAAGATAGAGAATAAAACTAAAAAATGGAGTATTTTACAATAGACGATTTTTATTTGAAAGGGAAAACAGTTATTGTAAGAGTTGACATAAACTCTTACTATGATGTTTCTTCTAAGAAACTTTCTGATTCTCCAAGAATTAAAGCTCATGCAAAAACAATAAAAGAACTTCAAGAAAAAGAAGCGAAGGTTGTTGTATTAGCGCATCAGGGAAGAAAAGGTGATGAAGATTTTATTAGTTTAAAAAAGCATGCAGAGCTATTAAACAAGTATCTAGAAAGGCCAATTGAATTTGTTGATGATATTGTTGGAGAAAAAGCGAAGAGAAAAATTAGAGAACTAAAAGAAGGAGCAGCAATACTTTTGGACAACGTTAGATTTTTAGATGATGAAACAAAAGAGAAGAGTATAGAAGAGCATGCTAACTCAACAATAGTTAAAGAATTGGCACCGCTTGCAAACTACTTTGTACTAGACGGATTTTCTGTTGCTCATAGAAGCCATGCAAGTGTTGTTGGCTTTTCTACAGTTTTGCCATCAATGGCAGGTAGAGTGATGGAAAAAGAATTGAATGCCATAAGTAGAGCATTCTTCGATTTTGGCGACAAATTCAAAATAGTCGGAAACTTATTGATACATGATTTGCCAAGGTTTCAATTAAAATGGGATGTATTCATTTTAGCTGGAGCAAAAGTTGATGATTGTTTGAAAGTTATGGAAAGATTGCTGTCTTCGAAAAATTTAGAGATGAAAAGAATTTTGTTAGGAGGATTAACTGCCAATCTCTTCTTACACGCTTCTGGCATAGATATTAATGATGATAACAGAAAAGTTTTACAAGACATGGGATACTTACAACTAGAAGATCGAGCAAAGAAGTTGCTAAATGATCGCAAAGATAATATTGTTCTACCAGAAGACGTTGCAATAGAGGAAGACGGAAATAGAGTTGAGTATGATGTGAGCAATATTCCTAAAAAAGGTTTGATTTTGGATGTTGGTAAAAAAACTATCGAGAAATTTAAGGAAATTTTGAAAGACGCTAAGTATATCATTGTAAAAGGTCCATTGGGAATGTATGAAAGACAGCCATTTTCGATTGGAACAAAAGAAATTCTTGAGACTTTATCTAACTTGAAATCTTTTACATTAATCGGAGGTGGAGATACGTCTACAGCCTTAGAAGTTTTTGGAATTCCTGAAGAAAAATTCTCTTATGTTAGTTTAGCGGGAGGAGCTCTGATAGACTACTTATCTGGAAAAGAATTACCCGGAGTCAAGGCTTTGGAAATTTCTTATAAAAAATTTAAGAAATGATTTCCTATCTGGATACAAAAACTTTAGCAATTCTTTCCAAGAACTTTCTTTTGTTGTTTGCAAACACAAAAGCACTTGCTATTAAAACACCTTGTGTACCAAAATCTAAAGCAGCCTTTACATCTTCTTCATTAGTTATTCCTGCTCCACAAAGCTTTACAATTTTTGAGTCAATTCTATCAACAAGCTTTACAAACTCCTTAAGCGATTTTGCTTTGTATTTTGATACAGCTTTTCCTGTAGCTATTAATTCTGGCGGCTCATAACTCAAAGAATATGGTGATAGTTTTGCAATATTCTCAGCCTCTTTCAAATCAGATGCTAAAGTAAATATTTTAATTCCATATTTTTTTGAGATTTTGATAATTCTTTCAATTTTTTCTATTGAAACTTTTTTCTCCGAATGATTAATTAGGGAACCATAAACACCATATTCCTTTAGAGAATTAAAAGAAACGCTTCCGGTAAATCTTCCTTCTTCCGCATCATCAACATGTTGAGCTAGTACAGGTATACCGACACTTTTTACCAATAAAGGAATATCTAAAAACTGCGGAGCAACAAAAATATCAATTTTATATTTTTTTGAAATTTCTTCAGCAATCTTTGCAAGTTTTAGAGCTTTTTTACCACTAGCTTCTTTGTATGCTTTAAAATTCAAAACTATCATTTGTGAACAATCCTCCTAATTTCTTTAAGTAAGTTTATTGCATCTTCATCATTTCTCATCCAAATATTTCTTCCAATTGCTACTCCAGCTGCACCAACGCTCATTACATCTTCTACAATTTTCAAAACATCTTTCTCTTCTGAAATTTTTGGACCACCTGCAACTAAAACTGGAACAAAAGAATCTTTAACAACTTTAGAAAAACTTTCTTTATCCCCAGTATAATAAGTTTTAACTACATCGAAACCAATCTCTGCACCAACTCTAGCTGCATATCTTATGGCATCTGGATCATATTTTGATTTAAGTTTTTTCCCACGAGGATAGGCGAAACCAAAAATTGGCATTTTGTATTTTTCAGCTTCTTGTTTTATTTCTTCAAAAGTTTTAAACATCTCGGCTTCTCTGTCAGAGCCAAAGTAAATTGTGCAAGCAATTGCTTTTGCGCCAACATCTTTAGCTTCTTTTACACTTGTTACAATTTGTTGAATTTGATTTTCATCTGGAGTTAAACTTGTTCTCGCAGTTAACTTAACAATTATAGGCAAGCTACCAACTATTCTCT
>Ga0080004_1139998_pt1 | contig 13879 bp, 16 predicted proteins | sample WasSprMetagenome_FD_69207 | JGI IMG/M metagenome (GOLD analysis project Ga0080004, IMG submission 69207) | Sulfidic aquatic microbial communities from Washburn Spring, Yellowstone National Park, USA - WS (SPADES assembly) (version 2) | ecosystem: Environmental > Aquatic > Thermal springs > Hot... | reverse complement strand
GTTGGTATTGGTTGATAAAGTTCCATGGTATAGGTGGGCATTTGAGAGGCTTGGACTAGAGTATAGGCATGAGAGATTCGGTATGAGGAATAGGGTTGAGAGATTCTTCAGATACCTGAAGGAGAGAACTGTAGTATTCCACCATAAGATGAGCGCGAGAAACCATGTACAGGGAATCACGAACCTCAAGCTATTCCTAAGCCTATTCACACTATACTATCAAGCTGCGAGGACAGGGAGGTGAGCGAAAATGCTTATTTGGACACTATCTCTTCTTCTGACCTATACGTATATATTGAAGGCTGTATCAGGAGAGGAACATATTCTATAAAGGATTCTCCTTAAAGGTGATCGATAACTTTAATGATATTGGAGGGTTTGAGAGGATGGACTACTATATGCAGGCTGTAGATTAAGAGACGATAATGGAAGCTGTGAAGAATATGAGATGAAGTCTTCAGACTTTATTAATGTGTTGAGGTTGTTAGAGCATGTAGAGGTTGCTATCTCTAGACTACACGAGATTTTCTATAATCTCAGCAGTCGGTATTGAGGCGGTGTTAGTTTTCATAGTAGCTCCTTCCGGCACCACTAAGTAAGATCTACAACCGTGAACATTTAATAGTAAAAATATTGTATATTAGAAGCATGAGTGAGATAAGCACAAGAACTATTAAGAAATTCTATACACTCCTCTTTAGCGGAAAGATAAGCGAGTCGGAAAAGACGCTACTATATATTAGGAAGAAGATTGGAGATCAAAGCCCCTACTACAATGCACTATATGGAATATACTATTCCTATGTTAATGATGATGTAGACTCTTACATCTTTAAGCTGTGGGAACGCTATCTAAACGGAGTAGATAAGAAAACACTCTATGAGGAAGTAGAGAGATTAATAGAGGGGTCATATAATCCTCCGGCAGGCTTCCTAGAGGCATGGCTTGATTTAATCAGTATGATCGACCAATTACCAGTACCTCACAAGATTGAAAAGAGGGAATCTAAATCAGAAGGAGGGATAACAGGAGAAGTAGAAGTTACTGAGGAGCTGGAAGAAGATTATAGGAGAGAATCCAGCTAAGTAGCCATAATGCTCCATATGTTCCAGACCCTGTAAGATATAGCTTTCTACCTAACAGAGAACGGGACTCCGAGTTTATGAAAACTCTCAGAAAGAGCGCTGAGGTAATGTAGACTGCTACTGCTAGAAGTATGGCGGTTACTGACCCAAATCTATCTATTCTCAAGATAGTTGTAAATAACCCAAGTATACATCCGCCCACAGCTCTACCCCAATAAATCCTGTCTTCAAGCTTCAAGACACTACCACTTAGTAAAAATCTTCTCCAGCTTTATATAAGATTAAATAAGCAATGGCTAGAACAACGATGCCCTTAATACTTTCTACTTTCCCGGAGAATGCTAGACCTATTCTGAGTCCTTATAGAAACTATGAAAACTTAATACTCCCGTTTCTCCTAATAGAGGATAAGATTTAATTTAGATTCTAGTAATCTGTAGTGGGGAAAGTGGAGCTTTCTTTTATTGAGCTTAAAAGGTTGATGAAGGAGATCGTGGAGCAGGTAGTAGATAGTAGGATCGAAAACGTTTATGATATGGATGATGGCTCCATAATCTTGAAACTATGGAGGAACTATGAGAAACATGAGTTAAGGATAGCTCCAGGTAGATGCATATATCTAGTTAAAGGAGAGTACAAGAAACCTCGAAAACCCTCAGACCAGATACTCAGATTCAGGAAAATCTTAAACAACTCAATAATAAAAAAAGTAGAATTAGTAGAAGGTGAAAGAATAGCAATCTTCAACATCGAGAGAAGCCACGGGGAGATACTTAATCTAATAGTTGAGCTCCTACCTAAGGGAACAATCGTCATAACAGATAGCTCTAGGAGGATCTTAGAATGTTTAAAGAAACTAGTAATGAGGGATAGAAAGATTATCGTAGGAGAAGAATATAGACTACCGCCGAGGAGACCCACTATTACAAGCTTTGCAAATATAGACCTGCTATTGGAGTCCATAGATAAGAATAGAAAGATAGTGTCAGGATTAGCAGTAGATGCTGGGCTAGGCGGAAGATATGCTGAAGAAGTAATCTTTATAGCAGGTGTAGATAAATCTAAGAAATTTTCAGAAGTATCAATAGAAGAATATGAAAAAATAAAAGAAGCGATAATCAGAGTTTTAGAGCATATTGAATCGGGTCAGCCTGTCATCATTGATTCCAATGCAGAGGCACATCCTCTACCATATCTACTAAAGTCTTTGAAGACAAATAATATAAAAATAACTGAGGTGTCTGATTTTAATGAAGCTGTAAGAATAGCTTATGAAAGAAGCCTTCTACGTCAGATCACCCATAAAGCTTTAGATAAAATTGAAGAAGAAATCAGACAATTGAATAAAGAACTTGAAGATAAATATAAAACGCTAGAGAAGCTTACAAAATTATCAGAATGGAAGAACGAGATGGCAAAGATAATACTTACACATTCAAGCGAGATCGAGCAATTAAAATATGTGGAGACACCTGAAGAAATAGATATAGGTGGGCTCAAGGTTAAAATCGATAGTTCTAAGAGAACTATCCTAGTGTCATCCCCTCTTGGTGAAGTTCAACTAAGTTTTGATGGATCTATTGCAAGACAAGCTTCAAGACTCTTTCATGAAGCTAAGAATATATCTTACAGGATTGATGGGTTGAAGAAAGAGATCAACAGTATTAATGAGAAGATAAGTAAACTATCACAAAAGAAAGAACCAATAATTCTTCAAGAATTAGAAAATATATCTCCTAAAATAGCTTTAACTAAGAAGAACTGGTATGAAAAGTATAGATGGTTCTATACTTCTGAAGGCTTCCTCGTTGTAGCTGGTAAAGATGCTTCAAGCAACCACGCATTAATAAGAAAACACTTAGAGAAAGATGACTTAGTATTTCACTCAGAGGTTAGAGGTGCACCAATTTTAGTTTTGAAAAATGGTGTGAGAGCTAGTGAAAGATCAATCGTTGAGGCAGCACAGTTTGCTGCATGTTATAGTAGAGCATGGAGGGAGGGATTACAATATGTTAGCGTCTACTACGTTAAACCAGAACAGATATCTCTTTCACCTCCTCCTGGACACTACTTACCTAAAGGCGGGGTAATCATAAAAGGCGAGAAGAAGTACCTAACAGTTAAACTTGAGCTTGCCATTGGAGTAGAAGATGACAGGCTAGTCTGGGGGCCACCTCAAACCCTTGAAGGAAGAATGACTAAGATGGTTAAGATTATTCCCGGGAATAAGAAAGCTAAACAGCTAGCTGAAGAGATGGTTAATCGAGTCTTTAAAGATGCTGATAGCGAGAAGAGAGTAGAACTTATTGAGAAGATAGTTCAGATAATTCCTTATGGATGCGGATTCATATCCTAAGATCAGGAATTATTGTTGTAGCTACACCATGGAGTAGCGATTTCTACGACATTTGCAGATCCTAGATAGGAAAAGATGGGGAATCTCTCTATAAGCAGTATTAAATATATTTTTTAGAGGAAGGGTAGGAATATACGCTAAACTTTTAAACTTGGAAATCATCGTTAGAGTAGAGTCAAAGGGTTGAGTAAAGTTGGCTACGCTGCCTGATGAATTGAAGGTTAGAGACGTTATGTCGAGTCCAGTGATAGAGGGTAATGAAGATGAGACTGCAGAGCAAATAGCTCAGAAAATGGAGAAGTATAATGTGGGCTCTGTTGTTATTACTAGGAATGGGGCTCCAGTAGGCATAGTAACGAAAACAGACCTCGTATGGAAGGTTGTTTCCAGAAATCTTAAACCGTCTGAAATTAAAGCTTCAAGCATAATGAGCAGCCCGATACACTCAGTTAACGCTGAGACATCTATTGAAGATACTCTAAAAAAGATGACTACCTTAAAAGTTAGCAGGCTTGCAGTAACATACAAGAATAAACTAGTCGGTGTTGTGAGTGTCAAGGATATTTTACAAGTAACCCCTGAGATCCTTGAGATCGTTAAAGAGCACTGGAAGATTAGAGGTGTGGCCTTATCGAGGAGCAGTGAAGGATATGTTGAAGGCTATTGTGATGAATGTGGAGAATGGTCTGATATGCTTCTCAACGTTGATGGAAGGTATCTCTGTGAGGAGTGTAGGCTTGAATTAAGTGGAAGAGGAGTAAAAGAATGAGCGATAATAGGAGACAGAAATTTGTTATTGATGCAATGCTCGGTAATATTGTCTCATGGTTAAGGATATTAGGATACGACTCAGAATACTGGGATGGAGATGATGGAGAACTTATACAGAAAGCAATTAAAGAAGATAGAATAGTCTTAACCAAAGATAGAAACTTATATGTTTATGCAAGAAGATGTGGTGTAGAAGCCATCTTAATCGATGAGAATGAGACTGAGCACATTCTTGGGAAATTAAATCGAATATATAGCATATCTTTAGAATTCAACCCAGAATATACTAGGTGCCCAATATGTAATCATCTTCTTCAGAGAGATAAGCATAGTCCTAGAGAAGAATGGGCCTGTAATAATTGTGGTAAACGATATTGGATGGGAAGACACTGGAGAAATATTACAAGAATACTGGAGGAGGCGAAAAATATTGGCAAGTGAACTATCTTGGCTTAGAGCGGGCAGAAGGCTAAGACGTTCAGACTAGTTAAGCACAAAGTTAGCATAACTGTGGAGAAGCTTCTTTTCAGAAGATCGGGTCGTGATTGATTATAGATAATAGAATTTAGAGGTATTACTTTTATGGGCACATGACATACCCAGCTCATTATCTAAAAATCTAAAACTTATGAACGGGAAAACCTTGAGCAAAAGTTGACAAGATCTACTTTTAAAACACATCCCTAAATATCTCTCTAATAACCTTTATAAAGTATATGAGAGATTGCAAGAATGGGATGATAGATTTTGAACTCGGATTAGAAGAAGGAAGATACCTTGTAAAACTTGCACGTCAAACAATATATAATTATTTGAGGAAGATTGAAGGCCCCCCTCCAACCCCGATCTCAGAGAAATTAAAACAAGAGAGAGGTGTCTTCGTTACACTGTATACGTATCCGATGAAGGATCTTAGAGGATGCATAGGCTTCCCTCTGCCGACTATGCCATTGTATGAAGCTACTGTGGAAGCAGCTATAGCTTCAGCAACAAAAGACCCAAGATTTAGGCCATTGAAACTTGATGAACTAAATGATGTAGTAATAGAAGTTAGTGTGTTAACCCCTCCCGAAGAGATTGTATACAGAGATCCAAATGAACTATTAGATAAAATAGTTATTGGAAGGGATGGGCTAATTATTAAATCAGGACCATACTCTGGTCTACTCCTACCCCAAGTTCCAGTAGAATATAACTGGACTGTAGAAGAATACTTAATGCATTTATGTTTAAAAGCTGGATTAGAATCTACACACTGGGTAAAAGGTAAAGCAAAGATATACAGATTCACAGCTCAAATCTTCTCAGAACTAGAACCTAATGGAGAAATAATTGAAGAAGAATTATCTCCTAGAAAATGCTAAGACTACCTCCTCGGCTCAGGTTAACTAGAGATGACGAGAATCCATCTGGGAGTATGTGGAATAGGATTTGGACATGCTGCTAGAGCGGTTCAAATAGCTAGGGCATTAAAGAAGAAGGGATGGAGCTTAACTATCTCATCGTATGGTGAAGGCTTAGAATACTTAAGGAGGAGTGGTCTGGATGCGTATAGGGTACCGGGGATATCTTATGGTGTACTCCACGAAGGAAAAGTAAGTATAAAGATGACTATCTTCAAGAACATCCTCTTACCGATAAGAATGTTGGGGCAAGCTTCATATGAGTTCTCCCTAGTAGACAGGAATGTTGATGTAGCCATCTCAGATACTAGAGCATCAACAGTAATCGCAGCTAAGATGCTTGGTAAACCAGTTTTAACAATTCTAAATCAATTTAACATAAGAATACTCTACCCAAAGTATAGATGGATAATCGAAAGCCTTGAAGCAGCTTCATACCTCGTCGGATGGATATGGCTTAGAAGTGATAGAATACTAGTAGCAGATTATCCTCCACCTTTAACAATATCAAAAAGAAACCTTGTTTTCCCAGAGGATACGGAAGTAAAAGAGAAAGTTAAATATATTGGACCCATTATAGAGGATTCCATTGAAGAACTCCCTCAAGAAGAATATCTAAGAAGTAAGTATGGCGTAGGTCTACAGGGAAAACCAGTAATCTTATTCAAGGCAACTGGTCCAACATATGAAAGGAAGGTATTAGTTGATAAGATGATACCTCTTCTAAGGAAGCTTAGCCGAGAATTTGAGGTTATTGTTACACTTGGGGGGTTACGCCTAGACCTCCGGAACAAGCACGGTGATTTGAAGATTTATGAATGGGCTGATGAACCACTAGAGCTCGTAAAGATTGCTGATTTAGTTATCACGAGAGCTGGACAGACAACCCTTGCAAAAATCCTAGCATTAGGTAAGCCTGTAATCATGATACCTATACCCGGACATGCAGAACAGAATTGGAATGCTATATCTGTAGAAGAAAATAATGCTGGAGTAAAACTCGATGAAGAGGATATAAGTGAAGAAACTTTAAGAAAAACAATTAACCATGTCTTAGGTTCGAATTATTATAAGATGGCATCACACTATTCAGTAGTCTCTAGATCGTTAAACCCAATGAATTTAATTCTCGATCAGATTCAACTTCTTCTTAAAAGAGAATAGTAAATAAACTTCATGGGAAAAGTTTATCTTTTAAGCTTTCTCAGTTAAGTATGGCAAATAAATGAGTAGTAGTCTCAAGGTCGACTCCTCAGTTACACCTAGTAGATTGATTGGTTTGCTTGATTTAGTAAATAGCTTGGGTGGAAGAGTAGATCTAGCTAGAATATCTATTATGTTGCAGACAGACGTAGACGACCTACTACCAGTAGTTGATGTAAGTGAAGCTATGGGGTTCATAAGAGTTGTGGATGGTGATGCTGAGCTAACAGAAGCTGGGAAGAAGTTTGTCCAAGCATCCCCCTCAAAGAAGAAGTTGATGCTTAGAGAAGCAATAAAGAATGTTGAGCCTTTTGCCACAGCATTAAGACTAGCTCATAAGAGTGGCGAATTCACTAAAGAAGAACTGATAAACGAACTCAACGATAAGAAATTCTTTGAAGAAGAACATCCAGATATTGAGAAGTTTTACTCATTCATCCTTGAGTGGCTGCTATATACAGAAGCTATCCATTATAAAGGTGAAGAAAAGAAATTCTACAAGAACAAACGCTAACTTAACAATGTATAGATCCTATCCACATACTCGTAAAATTCTTGGCTCCTCCTTGACCTAGGCCTCTTTAAGTCTATCTTGACTGTTCCTGCAATTCTCGATGGCCTAGCCGTTAATACTATGACCTTATCACATATTTCAACGAGTTCTTCTATATCATGGCTTACTAATACTATTGAAGATATTGGTAGAATCTGATTTAGCCATAGGTTCTCCAGCTCTCTTCTAAGGGTTATAGCTGTTAACTGGTCTAGGTTACTGAAGGGTTCATCCATCAATAACAAGTCTGGATGTGATACTAAAGCTCTAGCTATCGCCACTCTCTGCTTCATCCCTCCACTAAGCTCTGCGGGATATGCATTCTCAAACCCTATCAAACCCATCATATCCAGGAATGTTCTAGCTCTCTCTTCCTTCTCCCTATCTGTTAATTCTTTTTCATTGATAAGCCCAAGCATAACATTCTTGATGACGGTATACCATGGAAGAAGGGTTGGATTTTGGAAGACCATAGAGATCCTCGGATCAGGGCTATGTAGTGGTTTACCCCTAAAATATACTTCTCCTAAATCGGGTTTTAGTAATCCAGCCATAATCCTGAGTAGCGTACTCTTGCCACAACCGCTTGGTCCAGCTATACCTATGAATTCGGCAAACATTATGCTTAGAGAGAGGTTATCAAATATTAGGAGTTTATCTCCTTTCCTCATCTTATAGCTGAAGGATATATTCCTTAACGTTAGTAGTGTTTCATCAGTTTTTTCTAACGTCATGTTTTCTAGACGATTCTTCTTATGGCTATCTCATATATTCTTCTGTACGAGATTAAGGTGTGAGAGATACATTGATGCTGAAACTTTATGAATAAAATAAGGGGAGAACATTATTAGCAATAGATAAAATAGGGATGAGCTGACTGATGAACTATGGTAGCCTTAAAGCAGGCGGGGTTTCCCCGTAGACCACATAAAGTGGAAAGAATATATTACCCTGCCGGCTATAAGGCCTGCACCGTCCGTCAGCCAGCAGGGTTAATTGTTTTGGGCTGTGCTTATTTTTATCCACGCTTTTTTAAAGTTTTCAATGTTATAACTCTAGTTTATATGACACTTTCTTCCTTGGTAGTTGCTCAACAGTCTCGATAACCTTTTCTGGGATATTTGCTTGCCTCCTCTTAACACTTGTGTAAAGATTAGTTGCGGGTCTTGCAGTGTGACCTCTGAGTCTACGATTATATCAACCTTTATTTTTGCTCGGAGTATAGCCCAGCAGTCCCTTTAGGTTTATTGCGGGTAAGCGAAGTGGGAGCTCTATAGTAAGTATAGCAAGCTCGATGCTGTTATTGATTCCGAGAAGTCTACACGCCTCCCTATGCATAAGGTTACCATCTACCTCTCTGATAACCTCTTTAGGTATCTTCTTTTTATCCTTCCCCATAAGCCTTGTAGACTCTCGGAAACCGTAGGTGAAACCCTCCTCCAACCATAGTTTAGAGTTTGCTTCCTTTTCACAACCCATTCATAATCGTTTATCAGCGGTCTCAGTTTTATCTTAAACTCTAACCCGTCAATCGTCAACAGCCTAGAGCCGTCTTTTAGAATCATTGAAAGCAACTCGACGTCAGCTTCATCGCTCTACCTAAGATTATCCTGTAGCCTCAGCCCCTTCAATACCGTGGTGTCCTTCGGTAGATACACCTTGACACCTCTCTTAAGTAACTGCAGTATCTCAGAGTAAGATAAGCGTCTAGAAGAGGAAGAGATTATAAAGGTTGGAGAAGAGACTGTAAGGCAGTCTAATATGAAACCTAGTAAATGTAGCCATAGTGGATTCAGAGGAACATCTTACTAACTGCTTCGATGAAGGCAGGTCTCAATCTTAAAGAGAAACTTTAAAATTCCCTATAATCATGTACCAGTAGATGCACCTAGAAGAACTTACAACCCTGGCCGGTGAGAAGAACATTATGAAACTAATAATAGAGGTTGTAAGGAGAGATATTAAGTCAAATAGCTTGGAGATATCTTATGGTTGCTCTCCCGGATGTAAATCTAGTATATTATTGATACATTCTAGGTATGTTTATAGGAATATTGATGGGAAGAAGATCTTCAAGCATGATAGGTTCATGGATTTGGAAGAATATGTAAAGAACGGTTTGAGAGAGTATGTTGCTAGGAGAAGTGATGTTTTCTGGGCATTGCTGGTAGGTTTAACAGGCGTTGTAGGGCTGCTGGTTGTAAGCATACCTAAAATTAGGAACTTCATCAGTAGAGTTAAGAAGATGATTGATGAAGATGGTGATTCAGTCTATCTTCTAATACCTAGAGAAGGTATAACAATACCTTTACTAAAAATTTCAAGTAACAATAATAAGGTAGTTATCTTCCCTTGGCTAGCATTATCTCTCAGGATCGCTGGGTATTATATCGTTAGATTAACTTACCCAGACATGTACGCGTCATGGGAAGATGCTCTAGGGCTTGAACAAGACCCTAAACTAGAAGTAATCTCCGAACCTGTTCAACTAGGATCTCTATGAGTATTAAAGAATTCTTTAAGGAATCTACGATCCTTGCATTATTGATGACTACTCCACCTATAAGTTTGCTTATACTTATTAAGATAATTGAACCTAAAACATCTTGGCTCTCCCTAGTCTTATGGGCTGTTATAGCAATATCTTGGATGGTCTTCGTAGCTCTAATATATTATAAGAAGAGTTTAAAAAGAAAAGCAGATGATTGAGAGGTGTGAACCTGAGATTAAGGATAGCTTTCCAGGGAGAGAGAGGTGCATACAGTGAAGAAGCTGCCATCCAGTTCTTCGATCAAGAAGTAGACTTCATTCCATGTAGAGAGATATCTACTGTATTCAATGCGGTGGAAGCTGGTGTTGCAGACTATGGAGTAGTTCCTATAGAGAATAGTATTGAAGGCTCAGTAAATGAAACTTATGACCTACTTTTATCAACAGGTTTAAAGATTTCGGGTGAGATATATCTGAAAATATCGCATTGCTTAATAGCTCACCCAGATGCAGATCCAAAGAATATAAAGAAGGTAATATCTCATCCTCAAGCCTTAGCTCAGTGTAGGATATATTTAATCGGTAAGAAGCTTGAAGCTATACCAAGCTATGATACAGCAGGGAGTGTAAAGAAGATACTTGAAGAGAAGCTTTTAGACACTGCAGCTATAGCGAGTGAGAGGGCAGCGAAGATATACCATATGAAGATTCTTGATAAAGATGTAGAAGATTATGGCAGAAATTATACGAGGTTTCTAGTACTAGGGAGGGGAGACGCTGAACCAACAGGTGAAGATAAAACCTCCATAATCTTCTCTCTCCCACATATCCCAGGTTCTCTCTATCATACTCTCGAAGAGTTCGCTGTAAGAAACATAAACTTAACGAAGATTGAGTCTAGACCTACAAAACATAGACCGTTCGAATACTACTTCTATGTAGATTTCGAAGGCCATAGAAAAACCCCTCTAATACAAGAAACATTAAATGCTATAAGCAAGAAGACCCTCCTATTAAAAGTATTAGGATCGTATCCTAAAGCTAGAATAACCTAATCTACGTAGGTAGGAATACTTGAAAGAATGGGTTATATTCGTCTGTGGAGTGGCATCCGTAGGTAAAACAGTTTTCAGCTTAAAACTTGCAGAGAAACTAGGGGTAGAATTTATCGACCTCCCAAACCTCGTTAAGGAAATGAAGCTCTACGAGTATTATGATGAGGCGTCAGGAGATTATGTAGTGGATTTAAGGAAGGTTTCAAGTAAATTAGGCTCTATATTGAAAGGAAGGAAGACTATTATTGCATCTGTACATCCCTTTAAACCAAGGGGTATACCGGTTAGGTTAGTTATAGTGCTGAGACTTCGACCAGACATACTCATGAGAAGGCTTATAGAGAGGGGTTACCCAGAATGGAAGATAGCTGAAAACATGCTGGCGGAGATAGTTGATAAGCCTCTCCACGATACAATACGAAAGTTTAGTAGAAGAAAAGTAATACAGATAGATGTTAGCAATAAGAACATGGATGAACTTGTAGAAGAATTCTATTCGGTTTACGTTTCAAGCAATCTAAAAAGCTTGAATACTAAGTTAGATTGGATTAATGAATTAGAAAATATAAATGCCTACTCAGAGATCCTACAATTCTTAGCCAAGTACGGGTAAGTTTATCCTTGGGAGGATGTAGGGGCTGGAAGATGCGGATCGCAGTTGATCTAGATGGTGTATTGGCAAACTCTATGAAAGCTTGGCTTAAAATATGGTATGAAGAAAAAGGCCAGTTAATAAAATTTGAAGAATTAGATGATTGGTTCTTCTGGAAGAAGCTGAATATCGATGAAGAAGACTTTGCGAGAATACTTAATAAAGCATGGAAGAGGTGGATTGAGATCCCTCCAACAGAAGATAGAATTGGAGAGAAAGTATGTAGGTTGAAGACTCTCGGAGAAGTAGACATACTTACAGCTAGACCTAGAAATACAGAGAAGTATGCGCTAAAATGGTTAAACTACTATGAAGTACCCTTTAACAGATATGTATGGGCTAGAGATAGTGAGACCAAAGCAAAACTTGGATACGACGTCTATATTGATGACTCACCTCACATGGTTGAAGTGTTGAAAGATACAGGGAAAATTCTCTTATTATATTCTCAGCCTTGGAATAGGAAAGTTCAAGAAAACATAAATGTAATGATAGTTAAAAAGCTGGATGAGGCATACTTTCTCCTCAGTAGAATAAGGAATACTTTAAAATGAGTCGGAGAATTAACTATTGAGGTTGAAAGCGAATTACCTAAGTAAGACGGAAACATTTAAGCTTCTAGAGAAGCTTAAGAAAATACGTTGGCTTTCTCCACTGATGGACGGAAAGATCAAGAATATATTCAAGATTGAAGTAGACGATGTAACAGTCTATAAGATACATAATGTTATACTGATCGAGAAATCTGGATTGGTCTTCCCCACCCTTCTTGAAGGATATAGTGTTAGCATCCTCGACCATATACCTTACATTATCGTAGATATGGGAGCCGTGCACCACATAGTTAATGGAGCGGATGTTATGAGGCCAGGTGTAAGAGAAGTGTATGGGGAATTCAGTGAGAATGATATAATAATAGTTAAGGATGAGAAGAATAAGAAGCCTATTGCAATCGGTAAAGCTTTAGTAGACTGCATTCGCCTTAGATCCATGACTAAGGGTAAGGTTGCTGAGAATATACACTACGTAGATGATAAGTTATGGAGGCTGATACATCAGCTCAGAGATATCATTGAACGTTAATGTAGCGTTATGTAGGCAAGCGTAGAGGTCTCTCCAAAATTAAGAGTTATTAGCCTCTTCTACTATCTTCTTAATATGCGCAAGCTGGCCATGGCAACAATAGTAATGGCTCTTATAGCGTTAATCGTAGCTACTCCAGCATATGCAGAAGCATACAATGCAATACTAGAAGATGAAAACCTTAGAATTACACTACATTATCCTCCGGAAGTCAAGGTTGGCTCATGCTATAATTTTAGATTCGAAGCTCAAGCATTCAGTTTACTTACTGTACGTGAGATTAGATTAGTAATAAGGATGTACAGAGATGGTGTAACGGAGAAGCTCTATGATGAAGTAGTATTTAGTGGAATAGTTGGGAGTGGTTGGACGTTTAGCAAGAATATTGTTATATGTATTCCTACGCCTAGAAGACCCGACCCATTCTTAGAAGCAGAGATATATGCAGAATATACGTTAGATGATTTAACTACTAAGACATTATCAACGGAATGGTACATGTCTACTGTAAGAACAAAGGCTTATGATGAACTATCATCGGAACTTGATGAAGCTAGGAAGAGAATTAGGTATTTAGAAGAAAAGATAAGTAAGCTTGATGATTATGTCGAGAATCTAGAGAGAGATCTATCCAACCTTTCCAATAGCTATAACAAGTTATCATCCGACTATAATTCTCTCCAAACTAGTTATAAGAAGCTTCAAGATGATTATGTTTCCCTACAACAGAAATATATGAGCCTTCAAGATGAATTTAAAAATCTCAGCGAAGATTATAGGAAACTGTTGATCGATTATGAGAAATTGAGGACTCTCTACGAGCAATTGATGGATAATAATAAGCAGCTTCAATCAAACTATAATTCTCTAAGGGAAGACTACAGTTCACTATCAAAGGAACATTATAAACTTCAAGGAATATACCAAGATTTAACGGAAAGATATAATGATTTAAAAAGCAGATATGAGTCAAGCATTAATACAATAGGTCAACTCCAATCAACTATAAGTAACCTAGAGCAGACAATTAAGGAAAAAGAAGAAAGAATAAATGAGCTCAATCTAATCTATGCCTCAACAGCTAATGAGAATACTTTAACTAAGAGTATACTTTACGCTCAGACAGCTGCTGTTGCCGGGGTAGGTGCAGGCATATACATAATGAGTATAAGAAGGAGGAAGATGACTCAACCAGCTACCCAATTACCCCCTCCACCTCCAGCCCCT
>Ga0080004_1119672_pt1 | contig 13885 bp, 11 predicted proteins | sample WasSprMetagenome_FD_69207 | JGI IMG/M metagenome (GOLD analysis project Ga0080004, IMG submission 69207) | Sulfidic aquatic microbial communities from Washburn Spring, Yellowstone National Park, USA - WS (SPADES assembly) (version 2) | ecosystem: Environmental > Aquatic > Thermal springs > Hot... | reverse complement strand
CCGATCGCGCACTAGGCGGGTGACGGAAAGCTGAAAAGGACCCCGGGAGGGGGGTGAAAAGCGCCTGAAACCAGACGGTTACAGACGTGTGCAGCCCGGAAGGGTAGATCCCTCCCAAAGGAAACCGCCGCGAGGCGGGAGTACGAGGGAGGGGGACCAGGGTTGCACGTTCCGTCTAGAAACACGGGCCGGGGAGTTCACAGCTGTGGCAAGCCTAAGGGTTTTCAAGCCCGAAGGCGTAGGGAAACCAACAGGCGCACAGCTGGGCGCAAGCCCGGTGAGGCGCGGAGTCTGAAAGGGCTCGGAGTCACAGCTGTGAAGCTAGAAACCGGGCGATCTAGCCCTGGGCAGGGCGAAGCCAGGCGAAAGCCTGGTGGAGGCTCGAAAGGGTTCTGACGTGCAATTCGTTCCCCAGACCTGGGGCTAGGGGCTAAAGACCAATCTAGCCCGGTGATAGCTAGTTCCCTCCGAAGTGGGTCGCAGCCCAGTCCCAAGCGAGGCGGCCGGTGGGGTAGAGCACTGATTGGGAAGTAAGGGGTCGAAAGGCTCCGCTTCTCTTTCAAACTCCGAATCCATCGGCGCCGCAGACCTTGGGAGACGGGTTACGGGGGGTAAGCTCCCGGACCGAGAGGGGGACAACCCAGACTGAGGTTAAGGCCCCCAAGTGCTGGCTAAATGTCAAACCGAAAGGCGTCATAAGCCTTAGACAGCGGGGAGGTAGGCTTAGAAGCAGCCATCCTTTAAAGAAAGCGTAACAGCTCACCCGCCGAGGCTTATGGCCCTGAAAATGGACGGGGCTAAGCCAGCCGCCGATACCTCGGGGCGCAGCGTCTGCTGCGTCGGTAGGAGGGCGTCCTGGCTGGGCAGAAGCTGGGCTGTGAGGTCCAGTGGACCGGTCAGGAGTGCAGATCCCGGCGGTAGTAACAGCAAAGAGGGGTGAGAATCCCCTCCGCCGAAGGGGCCAGGGTTCCCCGGCAACGGTCGTCAGCCGGGGGTAAGTCGGTCCTAAGGCATGGCCTAACCGACCATGCCGAAAGGGAAGCCGGTTAAAAATCCGGCACCACGAAGGTACGACTGCGGCGACGCAAGCCCAGCGTCTGACGCTTCGGGGTAGGCTGAACAAGGCTGTCGCCTTGTTTAACCGTATAAGCCTGGGGAGTGCCGTAATGGCGAGAACCAGGTGAAAGCGGGAATAGCTGCCCGTTTTAGGGCGGTTCAGCTGATCCCTGGAGCCAGTGAAAAGGGCGCTGGGAAGGATCCTTCGTGACCGTACCTAGAACCGACACAGGTGTCCCTAGGCGAGAAACCTAAGGCGTGTCGGGAACAAGCTGAGCGAGGGAACTCGGCAAATTAGCCCCGTACCTTCGGTATAAGGGGTGCCTGCTGTTTTTGCCTCAGGCTGGAACAGCAGGTCGCAGTGGCAAGGGGGTCCCGACTGTTTAATAAAAACACAGGAAGCCGCAAGCGCGAAAGCGTGTGAACGGCTTCTGAATCCTGGCCAGTACAGGTACCTGAAACCCGGGTTCAACCGGGCTAAGGGCCTGCAAACGCCGGGAGTAACTCTGACTCTCTCAAGGTAGCCAAATGCCTTGTCGGGTAAGTTCCGACGTGCATGAATGGATCAACGAGGGCCCCGCTGTCCCCGCGTAGTACCCGGTGAACCCACGTAACGTGGACGAACAGTCCACGAGCTCCCAGCGGGAAAAGAAGACCCCGTGGAGTTTTACTGCAGCCTGTCGCTGGAATACGGTTGTGGATGCAGAGTGTAGACGGGAGCCGTCGATCCCTGCTTCTCCGGGAGCAGGGGGAGGCGCCAATGGAACACCGTCCTTCTGCAGCCGTGTTTCTAACCGGCGCCTTGAGCGCCGAGACAACGGCAGGTGGGCAGTTCGGCTGGGGCGGCACGCCCTTGAAAAGATATCAAGGGCGCCCTAAGGTCGGCTCAGGCGGGACAGAAACCCGCCGTGGAGTGCAAAGGCAAAAGCCGGCCTGACTGGATCCTCCACAGTGAGGGATCCAGGGGCGAAAGCCGGGCTTAGCGATCATCCATGTCCCCCTTGGTGGGGGCTGGATGTGTCAGAAAAATTACCCCGGGGATAACAGGCTCGTCGCGGGCGAGAGTCCCCATCGACCCCGCGGCTTGGTACCTCGATGTCGGCTCTTCCTATCCTGGCCCTGCATAAGGGGCCAAGGGTGAGGCTGCTCGCCTATTAAAAGGGAACGTGAGCTGGGTTTAGACCGTCGTGAGACAGGTCGGACTTTATCTGCTGGGAGTGCTGGCTGCCTGAGGGGAAAGGGTCCCCAGTACGAGAGGAACGGGACGCTGTGGCCAATAGTTAACCGGTTGTCCGACAGGGCAGACGCCGGGCAGCCACGCCGCTGAGGATAAGGGCTGAAAGCATCTAAGCCCGAAGCCTCTCCCGAAAATAGGCAGCCATTCCCACTAAAAGGCTGGGCTGGCAACAGCCCGAGCTTGTGGGACGAGGGCTCCCATAGAAGATGGGTTTGATGGAGCCGGGGTGTAAGCTGGAAGGCTTCGGCCGACCAGTTCAGCCTGCGGCCCCCAACCGCCCGAGGTGTCGGGCATAAAGCGGTGTCTGGACGATTTGGCATGTGAAAGCCCTTTTAAGCGGAAGGCCTATGTATGGCTGAATACGCCTGTTTTAAAGCGTCTTTTGAAAGTTAGACATTTTGAAAAGGCAGTTTTCCAGCGGTGAGCTTAGTAATGTTTAAGCCATGTATGTGTTTATAGTGAAGCGAGACTATTTAGAATTGGGTGTTCCTCTCATGGAGTTCATCTTGGAATTGGCTAAGGCGGTTATAACCATATTCATTATTGTTGACCCGTTAGGAAATATTCCAATCTTCATTAGCTTAACGAAGGGAATGGCGAAAGAAGATAGGCAGAAGGCTTTTCGAACAGCTATATTTACAGGTTTTATTCTTCTAATTTCCTTTGCGCTTGTGGGCCAGCAAATATTCATGCTTTTTGGAATATCCCTCTATAGTTTTATGATTGCAGGAGGCATTTTACTTTTAATAATCTCCATAAGGATACTGGTTCGGGGAGAATGGGAAGAGGATTCAACCACGCCTGAAAGCATAGGCGTCGTCCCCATTGGTTTCCCTCTTCTGGTCGGCCCAGGCGCCATAACCACCACAATATTAAACCTTCAAGCATCTGGCGTGATAGTTACAACTATAGCGGTTCTAATAGTGTTTGTGGTGGTGCAAATTATCCTTAGGCTTATAGATCCCATATACAGGTTTTTGGGAAGTTCTGGTTCGCTGGTTATATCCAGGCTTATGGCGCTGTTAATAGCGGCTATAGCTATTCAGTATATCCTAGACGGGGTCTTCTGGTATTTAGGAAAATTATAAGGCGCTCATGGTTGCACTTTGGAAAATTAGTGTTTTTGCCTTTAAATCGTCTAAAATACACAATTAATAAAAGGTTAGCCTCCGGCTATTATGGGCATAACCACAACTTCATCCATGTCCTTGAGTCTTGTGTTGAGCCCGCCGATGAATTCTACGCGTCTACCGTTAACCAAAACTACTATGCTCGTGTCTTCTAGGTTTATTTTTATCCCTTTTTCTTTTTCGAGTTTTGCTAAAACTTCTTTCACAGTAGTTTCATCTGAAAGAGACAGCCAAAGGTCTGCCATGCCAAATTTTTTATGCATGTCTCCGGCAAACTTCACTCGAACCCTCATTTAGAATCACAATATAAAATGGGGTGTTTTAAGTTATTCCAAGCTCCTTTGCTGCCTCAGCTAGTCCCAGTTCCTCAAGCTTCTCCTTTGTGGGTATACCGCGCTCATTCCAACCCCTAGCCTTATAGTAATCCCTGAGGAGTATGTCAAGTTCGAAGACTTGTCCTTTTGAGGGTTCTCTCGGCACTGGCTCTTTGAGTATTCTCTCTGGCATCGTGTCTTGACTGATGTCGAAGCCTTCTCTGGCTATGAACGCCTTCTCAAGGTTAAAGATTCTTTCTCCGACGAGCCACAAATACTTTGGGTCTTTGAACTTCTCAATGCCGGTGGCAGCGTATAAGAGTTTGCTGTATAAGTTTAGAGTTATTGCTTCGTTTGTTAAGGGGAAGGTGCAGAACACTGCAGTTTCAGCCGCTGCGGTTTCATCTTGCACGTACTTGGTTATCTCACCCTTACCTTCGGTGGTTAACGGATCCACTTTCTTTGGTATTCCTAGAATCTCAAATTTGCTCCAGCCCGTGCAATGGCTGGCTCCTATGGTGGACGTTGCAAAGTTAAGCCCGTGGGCTTTCACAGAGCGGGGATCGTAGGCTGGAAGCTCAAGACCTTTAACGTGTATGGCATACTTTTCAGCGCCCCTTCCTATGGCTTCAGCAGCCCTCTTGACCCCTTCGCCCAGTATGTTGCCTATGCCTATTCTGAGAGCAATACGCTTTACAAGTTCCACTAAGGCTTCTGGGTCTCCCCATTTAAGTTCAAGCCCGTCTGTCTCACTTTTTCCTATGATTCCTTTCTCGTATAATTCTGTGGCGAAGGCTATGGCAACTCCCGTTGATATTGTGTCTAGGCCATAAAGGTCTGAGAGCATGTTTGCGTAGGTTATGGATTCTATATTACAGTTTCCCAAAGCTCCGCCATAGGACCAGTGGGTTTCATATTCTGGGAAGTCCCAGGCAACGCCGGCGTAGGGTCCCTTTGTAAGCTTGAAGGTTTTCCAGCATCTTATCATGCAGCTGTAGCATCCATTATGTTTAACTACGTAGCTGGCTAAAACCTCTGGCGTGAACCGGTGGACGCCTTCCAAGGGAAGTTGTTTAAAATTGTATGTTGGGAAGTTGCCAAGGGTGTAGAAGAGGTATACAATGCTATCGGTTCCAAGGTTCCTGAAGTGTTCTAAGGCTGGAGTTTGGCGGTAAGCTTCTATTTGCTCTTTTACTGCGTCGTCGAAGGCGTTTTCGTCGTGTATTGCAGGCCTTTTAGATCCTTTAACCACGATGGCTTTGAGGTTTTTTGAACCCATAACTGCGCCTCCGCCGCCTCTTGCAGCTGTGCGCATATCGTCCGTCACTATGGCTGAGATTTTAACAAGTCTTTCTCCAGCTGGGCCTATCATAGCAATTCTGGCTCTTTTGTCCGTTTCATCGAGAAGGAATTCCCTTGTGGCCAAGGTTGTCATGCCCCAAACATCGGCAGCGTCCCTAAACTCAACTTTTTCATCGTTTATCCAAACATAGACAGGTTTTTCAGAACAGCCCTCAACAATTATCGCATCATAGCCTGCAAACTTGAGTTCGGCGCCGAAAAAGCCTCCTGCAACACTTCTGCAATAGGCATTGGTGAGCGGGGACTTAAACTGTGCGATCCATCTGCTCGCCGACTGCGTTTTTGTGCCTGTTAAAGGGCCTATTGTGAAAACCAGCTTATTACTAGGGCCTAGTGGGTCAACACCTTTCGGCACGTCATCAAATAATATTTTAATTCCAAACCCGCGGCCGCCAATAAAATTTTCAGCCAAATCTTTCTTTAAAGGTTCTACAGAGCATTTGCAGTTCGTCAAGTTTATCCTTAGAACTTGCCCCATGTATCCAAACCAAGAATTAGACTCTTGACCCATACCACACCCCTCACTCAATTCAACAGAAACATATACTTGAATTAATTAAATGATTTAAGTTTTATTACTAATTTCACTTAAAAATAGGTTGATATTGTGTTTCTGGTGCATCCCAACAAAGGTGGCTGCCAGTAAATCCTAAAAGGGAATTTCCGCGGAGAGCAAATAATAATTCTCACTGTGCCATTACGTGTTTGGGAGCATCAATGCGTGAATTCGTCTTGTACTCTCGCATGGGACGAACAGACTCAACATGGACAAGCTTGCATGATGCTGGAAGGCTAGACATAGTCTACGAATGCGCCATTGCAAGCCTATTTCTTTCTCACGCAATACGCAAGGACACACTATTCCATGCAATCTTAAATGGACCACCAAGACCACCAGTCCACCTAGAAATAAACGGTGAAACCCTTTATGACGTCAGAACAGACCAGGAAACCTGGGAAAAAATCTTGAAAAGGGTTCTATCTGGAAAAGGGCATCCTGGAATAAGTCTTTCGAAAACGAGTTTTGAGGCTTTTATAAAGGCTAAAGCCGAACAAGCCCAAATATACGTTCTAGAAGAAGAAGGAAAAGATATTTTTCAATGTGACATTGGAGAAAACCCGGTTTTCGTTTTGGGGGACCATGTTGGCTTGCCCAAAAAAGTTGAGGCCTTTGCTCTGCGCTATGGAGAGAAAATATCCCTTGGAAAAAAGCCTTACTTGGCAGCCTCGTGCATAACAATTCTAAACTACCTTTTGGATAGAAAGAAAAACGTCGAAATGAGCGCTAAATTTTTATCTCCGTACTTTCTGTTTTAAAAAGCTGTTAAAACGTTAAATTTTAAATCTATAGGGGGTGAGCCCTACAATGGCTGCTATCAGAGAGTTGCCAACAGCCCCTATATCAAAATTTGAAAGAATAGGTGCCCACACGCACATTAAAGGTTTAGGCTTAGACGAAAACTTGAAGGCTGTTAAAATAAAAGATGGAATGGTTGGACAGGAAAGGGCAAGGGAAGCTGCAGGGCTTGTTGTAAAAATGATCAGGGAAGGAAAGCTAAGCGGAAAATGCATAATTTTAGCTGGGCCTCCAGGCACTGGGAAAACGGCCATAGCCGTGGCTGTGTCAAAAGAGCTTGGTGAAAACGTTCCCTTCATTCAAATGAGCGGAAGCGAAGTCTACAGTGCGGAACGCAAGAAAACCGAGGTGCTCATAGAAGCCATAAGAAAATGTATTGGAGTTGAAATTCACGAGATGCGGAAAGTCTACGAAGGCGAAGTCACACTTGTAGACATAAGAACAGCGCCTCACCCATATAATCCATACCAAAAGGTTCCAGAAAGCGTAAGACTAACGCTGAAGACAAAGGATGAGGAGAAAACAATAGAAGCCGGCGCCTCAATAGCCCAGCAAATAATTTCTGAGGGCATATCAGAAGGAAATGTCATTCAAATAGACGCTGAAACGGGAAGAGTAGCCAACCTCGGACTTTGCCTAGAAAGCCAGAAGGGAAAAACATACGATGTTGACACGCGGAGGAAGATTCCCCGCCCTAACGGGAAAGTCTTGAAGGAAAAGGAGTTTGTTTACACGCTTACACTGGCGGATTTAGATGAGCTTAATGCTAGACAGCGTTCAGGTGGAATATTCTCCCTATTCTTTGGGGGGTCTGAATCCAAGGAAATAGACACGGAAGTGCGCATGGCTGTTGACCAGCAAGTGAAAGAGTGGGTGGACAGTGGAAAGGCCTTCATCCACCCAGGCGTGCTCTTCATAGACGACGCTCATCTGCTGGACTTAGAAGCTTTTAGTTTTCTTGGAAGAGCCATGGAAAGCGAACTCGTGCCCATAATAATCCTTGCAACAAACAGAGGAGTGGCCAGAATTCGTGGAACAGACATAAGAAGTCCTCTTGGATTCCCAGTGGACTTAATAGATCGTTCAGTGATAATTGCTACACAGCCCTACGATCCGGAAAGCATAAAAGAGATTTTAAGAATTCGAGCCGCTGAAGAGAAAATTAAGTTAGAGAAGGAAGCTATTGAAAAGCTAGCCGAGGTAGGAGCAAAAAGCTCCATGAGATATGCGGTTCAGCTTCTCAGTTTGGCAGCCCAAAATGCAAAATCATCTAACAGAGACAAAGTCACAGTAGAAGACGTACAGCGGGTTGATGAGCTCTTCATGGATGTAGCCGAAGCTGCTGAATACTTGAGGAAACATGAGGAAAAACTGCTGGTGCACTAGTGCGGCTTGAGGCTGTTAACTTTAGTATTAATCATTATTTGAAGTTAACAATCCTTTAATGGCTATCGTGCTTTCTTTAAACAGTGGTCTAAAATGTCCGAAAGAAAGCATAAACGTGAACCTGCAAACTCAATTGAGTTAAGCCGAGAAGATTTGGAATTCGTTTTAGAACCCGCCGAAATTGAATTAGGCTCTGGATACGTTATTACCTTAAACTATGACGAGGAAGGCATCCCTATAGTTGACGTTAAAACCTATGGGAAAGTTGACTCGGCGAAACTGATGAGAGAAATTGCATGCTTATACCCAAACGCTCATATTAGACGGCTAAGCCAAGAGTCAACAGTAACAGTAGTCAAAAAAGGCAAAGGTAAAAGCAAGGCTAGAAAAAGATAGTTTCTCACCCAAAATTCTGATTTTAGAAACGAGATAAAAATAGAATCAAAGACGCTTCTATATAAATTTTGTTTTAAAAGTGGGAAAGCTAACGTTGCTAAAACGACTTTACGGCTGATGAAGCCCTTGCATAGTCGAAAATTTAAACGTTGAAACCTAATATCGCCTTCCCATATAATGTCCGGTTATAGGAATTTCTGTTCCACATTTTGGGCATTTCTTTTCACTAGTGATTGCATACTTTAAAACGTAGTATCCATACCTTTTAACCAGCTTTTCTCCACAGTTTGGGCAGTAAGTATTCTCATATTTATGGCCTGAAACATTCCCGATATATGGATAAAGCACTCCAGCTTTCTTAGCCATTTCATAGGCTTTCTCTAAAGTTTCAACTTTCGTAGGCGGGCTGTGAAACTTGTATGCTGGAAAATAACGCGTGAAATGCAGTGGGGTTTCAGGTCCAGCGTTCTCTAAATGTTTTTCAATGATCCACTCTAAGGTTTCCTCTTTATCATTGACGCCGCTCACAACCAGATTCACAACTTCAACATGTAAGCCTATGTTTTTGGCTTCGCAGACGTTTCTCCAAACCTTTTCGGCATCAACGCCACCGCAGTATTTTGCGTAAACCTCTCTGTCGCCTTTCACATCTATTTTTAGGCCGTCCATGCCGCTTTCAAAAAGCGTTTTCATAGCCTCTAAAGTCATGTAACCATTAGAAACATAACAGCAATACCTTAGCCCCCTTTCCTTCCCATGCCTGAAAACTTGGAGGGCCCACTCAGTTAGCAGGGTGGGTTCTTGAAAACTTGCACATAACCCAGCGTCGCCGCTTGCAAGGGCTAACTCAACAATCCTTTCAGGCGAATAGTAAACCGCTTTAGACGGTTTAGGCGCGGCCTTTGAAAGGTGAAAATTTTGACACCAGATGCAGTCAAAGTTGCAGGACCATGTTGAAAATGTGATAGCTGTGGAGCCGGGCCAGTAGTGGAAGAAAGGCTTTATTTCTATGGGGCGGCTTTCAAGAGCGCTTATGTCTCCATAAACGAGAGTGTACAGTTTGCCGCTAATGTTTTTTCTTGTTTTGCAGAATCCAGTTTTGCCTTCTGCGATTTCGCATCGCCTTTCGCAGAGGTTACACTTGACTTTTCCAGCTTTACCTCTTGTGTAGAAAAGGGCTTCCCTAACTGTTGGATGCACTAATAAGTTGGACTTTTTAGCGTTTTCGGAAATGCTCCCAGCCCCGCGGCTCAATTACTCGTTTTTCACCGTCAACTTCCAAAATAACCTGCTTTTCCGCAGTGACCCTTCCAATTCTGATGAGGCTTCCGCCAGCTTTTTTAACAGCTTCTTCCGCCTTACTCCAAAGTTTAGGCTTTACGGTTAAGACAAGCTCGTATTCCTCACCACCATAAAACGCCAGTTCCAACGGGTCTAAGCTGTTAATTTCAGCAAACTTTTTTGTTTCAGAGGCCACTGGAGGATTATCTATTAAAAAGCCCACATGGCTTGCTTTTGCAATTTCGTAAAGGCTCCAGGCTAAGCCGTCACTGGAGTCGATGGAGGCTGTAACAGCACCTGTCAATGTTAAGGCTAGACCCTCACTTAACCGAGCCTTAGGCATATAAACAGAATCAACGAGGACATCGTAAACATTTTTTGGCGCCTTAAACCCCTCAAGGAGAATTTTTAAGCCTGCATAGGTTTTGCCAAAAAACCCTGTAACACCAACAATGTCTCCCGGTTTCGCTCCACTTCGCAACATCACCTCGTCTTTTCTTGCTATGCCAAAAACGGAGAGGCTTATCACAAGGTCCGTCGCCTCGTTCGTGTCTCCGCCAACAATATATGCATTATACTCTCGGGCTCCAGCATTTAATCCATCACCAATCTCTCTTATGTCCTTCACACTTAATCCTCTTGGCAATCCAAGAGAAACAAGAATTACCTTTGGTTTTACACCTTTTGCGGCGAAGTCGCTTACGTTCATAACAACTGCCTTGCGGGCTGCTTGCCATAGACTCATCTTGGGCGGGACATCCGTTTTGCCCACCAGCATGTCTGTCTTCAAAATAATCACTCGGTCACCGTTTAGCGGATAGGCCGAAACATCGTCGCCAAACGGTATAGGCATGTTTTGCATGAGTTCAAACTTTTTCAACAGAATTTCAATAATTTCTCTCTCTCTAACAGTCATTTCCGAAGCCAAAAATAACACCTATTACATCTAACTAATTGAATTATTCCGAACATCTTAAAAATAAGCCTACCTCAAAATTATTGGGCCTCGGTGGCTCAGCCTGGTGGAGCAGCGGCCTTGTAAGCCGCGGGTCGCGGGATCGAAGCCCGCCCGAGGCTCCAATGCCTCTAGTTCTGGAGCCCTTTCCATAGACGCGATTTTTAAGATCTCAAGATCCGGTACCTTTGAAATGACCGATATACATGGGTGTGCCGGGAGGCTTAAGGCTGCCAGGCACAGGCTTTCCAAATTAGAGCACGGAGAGCTATTGCTGAGGTTCCTCGACCACCTTCAGGCTTTAGGCCTGTCGCCGTCAAGGGTCTTGAAGTACGCTACGCAACTATGCACATTATTCAAAAACGTTCCCTTCGATCCCGTAAGCGCGAATAGGGCGGACGTGGAGAGGGTTGTCGCCTGGATAAACAGCCAGCCATATAAGTCTTGGACTAAACATGGGCTTAAGCTTACGGTTAAGAAACTTCTACAATACGCCAAGTATGGAAGCTGCCACAGAAAGGCCCCAGTCCCGCCTGAAGCATCATGGATTGAAGTGAAAGCAGACGACAAAGACAGCAGAGTCACGCCTGAATCCCTCCTAACAGCTGAAGACATTAAGGCGATGGTTAGGGAGGCTGAAAACGAAAGGGACAAAGCCCTAATAGCTGTCCTCTTCGAGGCCGCGCTGAGGCCTGGAGAGCTTTTAACAATGAGGGTTGGAAGCGTGGAGTTCAAGGACGAATACTGCCTTATAACAGTTAATGGCAAGACTGGGCTGAAACGCATACCCCTAGTGGCTTCACATAAGCTTCTGCTGGAATGGCTCAGAAAGCACCCGAGAAGCGGGGATTTAAACGCGCCTTTATGGGCAGCCCTAAGCAACAACTCCAAAGGCAAATGCGTAAGCTACAGCTACTTGAGCAAGCTGCTCAAGAGGCTTGCCCAAAAAGCCAACCTTGTAAAAGACGTCTGGCCATACCTACTGAGGCACTCCTCCCTAACAAGCTTGGCTAAAGTCTTCACTGAATCAAGACTTGAACTGTACGCGGGCTGGGTTCAAGGTTCAAAAATGGCAAGGCGGTACGTGCACTTCTCAGCCCGAGACCTTGAGGAAGCCGTACTGGAACTCCACGGCCTAAAACAGCCAAGCAGAACCAGCGGAGTCTTAAAAGCGGAGGAATGCCCAAGATGCGGCGCAAAAAACCCTCCAGACGCCTTAAGGTGCAATCGCTGCGGCTACCTAATCGACAAGGAGCTCGCCACAAAAATGGAGGAAGAAGAGCGTAGAAAAGACGAAGCCATAATATCTAGGATCGAGCGTTTGGAACAGCTTGTTCGCTCCCTGCTGAACGGAAAGAACTCCTCTCCTTAAAAAGTCTCTTTAAATTCTCCAATTCGCGAAGCAGCTTCTCAAGATCGACCCGCCTAACAACTGCATACTCATCTTCCACCACACAATCACCATGGGGCGAAGGCGTGAAAACTTAAAAATCAAGTCCTTGAAACAACAATGCGTGTAGCATCTACGGAAACTATACGGTTGACGGATGCACGTTTTTCAGCCCTTATTGTGGTCCACAATTAGGGGGCTTTCGCGTGAATCCGTCAACCTACACGCTTTTAAACTGACGCGCGCATGGAGGCACTTTTGGATGTGATTTTTAAGTTCTCGTGCAGCATGCTTTAGGGTTTAACATGCTTGCTTGCCCTAGTGGTAGCGAGAAAAGCAGCCAGAACATTGGCACCTCTGTCCAAAAATGGTAAAGTGCCGATACTGCGGCAGCCATGAAGTGAAACTAAGTTTTATCTGCCGAATTTTTAACAAAAATTACATATGCCGAATTTTTAATAAAGCCTCGTTTCCTCTTTTGTCTGTTTCTTTCAATTCCCTTTATTGGGATTTTTGCTCTGCATCACTGGAAATCATTCAAGGGAGTAGTTGAAAGCACAGTGATCTTTCAATTCCCTTTATTGGGATTTTTGCTCTGCATCCCGCTGACATTGATAGCACATACACAAATAACCAATGTTTCTTTCAATTCCCTTTATTGGGATTTTTGCTCTGCATCTGAAGCTCAGGCCAGGCGTCATCACCAAAATAGCGGTCTCTTTCAATTCCCTTTATTGGGATTTTTGCTCTGCATCCTCTCGAATTTGGAGGCGCCTGCCTTGCTGATTCCGCCTTCTTTCAATTCCCTTTATTGGGATTTTTGCTCTGCATCTAACAGTTGAGGCGTGTTTCCCGTTTGCTATTCTTAAACTTTCAATTCCCTTTATTGGGATTTTTGCTCTGCATCGCCTCTCGACTCTGTTCAGCATTGGTTTGAAAACCTCTCTTTCAATTCCCTTTATTGGGATTTTTGCTCTGCATCGCTGCGGTTCCCTATCTAAACTTTGAAGTATAACCTTTACTTTCAATTCCCTTTATTGGGATTTTTGCTCTGCATCAAAACATTTTTCAACTGGCTGGCCAACGAACGCTGTTACTTTCAATTCCCTTTATTGGGATTTTTGCTCTGCATCATTTTGCTTAACGATGCCAAAAGCAGAGCTTCAAAAACACTTTCAATTCCCTTTATTGGGATTTTTGCTCTGCATCGTGGGCAACTTAACCATTATCAAGCCTTCTAGGCTATTGCTTTCAATTCCCTTTATTGGGATTTTTGCTCTGCATCAGGCATTACGGAGACGTTGAAGCATTGGAAGACTTGATCTTTCAATTCCCTTTATTGGGATTTTTGCTCTGCATCCGTGGTCATTTTTGGCGGTTTTGCCGCTTTAGTCTATTTTTGAGTTTAGTTCTGGTATGTATTTTCGATTATTATTTGGGTGTAATTTGGTTTATAAAGATAATCGAAATTAGCCTTTTTTATGGTTGAGTAGAATTGTACTTTCTATCGGATGTTGAGCATAAGTATCTGCTTTATCAGCTTTTGCCTACTGCTAGAGAGGTGGGCGTTAGCAGAGAACTGCGGGGTTGGAGTTGGCATCAACCTCCCTTGAAGCCCTATTATGACGATGTGAAGTTGCCCATGTATGCCGTAAGCTCAAAGTACTGCCCGTCAAACCGTGATGTTTACTTGCGTTATGTGGAGAAGATTTCGCCTGTTCCAAGCGGTAAGGTGACGCTTGGTAAAATTCTTCACGGAGTTGTAAGCGACTGTTTGAGGGCTTTCATTCAGTGTGGTAGCATGGATTTTGATGCTTGGTGGCAGACTATCCGCTGGTTTGAAATTCCTGAAAAACCTGAAAATTTAAGAGAGCCTTCCAGAAGGGTTTGGGAGTTTGTTCAGAAAATTTGTGAGGCACGGTTGGCTGATGTTTCCAGCAGACAACCTTACGCTTCAGAGCTTGACCTTAGGGTTTCAGCTGTGCCTTTTCTGGTAGAGCATAAGATTTCAGGCGAGCTGC
>Ga0080004_1141597_pt1 | contig 13891 bp, 19 predicted proteins | sample WasSprMetagenome_FD_69207 | JGI IMG/M metagenome (GOLD analysis project Ga0080004, IMG submission 69207) | Sulfidic aquatic microbial communities from Washburn Spring, Yellowstone National Park, USA - WS (SPADES assembly) (version 2) | ecosystem: Environmental > Aquatic > Thermal springs > Hot... | reverse complement strand
CCAGCTTTTTCCAAGGCTTTAATGGCGCGGCTTACTGTTCCTGTGCTTGCACCCATGCGTTTGAGGCCTGATCCCTCAAACAAATCGTTCCATGTGCAAAGCGGCTGTTTATGCAGTTTGTAAAGCACAAGCATTAGGGCCTTAAATTCCTCGTTAAAAAGCAGATTATATGTTTTAACAAAGGTGTCGGTTTTTTGTTTTATGTTCTCCATTTTGCTTAACATGTTAGTAAGTTAGTAAGTTCAGCTTAATAAGTTTTTCTAACGCGTTCAACACGCACATTAAACGTATTAGTAAAACTTAAATATGAGAAACGCCATCTATTAAACGGAGGCGTTCAACGTGAAAGAAAATAAAACTGTCTTAAGCGCTTGTGTGGACAAGTCAATTTACGCGTGTGTTCAAAAAATCGCACAATCCATGGGAATAAGCCTTTCCGAGTATGTGAGAAGGCTCATAATCAACGACCTTGATAGACGCACAGTTTTCACCAGCGCTTTAAAACAAAACGATAATTAACACGGAGATGGGAAAAATGGGGAAAGAGCAATTAAAACTTAACAAGGACGTGCTTAAAAACTTTGAGGCTGAAACGCAAGGGCTTTACCTTACAGGGGTTTGCCGTTGCGGCAAGCACTTTAACGTCTATGTTGAAATGCCAAAGGCTTGCGAAGCTACCGATGAATCGGGGAACCATTTTAAACTTGGCTTGGCCGAGCATGTTATCGCGCTCTGTCCAACATGCGGCCGTCTCTTGAATATAGGTAACGGTAGTCGAAGGCGAAGTAAAAGGGGAGGGGCCTAGGATGGCTGATGCTGATCTTGAGATTTTTCTTGAGGATTTCATGGATATGCTTAATGGTTTAGAGGCTTCCATAGTTAAAATGAAGCAGCAAATCGTCAAACTCGCTGGCGCGGAAGAGAAGCCAAAGTATGACATTGAAAAGATAAAGTGGGAGAAGGCTCAAGGCGCCAAAGGCGAGTTTGAACGGAGTGAAGATGTTAACAGCCAGGATTTCAAAGAGCTTCTGAAGGATGTGCAGGCGCATGGCGGAAAAATGACTGTTGCCGGGTATTTCGTGTGGGCCTTCAAAAATGGAGCCACGTTAGGAAGGAAGCAACGGAAGAGGTAGACGTTGCAATGGCACTCGAAGGCAAAGCAAGCAAGCGAGATGCGTCTCGGTTCTGAGAGGTTAAGCTATGGCAATTCCAGATACGCTTGAGGCTTTAGGGATACACCGCTCGCCTGTAACGTGGTTCTGTGATGCTGTAGAAATTGGCAAGGGTAGGGTTTTGGCTCTTGGTTTTTGCGGTAAAGGTGGGAGCGTGGCGTTTATAGCGTGCTACAGGCCAAACGAGCCTATTACGGCCGAGTTTCTAAGGGTTCTTGTTGTGCGGGATGTTTTATGGGATAAAAACGGATGCGATGACGCGCGTTGGTGTCTCAACCTTAAATGTCCGTTTAACAAGGTCGAACCGAAACATTTTAAACGCTATGGCGTTAGAAGCCTTGAGGATGTTAAAAAACTGCATGTTTTTCTCGAGGATGCAGCCGCCAAGCTGAAGCTGGAATGTAAAGGCTCCGTGGCTGTGTATTATCATAAGCCGCCTTTACGGCTTCGGAGAGTTTAGCCATGGATGTTTTAGGCGAGTATTTTAGGCTTCGATGGCGGGTTATACCGTTAAAGGGTAAACGGCCGTTCATTGAGGGTTGGCAAAATCTCAAACTCACGCCTGAAGAGTTTAAGGCGAACTTTAGGGAAGGCGATAACGTTGGCGTGATTACGGGTTGGCTGAAAGAAGGCGAGCTTGCTTTAGTCGCTTTGGACGTTGATGAGCCTAAGGTTTTAGCCTTTGACTTTGACTTTTGGATTGCAAGCGGGGCCATAGCGCATACAACAAGCACAGGTAAACGGATTGTCTTTTACACGGATTCGGCTGAAGTTGCAAGTTTTTCGCGTAAAGTTGCGGTTAAACCTGAAGACTTGACAGAAGAAGAAAAACAGCTAATCGAGAAGGCAAAGGGAAAGGAAAGTATAACGTTGATTGAGGTTTTGGCTGAGGGCCGGCAGTTTATGGCTCCGCCAAGCGTGCACCCTGAAACGGGACAGAGGCTTGAATGGGTTGTTGGGCCTGTGGGGCCGCGTAACTGTCTGGTTGTGCACAGCCTTGAGGAGCTTAAGCAGCTTTTAACTCAAAGCATCCATAGGAGCAAGTGGGTTGTCGAGGAGCTTTTCGAAACAAGCAGACTAGAAGCTAAAGGGGACATGGAGCTTTTACAAGGTTGGCTTGTGAAGATTTTGGATAAGCTTAAGCCTTACCTTGCGGGTGAGACTCCTCGCTATTTCACCTTTCATTGTCCGTTCCACGGGCCTGACAGGAACCCTTCATTTGCCATAAACAAGCTGAAGTTTTACGCGTTTGACTACCATGATGGCGAAGCCTTCAGCCTTAAACAGTTGGCTGAAAAGCTTGGCGTTGAACTTAAAGAGACAAGGGGAGATGTTATCGAGGCTGGAGAGTTCAACGTTAAGCCTTTGTTCAACGGGTTAAGCGTGCGGGTGCATCCAGCCGTAGACGTTGTTGGCGGCTTGGCTGTGGTTGGCGTTACCTTGCCATGCTTGGTTACAGATAAAGAGGGGAAACAGAGCGAAAAGGAGCTTCCCTTTTTCATAACAAGTGACAGGCGGAGAATACTATGCAACCCTAAGGTTTTAGGCGAGTTGAAATGGCGGCTTACATACAAAATTGTCAACTTCGAGAACAGGTGGAGCCTTAACGGAATTAAGGCTTGGCTTGAAGGTGGAACAGTTAACCCGCGTGATGTATATTTCAACGTTAAAAAGGCTTGGGAAAGCTTCCTCGAGTTTCCAGAACCTCGCGTTTACAAGTTTATAAGCCTGTGGAGTGTTGGAACCTACTTTTTCCACCTGTTTGAAAGCTACCCTTACGTTTTGCTTTACGGCTTGAAACGGACAGGTAAAACCCGCACTTTAACAGTTGCAAGCCTAGTATGTTTCAACGCTATTTTCTCGAATAACATTAGCACTTCAAGCCTTTTCAGGCTTATCCAGAGCGGCCGATGCACGCTTCTGCTGGATGAAGCGGAAAACTTGGCGATTAAAGAGCGGGTTCAAGAATTGCGGAACCTTCTGCTCGCGGGGTATAAGCGGGGAGCCAAGGTTTGGCGGACGGAGAAGACTCGGGGCGAAAGGCTTGTTCCAGAACAGTTTGAGGTTTACTCGCCTAAAATGTTGGCGAACATTCAGGGGTTTGAGGATGTTCTAGCGGACAGGGGAATAACAATCATTATGAAACGTTGCCGAAACCGCAATATAACAGACAAGGAGCCTAAAGAGTCGGATAAGAGTTGGCAAGAGATTAGAGACAGCCTTCACATGCTTTATTTGCAGTTTGCAAGTGAAGTTAGTGCAGTTTCTGAAGTTTGTGTAGTTGAGGATGCAAACGTTTCAGAGAGGGAGCTTGAACTTTGGCGGCCCATATTCGCCTTAGCCAAGTTCTTCGACAAGTATGTTCCAGAGGAAAACCTCGTTAAAGAAATGGCGGAAATGGCTAAGGCGGAAGCCAAAGAGAAACAGGCGGAAAACGTTACCGAGACGCCTGAGCTTCTGCTTGTTCAAACATTAATGAAAACTGTTGAGAAAGAAGGATTCTACAAGGTAAAAGATATTGTCTCCGCTTTAACTGGAATGTTTGATGAAGACCAGAAGTGGCTTAACACTAGATGGTGCGGCCGCGCTCTTAAACGGCTTGGGCTTGTTGAAGATAAGCGAAGGGTTGGCTCTGGAGTTGAAGTTTACCTTAAACCTGAAAAAGTTAAAGACGCGGCTGAAAGGCTCGGCTGTATTGTCACCTCAACTACACAAAATCCACAAACTACACAAACTACACCGCCTTTAACTGGACAGACGGCTAAACCCATAATGTTCTATAAGCATGTGAAACCCGCGGAGCCATGCGAAGTTTGCGGACAATCCGCGGTTGAATGGGAGATAAAGACGCCATCAGGCGAGGTTCTGAGGCGCTGCAACTCGTGTTTTGCCAAGATGCAGAAAATGATGGCTAACGTGGAATGGTGTTTTGAAGAGGAAGGAGAGGGTTTCGATGGCGAATAAGAGACTGTTTGAATGCGAAAGTTCGAGTCAGACAAAAATTCAATGTGGTGGAAATTTTCCACAGCATAAAAAAGGACGTGGAAGACCAAAGAAGCCTTTGAATAGAAAGCGTGATGTAAGGGTTTCTTTTCGAGTTAGCTTCCGCGAATACAAAGCGCTTCTGGAAAGGTGTGGCGGTAAGAGGCGGCTAAGCGGTTTTATCCGTAAGGCTTTGGGGGTTGAATAAGATGCAGGCTGTGGCTCCCTTGGCATGTCCTTCGTGTGGTTCTGAAAGGCTTTACAAAGACGGTTTAAGGTATCTTGGCAATGGCGAGACTGTTCAACGTTGGCTTTGCCGTGTGTGTGGGTATCGTTTTAGCCTTGAAAATCGCAAGTCTTATAATAATTGTCAGACAAATAGTCAAACTGATGCACACCAGAAGGTTAAGCTTTTGGTGGAAGCTGAGAAAGCATTGGAAAAGCGGGCTGCGGGAGCCGCAGAGCAAGCAGCGGACGTTAAAGGCAAAATAATTGAGTATTGCTTCCACATGAAAAAGCAAGGCTATTCGGATGTTACAATTCGACTTCACAGGACAGCTTTGAAGGTTTTAGCTGAAAGAGGTGCAAACCTGTTTAATCCAGAATCAATAAAAGAAGTGATAGCGAAGCAGAATTGGAGTGAGAACAGGAGACGCAATGTTATTAACGCCTACGACAGCTTTGTTAAGTATATTGGTTTAACATGGGAGAAGCCGTTTTGTAAAGCGAGAACTCAGAAGATTCCGTTTGTTCCAAGCGAAGCGGAGCTTGATGCGCTTATAGCTGGTTCAAACCGTAAGCTTGCCTGTTTCCTTCAAATGCTTAAGGAGACAGCTATGAGGTGTGGAGAAGCGAAAAGGCTGAAATGGACAGACATAGACTTTGAAAGAGGCATAATCCGCCTTAACGAGCCTGAAAAAGGTAGCCTTCCAAGAATGTGGAAGGTTAGCTCAAAGCTGATTGGAATGCTTAACACTTTGCCAAGGAAAAGCCTAAGGGTTTTCGGAGACGGCCCAATAAACAGTTTGAAAACAATGTTTTTTAAAACGCGGAGAAACTTAGCGTTTAAACTTCAGAATCCAAGATTGCTAAGCATAAGCTTTCACACTTTTAGACATTGGAAGGCAACAATGCTTTACCATCAGACAAAAGACATTTACTATGTCAAGCAGTTCTTAGGCCATAAGGAGTTGAGGAACACGGAAATCTACATTAACATTGAAAGGACATTGTTTGAACCGTCTGGAAACGATGAGTTTATCGTTAAAGTTGCGGAGACACCTGAAGAGGTTAAGGCTTTGCTTGAAGTCGGCTTCGACTATGTTTGCCAAAAGGATGGGTTAATATTTCTGAGGAAGAGGAAATAACTATGATGGAAAAGTGGTCGAAGTCACCTTACTGTGGCCGGGGTGAGGTAGCACAGTTTTTCATGGAGATTTCTCCCGCAAACTCCCCTCTTTTTCTCTATACATGTTTAAACTTAAAAGGTGACGTTACAAAATGAGTGAGGAAATTTATATTGCGGTTCTCTGTTTTTGCTGTTTCGTGATTGGAATGTATGTCCGCGAAAAGATTGAGGCTTTGATTAAACGTGGAAGGAAGGGGGAAGCCTAAAATGTGTTTGAGGATGGAACGCTACGAAAAACTTTATAGAAGCAAGAGGAAGGCTGAAAATAGCCATCTGCCTTTAATTCACAGCTTCTTGAATAAGCGTGTTCGCGTTAAAGTTGATGATGGCTTGACTGTGGAAGGCACGCTTGTCAGATATCAAAACGAGAACAAGGCGAACCATTTGCCTAACGTGTTGGTTTTGAAGGATGGAAGCAGCTACCGGATTTTGCGTGGTAACTTTGAAAACATAAGTGAGGTGGCTAAGCATGGAGTTTGACACGGCAACCATAACAGGCATAGTGATTCTAGGCGTGTTTTTCGTTTTGATAATGTTTTGGATATTTTCTAGAAAAAAAGAAGAGGAGTATCCGGAACGTAAAAGGTGGCGATATGAATGAGTGGCTACATGGGATTTGATGAATGGTTTGTTTTTGTTACGGCCCTATTAGGCTGTCTTACAGGATATGTTGTTTTCACTTTGAAACGTCTCGACATAGCCATTACTCTTTTCCTAGTTTGGTTCTGTCTGGTTCTCTTCGAGTTTTGGCTTCAGGACAGGGAGTTTGAACGTTGGAAACGGAAGGTGTTTGGTCAATGAGCAAGAGTAAAACATTAAATTGTCCAGAATGCGGCTGCACTATGCGGCTGGTTAAGTCTGGACGCTACGAGTGTGACAACCCCAAATGCTGTGTAATTGAGGTTCGCGTGCATAGGTGGAAAAAACAAATCTTGAAAGAGGCGAGAACATGACTTTTGTTAGGGGAATGAGGAAAGAACGTAAAACTGTGGTTTCTGAAGAGGAGTTCCGCGAAATGCTTGCCAAAGCCGAAGAGTTGAAGCCTGAATTTTTCAAGCTTCGCGCCAGGGCTTTGCTGTGCATCTTGAGGCTTACAGGCAAAAGGCGAGGCGAGGTTGCACAGTTGCAGCTTAACGATTTCAAAGTGGAAGAAGGCTTTTTGAACATTATGTTTAAGCTTGAAAAGAAAAAGCGGAGTTTTAAATTGTGTTCAGAATGTGGCGCTAAGAACGTTAAAAAGGCAAAGTTTTGTAAGCAATGCGGCTTTGACATTTCAGACGCACCTGTTCAGAGACGCGGTAAACAGGCGGAAAGCGTTAAAGCGATTCCGCTTTCTGATCCGTACGTTAAGCCAATATTGGATTACATTAGTTTTCTGGAGAAGCTTGAGCCGAAGCCAAAATATGTTTTTCCAAGCGTTAAAAGCCTGTTTGGCGAGTCTTTGATTATTTACCCTGAAAGGCATTTGACTGGAAGGCAAGTTTTCAACATTGTGCGTGGCTTAAGCGCTATGGTTTGGCCGCATCTGTTTCGCGAGACTGTTGCAAGCGACATTGTTAAGCAAGATTCAAGCCTCATAGGAGCTTTTAAGGTTCAGAGGCGCCTTGACTTGGAAAGTTTCCAGACAGGCTTTAACTATTTGAAACGTTATGCTGCTGATGTAATTGAAAGGCAGGTGGCGAAAGTTGAAGGTTAACTATGATGGACGCCAAGGCAACCTTGACCTTTACATTCTGACCGAAACAGAAAAGCCATCACTAGAGGTTCTAAGGCTTCTAGAAAATGTTTGCCAAAACCTTGTTGGACACTCTGAAGCTTTGAGTATTTCAAGCTGGAAAGACAGCTTCTTTGTTTACTTTCAATATAATGGTAACAGAACCGACATTTTATCTTTCGTTGTATTGAATAATCAAATTACAATATTTGTGGATAGAAAACATGAGATTGCGGAGCATTTGCTTAAAATGATTTTTAAAGACGTGGGTATGGAATTCCCCCAACTGAGCGACCGCGACAAAATCAACATCATACTTGCGAAGGCAAAGGAAGAGCGTTTGAAAAAGCTGAAGGAAAACTTATCAGAGTTCGATATGGAAGTTTTAAGGCTTAGGTCTGAAGGCGCTTCTTTGTGGGCTATTGCTCAGAAATTAGGCGCTACAATTGCTAAAGTGCGCTGGAGCCTTCAGAAATTGGCTTTGCTGCCTGAGACAAGCGAGAAGCTTGGCGCTTTCAAACCTTTACCTTGGAATCAAAGGTTTAACAAAGGGAAACATTGAAAATTTGTTGTTGCTGTTAGCAGTATATCTCTATATATGTGTTTAATTAATATATGTAATGTAGTTTGAACATAGAAAAGGAGAAAGGCAATGTTCTGTTACCTTTTATTGCATAAAAGGAAGTCGAACATGAAAGTCCATAGAATTTGTTCACTTGATTTTAATATTGCTATATAGGAGTGGGGGGAAGACGTAAATAAATAAACAGTAAACAGGATTTGGCTATGTATTTAGCTTTGTTGTTGGTTTTGGCTTGTTTTTGCGGCTTTCCGTTGATTAATCCATTGTTTCAAAGCTACTCTGATGATGGCGGATACAGGGAGACCTTGACTTTCAGCTAAACTTTGCAGATATGTCATGTCTTCTTTGTTTATGTTCACGCTTGTTCTAACATTCCGAACCATACGCAACTTACACCAAGTTACACCAAAGTGCATACGCCAATATAAACTTTAAAGGAACATGACAAGCTTTTTAAAAAATACCTTGCGGATTGATTGACAGCTTATTTAAAAAGATTTTGCGGATCCGTTGACAGCTTATTTATATTATTTATAAATACGTTGTGTTTGCCTGAATCAGAAAAAAGCGCGTGGATGTTAAATAGGAAGTTTGATTGTTACTCCGTTTTTGTTTTTTATTCTCTCGCAAAGTTTCTTGATATGTGAAAATATAAGTTCAAAAAGCTGTTTAGACTCTATTTCATCCAAATTGATTTTCCAACTCCAAAGAAGATTTCTGTAAAATTCACTAAGGGTTTTCGTTGCAACTTCATCTTTTAAGAGGTTTTTGAAGGCGTTTACAGACTCTTGCGGTTCAAAACAAGAGAAAAAAGAAGCTGTAAAATCTTCCATCGGCTTGTCAAATTGCAGTTCATCTATAACTGTGTTGAACTGTTCCATGGGTAATATTTCGGCGATTTTAGGGTTTACAAACATCATCAGGAGCCATGCTTTGGCTGTGGCGTGGTAGGTTCTACCAGTTTTTGTGACATATCCTTTTTCTTCCAAAAACCTTAGTCGTTTATAAATTGTCGAGTTTTCAACCATGCGTCTATGGAAAAATGCTTCTTTTGTTTTATTTTTTACTTTTTGAGGTTCAACTTTTTCAAGATAAAGTTTTGCTAAATCCCAACTGCTTTTGTCGCCATAGACTATTAGTAGTGTTAATATGGCGAGATGGTGTTTGGCGTGTTTTCCTTTAAGGCTTGGTATTATTTTGCTCCATTTTTGCGTGGCTTCGGTTAAGGCTTCATTTATGTAAGTTTGTAGATTATTGCTTTTCTCCATTTTAATCGCTATATAGCTTTGTTCTAAAAAATGGTTTATATCAGCGAATTATATAAGCATTTCCTAATGCTGAAGTTTGAGGTGTAATAAAAATGACAGTTGGAAAGGCAAGCTTTCAAACTAATTTAGAAACTCTTAACGAGTTTAGGAAACTTGTTGCTGCCAAATACGGTAGGCTCTATGGTGTCTTAAACAAGGAATTTACAATAGCATTGGAAAAACGTATCAAAGAATTGAAACAGGAGTTAGAAAATTAACATAAAATAAGCAAAAAAGGAAGAGTGGCTAAGTGAAAATATACATTAATAATTTTAAAAGCTTTTGCATCTATGGAATAGTCGATAATAGAGGCTATTTAAATTGTTTGAAGAATGACAGTTCCGTAGGGTTATGTGTCTTTTGTTTTTGGGAAAGCTTGTGCTCGCGTGCGCAAGAGGTGGGTGTTGGCTCCATGCCCTACCTAGATCCGCGTTCGGGATCTGAAAGTGGTGCTAGTAAAAGCCGTAAAAGGGGTTTGGAAAGATGCCTGTGAAACTTGAGGATTTGTTAGGCGCGTTAGTGAATGCTGAAGTAGTTAGTGCAAGGATGGGTCGTCTAGAAAACCAGCAATGTCTAATCGTTACCGCTAAAGTCGATGGGGAAGAGGTTCGCTATGGAATTTTGCCAGAGCTGATTGAGAAAGTGCTTGCGAGTGGTCAAAAGCAGGGAGATAAGGTTGTTCTAAGGCTTCCCGCGCCTAACAAAAAAGCGCGTATCACTTGGATTAATATTTATTAAAACCTGAGGTGATGCGCGCATCATCTCCCCCTTTTTTCTGTGAGGGATCGTATGGGTCTTCAATTGTCTGATTTGTTGCAGCTTGCTGATAAAAGTTTCGGTCAAACTTATATTTTAAACGATAAAGAAAAGGCTAATTTACAAATTTTAGCTGAAAAAATGAAAAAGTTTCAGGATCTGTTGAAGCCTTTTCTGAGTTCAAGTATGCAAAATTTTAAGTTGATACTGTTTGATGTTGAGACGGATCCACAGAACCGTGATGATGTTAAGCTTGTTGGCGTTCTAACATATCCAGAGTTGGAAATTTACCATTATGATCATGCCTTATCGAAAGTTGAGTTGGATACGTTGGTTGGCGATGCGGTTGTTGTGGTTTTTGCATCTTTTAATTATGGTTTCGACTTGATCCGCGCTTTTAGTAAGGATGCTAAAAGTGTTTTGTTGCGTAGGTTCACGCGTTTTGGCGATCAAAAGGTTAGTTATTATATTTTCAAGGCGGATGGGGTTGTTTCTTATGCGCTTGACATTATGCGGTTAAGCAGTAATTTGTTAGATGAACGTAAAAGAAGTTTGAAGGGTCAAAGTGAAACTAATCAATTTTTCAAAAAGTTGGAAACTGAAGATTTTACGAATAGGAAATATAATGCATATGATCTTTTAGCGTCTTTTGAGTTGCTTACGCGTTGTTTGGAAAAAGCAACGATGTTTTTGGAAGTGCTAGGCTTTCAAAAAAGTGCGATAGTTGATTTTGTTTTAAAGCAAAATAGGAACGAGGTTATTGAGAGTCATATTTCGCCTATTAAGTTGTTTGAGAGTGGTGCGCGCATTGCGAAAATATTAGTGGCGCCTTATTGCCGTTTTCCGAGTTTTCCGACGTTTTATGGTGGGGGTCGTGTTAAGGCTTGGCGCGTTGGAAGATTCAAAGATTTTGCATTTTATGACATTAATAGCGAATATCCAAGCATTATGAGTAGGTTTTCGCCTAACAAAATGAAGTTAAGTTATGGAAAGGAAGCTGAGGCATGTGTGAATCGAGTTGTAGATTTGATTAGGCAAGTTGGGCCTGTGGAAGCTTTTTCGCGGCTGTATGTTAAGCAGAGTGAAGGCCCTATATTGGCGTTATCTTCATGGGTTTTGGTGCGGTTCGTAAAGGATGCAGCTTGGAAAGTTGAGGTTTTGAAAGAGAAAGGAAAAAAGTCAAAGAAGCTTTTGCCTTATACACTTATTTATCGTAACCGTAGGGAAGAACAAGCGCGTGTTGAGGGTTTTGTTAAGTTTAAAGCTGGTATGGTTGTTAATTTTCCACTTTATTTTTTGTTTTTGCAGAGTAAAGGTCAATTGAAGCGAATTCAGGTTTTAGATGCTTGCGGGTTTGTTTATGAAAAAGATGAGGAATGGGCTAAGAAATGGTCTGAGTTTTATGCTATGAGACGTGCTAATCAGGAATTGGCAACTTCTTTGAAAATAGCGTTGAACGCTTGTTATGGTTTATTATGTGATGTTGATCAAACTTTTAGTAATTTAGCGTTGGCAAGTCATGTAACGGCTTTTGCAAGAACATTGTCATGGTTGATTGAAGGCGAGTTGAAGGATTCTTTAATTTACCATGATACGGACAGTTATGTTTGTGATAGTAGGGTTGCGAATCGTTTAGAGAGGCTTTTGAATAAGCTTACTCCTTGGGGTGCAAAGCGTGAGTATGCGGATGCGGTTGAGCTTGTGGTTTTTCGCACCAAAAGGTATGCGGTTAAAATGGCAAATGGCGAATGGTATGTTAAGGGTGCGGAGAGATCAGGGTTTGGCCGTGAGAAAAACCGCATTTTGTCTTATCTTTTAAGTGAGGAGAGGCAACCGATCCGTGACATTAGGCAAGTGACTAAATCGAAAAATACGCCTAATATTCCAGCCGTGCGTAAGCTGCTTAAAGATTCTGAATCAGGCGAATGGTGTTTCTATTTTTCTTATCCGCTTAATGTTTCTGCACGCATTAAAAAGATAGAACAGGAGTGGTTTTTGGAGACTAAAGAGTTTATTGATGAATTGGAGTCGGGTGGTTGGGGTGAATCTTTAAGGCTTAACCGTTATATTCGTAAAATTGCGGAATGGTGCGGTTTCACTAAGCAGCCTTCTAAAAAGCTGTCTAAGTCTCAATGGTTTTTGGAATTTTTTGAACATTTAAGAAGTTATGGCTATGCGTTTAAGGAAGATATTTTCAATTTGATTAGGGCCAAGAAGGGTTATGACTTAGGTATTGTGGAAGCACAAATTTTAACTTTAGAGTTTGAAGAGCAACAAAATAAACAGTTACTTGACACGGTTGAAGGCTTTGATAATGTTGTTTATGAAGTTACTAAGGGTGGAAGGGTTTATTTTGCGTGCAAGCTGAAAGAGCCGTTAGAAGAGTTGGCGAGTAAGCTTTGGCCGTTGTCTCCAGCAAGTTTGAAGTTTGAACAGAGTAGTATGGAGAAGGATATTCCAGCTAAGGTTTTCGCGCCTTTACTTGGGAAGCCTGATACAACGTTTTTAGAGGGTCAGATCAGCCAAGCGAGTCTTTTGCATTTGCCTTTGGATATGCGTGAAAAGATGCGGTTGATCTCGCGCACAATTAGTAAGTTGGGTAAAAGTGATAACTATGGTGTTAAGCTTGCGGTTGAAATGTTGGATGTTAAAAAAGATCAATTGCTGGATAAGGAGCCTACGCTTGCGGAATTACCTAAAAAGGCAAGGAAAAGGTCTCCTTTCAGTCAAAGAAGATTTTACTGTATTCAAAGATTTCCGTATAAGGTAAGGTATCATGTAAGTTGGGATGCGGTTAATTGGGAGCAAGCGAAAAGACGGAAGTTTATTTATCGTGAGTTGCCGTTATGGTTGCCTTCAAGCCTGATCAGGATTATGGAATGTTTCTTACATGATGTGGCTTTGTTAAATGTTAAATTGAATGAAGCGTTAAAGCTTGCAGTTGAAGATACGAATGATCTTATTTTTAAATGGTTTGTTCGCACACAAAAAGTAGAATTGAAAGTTGTGCCTTACGCGCGATATTGCCGTTTCGATGTGGCTTACGATATTCCACCAAGCGATATTAAGCAAAGAATTGAAGAGTTTGAAGATGTATGTGAGCAAAGCGAATATGATTATAGAAAAGGATTAGGGTTTATAGGAATAAACGGTAGGGTGTTGTCTGATAGTAAGTATTTTGTTTCTGGTAACATTGTTCTTTACGACCGCAATAGGCGCTTTAATCTTAGAAGGCATGAGTTTCTTAGAAGATTTAGACCCTTTGTCGAGTCATGGCAAAATGAGCCTGTGGGCCGTTTGGAGATTCAATGTTTCGCGCATAGAAGCAACAATAGGAAGGCAAACCCGCTTGCAGCCTTGCTTAATGTTTTGGAGCTTTACAGGATAAAGGCGCCTAAGCTGTTTGAGTATGTGGAGCGGTTGCTGTCTGTCATAACTAATATGTTACGTGACCCGCACGAAGGGTCGGGTGCGTGTGGCTCAAACTCTGAAAATTCGGGTCAAGCTGAATCAAATCAAAGTGAATTTGTAGTGTTCTGTGGGTTTGGTGTGTTGGCTGGGTTGGGGGTTGGGCCGCCTTGAATGTGGTTGAGAAGGGTGAAAAATGGGTTGAGTTGTGGGGTTGGGTAGTGGAGAGTAGGGATGTGGGTGAGTTTAATGTTCGTGTGCGTGAGTTTTTGGAGTTTTTTGGTTTGAAGGGTGAGGTTGCTAGTGTTGTGTTTTGGAGTTTGTTTTATTCGTGGAAGGAGAGGGTGGGGCTTTGAGTGGTGAGTCTAGAGTTTTAGAAAATAGGAAAACGAGTCTGACGAAAAATCGTGGAAGGCTAAAGAAGGTGAATAAACGAAATATTCGTGTTAGTTTCAGGCTTACTTATTCTGAGTATAAGCAGCTTTTGGAAAGGTGTGGCGGTAAGAGGCGGCTAAGCGGTTTTATCCGTAAGGCTTTGGGGGTTGAATAAGATGCAGGCTG
>Ga0080004_1101174_pt1 | contig 13891 bp, 13 predicted proteins | sample WasSprMetagenome_FD_69207 | JGI IMG/M metagenome (GOLD analysis project Ga0080004, IMG submission 69207) | Sulfidic aquatic microbial communities from Washburn Spring, Yellowstone National Park, USA - WS (SPADES assembly) (version 2) | ecosystem: Environmental > Aquatic > Thermal springs > Hot... | reverse complement strand
CTCCTGCATCTTCACCGAGAAGGGCTTGCCCTCCTTAAGCCCCATCTCTTTAAGCCGCTGTGCCTCCCGCTGTATGCTGTCGGGGTTGGTGGAGCCGAATCTGACCATTAGCGCGCCCTTGGCCAGCCCCACTTCGTACTTCGGCCAGCCCTCCATCAACACGCGGCCCTTCTCCAGCTTCTCCAGCCAGCCCTCAGCCTTGCCAGCGTCCACCCAGCCGTTGCTACGCGCCGACTTGACGATCTCGGCGATGGCTTTTCTGAACTCCTCGCGCCCAGCCGCCAGCTTGTCGGTGGTGGCTACGACGTACCACACGTCACTGCCGCCCTCTCTCCTCGCTTCTGCGGTGACGCCGGCCAGCCTCAGAAGGCGGGCCGCAAGCTCCACGCGGCTCCGGTCCGTCGAGCGGAATTGAAGCAGGATATTGTGCTCGCGCAGATATACGTTGTACTTGATCTTGATATCGCCCTCCGAAATGGTCAAATCGGCGGCGACGGGGCCGCCCTCAGTCCTCCTCCTCAGCCCCTCCCAGCTGACGCTGAGCCCTTCGGCCCTCAGCTCCACGGCTTCAGCCAGCTTGTGGTTAATAATTCTTTCATCCCCCTCAAGCAGCGGAGAACCGTAGAGGAAGTATAGGCGCGCCAGCCTGGCAGCATCGCCGCCGAACGCGGCTACAAGAAATACCTCCCTGGATTTTTCCACTTTCGTCTTAATGCCATATGCCGCCAAGGCGGCCCCCCAGAGCAGAGCGACTGCATACTTGCCGCTGGTCAAGCCTACCATCCTCATCGCCGCATACACAGACCCGTCGCCGTCTATTGCGCCGGAGACCACAGCGCCGAAGTATCTCAACGTCGTCTCGTTTACGCCCAGCTTCTCCGCCTGAATAAGCAGAAGAGCAGGCCCCACGACCTCCCTCGCAATTTTGTCGTCGTTTAGCATGTCCCTCAGAGCCTCCAGCTCTCCCCGGACCTCCTCGCCCAGCCGCCTCACCGCGGCCCTCACAACAAAGTCCCAGTTCTCCGCAACCCTCTGCTTAAGGCCTTCCCAGCTCTCCGCCTTAATGCCCAGCATCTTAAGCCACCCGCCCTCTGCACTTTTCCTAATCATGTCGTCGAGCTTCTCGAGAGAGGCGCGGGCCTGGAACAGCGGCTTCGGCCCCTCAAGAGTCAAACTCACGCCGTACACAGTGACGTTGGACCAGTCGAAGAGAGCATGAGTCTCAGCCAACTGCCACAGGTGGGAGGTGGTCATCATCAACTGCCCTTCACTTATCGCCACGTCAGAGTCAACCCAGCCCACCATATAGGGGAAGCGGTCCTCGACGGGCAGTCGCTCCCTAACCTCCTCCGCCGCCTTCACCCCCACCTCAAGCTCCTGCCCAAAGAACCCCCGCCACCTTTCCACATCGTCGAACTCCAAGAAGTAGACTATGCCCTCCCCCACTTTCCTAATCCTCAGCCTTACGCCCAGCTCCTTGAGCCCGCCGCCCTCCTTCATGTTGTAGAGTTTAAACACGTAAGACGACTTGGCCTCCTCAAGCATCAGCGCCAGCTTGCCGCCTTTTGCGAGTTCCTCGACGAAGCCGCGGTGGTGGTCGGCGCTGGGTTTTAGGAAGAGGCGGCGGAGTGCCTCCGACACCAACTCCTCCACCGCCACCGGCCTCTCCACCCCCGCCTTCTCGGCCTTGTTGTACGCCGTAATCGGCGCGTAGTAGAGGAGCCAGGCAGACCCACCCACCTCAAGCCAGTACCCAGCCGCCGTGCCGAAGACGCCCCTCCTGCCCAGCGCATACTCCCTATAGGCGATTAGAGCCGCCAAAGCTTTCACGCCGAAGTTTACGCCGCTGTACCTGGAGAGCTTAGCCGTCTCCACCTCTGCCAGCCCCCTCGCCTTACCTTCCTCGACGTTTAGGAGGTCTTCAAGGTTGTACTTGACCGCGTACTCGTTAAGCTTCTCCCTGAGGATCTTCAAGGCGTTTTCGAAGGCCGCCTCCTCTTTCTCGGCCAGCTGTGTTAAACGGCCGAGGTCGGCCATGTACATAACTCTCCTAAACGGCTCCTCCCCCACCTCCGTCTTCTCCGCCGCCTCTTTAAGGCTAGCCGCAACCTCTCTCAACACAGATTTGTAGACGCCGAAGGCCTCCTCCAGCGCAAGAACGGCGTAGAAGAGGGCCTTCTCCTTTTTCTCATCAAGTTCAGACCGCTTCAGAATAATCAACTTCCTCAGCGATTCACAAGGTTGCGGCAACTTCGCCTTGCCGGCGTTAGCGTCCCGGGCCATTTCCTTGAACTTCTCGTATGGGTCTGGGGCGTTCTTCAAAATGGTGAACACCTCCTCCCTTGAGTACTTCTCGACGCCTGCAGGTATAAACGGCGGCATGCCCATGGCGGCATGCGCAAGCTTCTCCAGCTCCACAAGACCCCACATATCCAACGCAACGCTCAGCGCGATTATTCCAGCCACCACGGCGGTCATCAAGAAGAGGTAGGCCTTGTGCTCGTCAATCCAAGCCAGCACCCGCGTCACCGCCTCCACAAACAGCTCCACGAGACGCTGAACCGTCACCTTAACCCGCTCAAACGCCTCCTTAGCCGCCTCATACAGCGTTTTGGCGGCCTTCTGCACGTACTCAACAGCCTCTCCAAACCGCCCCACCTCCACAAGCGCCACAGCCGAGGCAACAGAGGAAACAACAGCCTCAGAATACAGCCCGTGATACACCGAATACAGCGCCGCGGCGGCTTTTCCGCATCTACGCCACACCCCATGCGCCAGTTTAAAAACAACTATACGCAAGAAAACAACTGAGGAAATTAGAAGAGAGACGAGGTAGAGAGGATGAAAGAGCCGCCTAAGCCTCCGCCCGACCCTGCGGAGGAGCTTCTGCGGGAGTGGCCTGAGCTGGGAGCCTTCGGCGTAGAGTGGGTTAGGAAGTGGCTGGTCCTTAGGGATAGGCTGGTGGAAATCGCGAAAGTTATGCGCAGATTCCTGTGGATGGTGGAGGTGGTGAGGCAGAGGACGGTGAGCATCCTCCACCCCTACACAGTGGAGGCGTATGTGGCAAGAGACGGGTCGGAAGTATGCCTCTCCCTCACCTCGTTGAAGGCTTTTTGCACACAGAACGGCACGGTGAAGGAGGTCAAGCTAGAGCTGGTCTTCAACAGATACGAGACACATGAGGATAAGATGAGAGAAGTGTACAGACCAAAGGGGCTATTGGCATTCACAACGGCGGCGAGAGAATACGTAAGACTAATCTAACCGCTTTTTCTTCTACACTGACCGACGCCGCAGGCGGCGCATTCACCGACCCGTCTCCTTTAGCCGCTTCAAGATGGCGCGGCGGTACCATTGGCTCCACGCAGAGGATTTCTTCAACAGCCCACACGCCGGCATAATAGGGGTTAGGCAAAACCAAGTCCTGAACCTCGCGTCGAGACTAAGCCTTAAACACGCTCGTCGTCGTGTAGTTGACGGAAAGTTATATATTTTGGCAACGCGTCCTAGACGTGAGGCTGTCAGGCGTGGCCGATCTACCTCTACACGACGGGCATGTACCCGCCTGGCTGTTGACACGTATGAAGAAGCTGGCCTGGCTTACCCTGCGAATCATGAATGACCTCTACGGCCCCGACGGGATAGTGGAGAGGTTCGCGCACCCCGTCTTCTTCCAAGCCTTCAACAACATAATCGGCATGGATTGGGACAGCTCGGGGAGCACCACCGTCACCACGGCAGTTGTTAAAGAGACGTTGCAGAGGTCAGACATCTCTGTAAGAGTCGCCGGAGGCAAGGGGAGGCATGCGCTAGACACGCCAAAAGAGCTGGGCGAAATAGCGAAGCTCTTTGACCTAGACGCGGAGGGTCTGGTAACCGCGTCGAGGCTTGTCGCCAAGGTGGATAACGCCTTGGTACAAGACGGATACGACATATACCACCACGCCTTTTTCGTGTCGGAGACGGGCAGATGGGGGGCTGTTCAACAGGGCATGAACCCCCAAGTCAAGATGGCGCGGCGGTACCATTGGCTCCACGCAGAGGATTTCTTCAACAGCCCACACGCCGGCATAATAGGGGTTAGGCAAAACCAAGTCCTGAACCTCGCGTCGAGACACAGCAAGGGAAACAGAGACGTGGTGCTTGAGCTGGTGAACGAGGGGGCCGCCAAGGTGGCTAGGTACCTCCCGTTGCTACGAGGCCAAGCACCTCTCGTCGATACACCCTACTACCACCCATACGTCAAGCTGGACGTAGATCCAAAGACTGTGCTGAGGAATCTCCCCCCTCCTAAATCGGTAGCCGACTTCAGAGAGCTTCTGCTTAAGTATAGAGTGGGCCCAAAGACGCTACGCGCCCTCTCGCTTGTCGCCGAGCTTGTCTACAAGGCGCTGGCCGACTGGAACGACCCAGCCGTAGACCCCTTTAAATTCGCCTTCGCAGTAGGCGGCAAAGACGGGGTGCCGTATCCCGTTGACAGGAGGACATACGATGAACTCGTCGCATTACTAGACGCCGTGGTGGAAAAGACGCGCAACGACCCGGGGCTTCACCGGTACCTGGCGCATCTCGCCAAGAGGGCGGAGACGTGGCGGTTCCCCGCAGACAAGAAGAGGCCTACCTAAGGCGTGTCGAAACAGGCAGGCTTCAACTGGGCCCACTGAGCCGCCCTAGAAGGGTCGTCAAGGACGTATCTTCCGACTATTTCGAAGTCGGCCCCGGCGTTTATGGCGTCTCCCGGCCGTCCGCCCTGGGCCCCTATGCCGGGCGTGATTATTCTGTATCTACAGCCGATGCGTCTACGTGCGTAGGCAACAACGTGAGGCTGGTTGCCCGGCAACACGATCCCACGCACCCCCTCGATTTTTTCAAGTAGCTTCTCCCATACCTCATCGTAAACCGTCGGCGTTGTCATTTTGACCAAGACATATACATGCTCGCCCTTTGGGATGGAGGGGTGTAGAAAGCCGTGTACAATTACGCAACACGCGCCCCGGCTTACAACCTTCTCGATAATCCTTTCCACTATATGCGGCACATCTGCCAACTTGAGATCCACAATTACATTTCCGTATCTTGCTATTTCGCTAATGATGGAGGCGCCCCCCTCAAAAACCAGATCCCAGCCAACCTTGAACGACAAGCCCTTAAGCAACTTCGCGACGTCTAGAGCCCGCAGGACGTTGGTGTCCAGGGCCACCACAAGCGGGGTCACGCCCCTCAATTTTTAATACAATATAAATGCTCTATTGAACATGTGGCGTAGCCGCGACGTGATCTCCGCCCGCGATTTCACCAGGGCGGATCTTGAGGAGCTTTTTGAAACTGCGAAGTATATGGAGAAGTACGCCAAAAGCCGCCTAGACGTGTTGAGAGGCAAGATTATGGCGGTTGCGTTTTTTGAGCCGTCTACCCGCACAAGGTTGAGCTTTGAGGTGGCTATGAAGAGGCTTGGGGGCGACGTGGTTGGGTTTTGGGGCGCCGAGGGCACAAGCGTTGAGAAGGGGGAGACTTTGGCGGACACCATCAAGATGCTGGACGCCTATTCTAACATAATAGTCATCAGACACAGGTATGAAGGGGCTGCGAAGCTGGCCGCCGAGGTGGCGGAGAGCCCCGTCGTCAACGGCGGCGATGGGGCGTTTAACCACCCGACCCAGGCCATGCTGGACATCTACACCATGTGGAGGGAGTTCGGACGTGTAGATGGGCTAAATATAGGTCTGCTTGGCGATCTGCGCCATGCGCGCACCGTGAATAGCCTGCTGGAGGCGCTTGCGAATTTCAACGTAAGGGTCTACTTGATATCGCCGGAATACCTACGTCCACGCGCTGAGACTATAGACTACATCCGGTCAAGGGGTCTGAAGCTTAGTTTCCATACAAACGTGGAGGAGGTCATCGGCGAGCTTGACGTGATGTATGTGGTCAGGATTCAGAAAGAGCGGTTTATCGACCCACTTGAGTACGAGAAGGTGAAGGGGAGCTACAGAGTTGCCCCCGACATGTTGCGAAACGTCAAGAAGAGCCTTATCGTGCTCCACCCGCTACCGCGGGTAGACGAAATAGATCCAAGGGTGGACGCAACCCCTCATGCGAAGTATTTCAAACAAGCGGCGTTGGGGGTGCCCCTCAGGATGGCGCTTATATACCTGATCTTGTCATAACGGCTATGATCCTGGCTGTGAGCGACGTCGTAATCGACGGCCCCCAGAGACTTATCGGTAAAGACGGAAAGACCGAGTTCGTGGTGCGGGAAGCCGCTATGAAAGACCTAAACGACGTAATCACGATAAATAGGAGGGTTCTGCCTGAAAACTACCCCAGCTGGTTCTTCGTGGAGCATCTCGAGCAGTATCCCAAGGCGTTTATTGTGGCGGAGGTCGGCGGAAGGGTGGTGGGGTACGTCATGTCCCGAGTGGAGTACGGCTGGAGCAATTTTGTTAAGGGGAAGCCCGTGAGGAAGGGACATATAGTCTCCGTAGGCGTGCTTCCCGAGGCCAGGAGGCTCGGCATAGCCACCGTCATGATGCTGAGAGCCATGAAGGCGATGAAGGTGTATTACGGAGCCGCTGAGGTGTATCTGGAGGTGCGCGTGTCGAATACGCCTGCGATCTCTCTATACGAGAAGCTCGGCTACAGGGTGGTGGGCCGGATCCCGAAATACTACAGTGACGGCGAAGACGCCTACTTGATGGCTTGTCCGCTTTAGTTACTGTTGACACAGTTTAAGACGCCGTTTTTGACGTGGAGGTACAAGGGGGAGAGAAAGCGGTTAGAGTAGCTTCACGTATTCTCTGGCCGCCGTGGCGAATGCTAATAACCCCTTGGGGCGGTATACCTCTCTAATCTTTTCCTCGTACACCTCGTACCGGCTGAACTCCAGCTCCAGCCTGACCTCCCTTGCCGAGCCGTTTTGGGCGCAGAAGGCCTTGGGCGGGTTTAGGGAGAGACAAGCCTCAGAGCCATCCTTTGTCATGTACACTTCTATCATGTAGGGGTGGAGGATGCTCATCGGCCTCTGCCTTATCACCTCCACCATCCACGGAAACCTCCTCAACACCTTGGCGATTTCAACAAGCCTCTCCCTAAGGCTCAACCACTTCCTCACCCACTCCGTGCCAAACGCTTGTAACTCCGGCCACTCCTTCAGAAGCTCCTCCGCCGGGTCAGGCGGCGGCTTAGGCGGCTCCCTAAGCCTCTCCACCTCCCTCTTGTAGTCTCTTAGTATTTCTTCAACGCACTCCTCTACCGTGCGGCAGTGCGGCTGATCCAGCCTCACCCCGTCCACAACGACGCCACAGAAGACGTCGTATTGATTAATCCACATACCCACCCTCCTGTACTCATACCACACCCCGACGTCGTGTTGTCCACTCAACACCCACAGCGCGTCGGCCACCTGTTGCCTAATACAGCCGCCCGCGTCCTCATCCCTCCGCCTCCTCCATTTCTCCTTCGCCTCCCACCTCCTCCTATCTCTCGAATGAACCCACACCTTATACCTCACGCACACCCCTTTGCGACAGCCCTCTGCGGTTAAAAGCCCCTCGTATAGGCACCCGTCACTTGTACACCACTCCCGCGGAGGAGGCTCGTATTCCACATACTGGAGGATACCCAGTTTTTGAGGAAGCTCAAAAACGGCGGCCGTGGTCCTAATCCTTCTGGCGGTCTCCGTCATATCCACCTCTTTAGTGCTGTTAAGACCTCCTCCGCGGCCCTCCTCTCGATTAGGTATACGCCTTTTTTGTGCCGCCTTGCGAGTCCTTTCTCCACTAGGCTCATCATGAGCCTATGCACCGCCTGCTCACACCGCCTATCCACCCCACACACGTCGCGGGGTCGCGGGTCCTCACAGAAACCACGGCCCCGCGCCCACCCACACGCCTCTGTACATACCAAAGCAGGTCCGGCAGACACCGCTTCCAGGCCCCTTCATATCCTCATCTTGCTTGCGGCGTTTCTGTGGTGGGCATTAAGGCGGGGAGCTAGGAGGGGCTGAAGGGGTGGGTTGTGGAGAACTAGGACGCCGTGGTGGATGCCGCGGTAAGTCGGCTGGGCGATGTGTTGAGGGGGGAGGAGTTGGAGAAGCTCCTGGCGCCGGAGGGCGGAGATGTGGCGAAGAGGCTCAAGGGCAAGCCGGAGGCGCCGAGAGACAAGCAGAAAGACGGCAAAAACGTGTGGGAGGAGCTCGAGCGTAGGCTGAATGCGCTGAGGGACATGCTAAACGACGACAAAATCGCGAGGGAGGTTGTGGCTCCTGCTCTTCTGCTTATTCAAGCGGAGAGGCTGGGCGTAAACGAGACGACGCTGAGGTACTTCGGCGCGGTGGCCTCCGGCGCAATAGGCGGAGACGGATGCGTGTCTGCGGCCGGGGGGAAAGTCGTCTTAGCTAGGGGCAAGCTCGAAGGCGCCTTGCTCTGGGGACCGCCTTCGCGGCGCACGGCATCAGGGCGAAGGCGAAAGACACCGGGAGTGCGTCGAAAGTTATCGTGTCTGGCGGCGATGCCGCCAGGCTGGTCGGCTTATACTTCCTCTACGGGCATCCTCTGCTTGAGGAGGATGAAAGAATTATTAACTATAAGCTAGCTGAAGCCGTGGAGCTGGGGGCCGAGGGGCTTGACATCCGCTGGGAGGGGCTGAGGCAGACCAAGAGCGGCTTCGCCGCCGATTTGACCATTTCGGGGGGCGGCATCGCCGTGAAGTATAACGTATATCTGCGTAAAGACGACATCCAACTCCAATTCCAGTCGACGGACCGGAGCCGCGTGGAGCTCGCGGCACGCCTCCTCAGGCTTGCCGGAGTCACCGCTGAGGTTAAGAGGAAGAGCGATGAAGACGTGTGGTATGTCTACGCCTACACAGACGTGCTTGCGGCTGGACATGAGAAACTCAGAAAAGCCCTCGCCGAGATTGTTAGGGAGGCGGTCGCGAGAGGCTGGGTGGATGAGAAGAAGGCTGAGGGCCGGCTGGAGAAGCTGGAGGAGGGCCGCATATTGAAGGAGGGCTGGCCGAAGTTCCTCGTGAGGCTGTCTAGTAGCGGCGCGCTTGAGGTCAAATACCAATCCACCAGCCCCGACAGCATAGTGCAGGAGGCGCAACGGTTTAGGGAGATGGGGCTTGAGGAGGGCGTCCATTTCACGGTGAAGATGCCGGAAGGCAACAAGAAGGGCTACGTGAATATCCTCAAGGAGGGCTTGGCGTATGCCGCGTGGCTCTCTGTACACGGCTCTGAGAGGCAACGGGAGCTTGCGGCCGAGTTTGTAAGCTACATACTCCAGAGGGCGAAGGAGGAGGGCGACGACGTCTACGAAAAAGCCTCAAAGATCGTAGATGAGGGCAAGTCGAGAGGCTCACTAACGCTGGAGGGCTTCGAGAAAGAGGTCGAGATGAATGGCGAAAAACACGTGGTGAAGGTACTAGGCGGCGGGGCCGAGTTTGAAAAGAGCGAAAGCGGCAAACTCCTCCTGAGGATTAGGATCACGGCGGAGGTGGGCCGCGTACGGCGCGAATACGAGATTACATACGGCAGGCGTGGAGCCGACAACGCGGCCGTGGGGCGCGCCTATGCCAGCGCCGAGGCGCCTGGGGGTAGGGAGGCAGACGCCGAAAGGTTCTCGGCGCTTGTGAAGGCCCTTACGGGTGAGGAGCCGAGGGTGTACCGCATGAACAACGGCAGGATTATGATGGAGTGCTACGAGGGACATCTAGACGGCTTCAAGCGCTACGCCGAGCTTGCAGACGCCATAGAGAAGTGGCTGGAGGAGACGGGTCGGTGAACACGGCGAAGACGCCTACTTGATGGCTTGCCAGCTCTAACACACGCTGACGAAACCCTATTTGCCACCTCGGAGGGCGCAAAGTAAAATATTTAAAAAAACATTCAGGCACCTCTGTGATCGCTCCCGTTGTGAAGTGGCAACTCAGAGGTATTGAGCGGACCGACCTAGACCCCCTTAGGTTTAGAAACACCGCGAGGTTGTTCAACTTGCTAGGTCTCGGAGTATTGGCCAGCGGCGGCGTGTTGCTGGCTGTCGGCGCGTTTCCCCTGGGGCCCATGTTGCTCGGCGTTGGAGCCCTCCTGTTTTTCTTCCCAAAGCTTATGGTGTCTATCCGCGCCGGCTCAATACGCGAGTTGCTGTCTACGGAGATGGTGTTCTTCACGGCACTTGTGCAGATGGCATTTGCGACTAAGGCTCATCTAAACCTGGTTATTGAACGCATGACGCGGTACAGGGAGCTCCCCGGCGTGAGGACGCTGGCAATTGCCGCATGGAACAACGCCAAGATGATAGGCATGGAGCCCATGGACGCCATGAAGCGGGCTGTGGAGAAGCTGGCGCCGCAGAAGCTCGTCTACCGCTTCAACTCCCTCTACACCTCGCTAAGGATCGGGGAAGACATCGTGGCTAAGCTGTCGCTATACATGGATATGGACATAGTGGAGTTCTCCGCTGGCATGCAGCGGAGGATGGATAGGATGACCTCCCTCATATCATCGCTGGTGGTTGGGCTGGCGATGCTCTCCGTCACGGCGGTGGTGATAGGCCGCGGGAACCCGGGCATGCTCATTATAATGGGCGGACTCCTACCCGCCATACTCGGCGTTGTCATGGCGCTTTTCATAAACGTCCCCCTGATGAAGATGGACTTCAGAATCATCCCGCTGATCTTCGGCATAGCAGCAGCAGTTTCCATGATCGTCGTGGGCTTTACGCCTATGTCTCCCTACGCGCCGCTTATAGCCTTCGGCGTGGCGCTCGCCGGCTGGGTAGTTACACGCGAGAGAATAGACGCAAAAGCCTTTGAGAGGGGATTTATGGACTTCGTATACACAGTATTCGACGAGCTGAAGAGAGCGCCCTCGGTTTACCGCGCCGTGGAGAACGCCATAACCTTCGGCGACTACGGGCCATTCAACAACAAGGCCGCCGCGTTGTTGCAAGTTATGAAGGTGGGAGATAGCAAGCTGGAGGACGTGGCGTTGAGAGGTATGCAACCCGTCATGTCTGTGATCTTGAGGATGTTGCTCGACATATACAGGCTTGGGACTCTGCCTCGGGCGACTATAGACCAGTTGCAGAACTTCGTGGTCAAGCTCTTTGAGTACAGAACTGAGATAGGCAAGACTCTAAACATAACCCGCTTCCTTGCCCTCGCCGGCGCCGCCATGGTGGCCTTCGTCAACACGTCGATGATCCAGCTGAGCGCGGCCATGTCTAAAATCTCCGGCGGAGCACAGCTGGGCGGCATAGGCATGAGCATGCTCTATGTTGCGCTGGGAATCATGTCCATAGGCTACTACTTCCTCTTCGCCAAAATCAGCTTCTCCACCAGAGGAGGCCTGCCGTATCTCGCCCTGCTGTTTCTGTCGATATTCGCCGCCTCGTTTGCAGTAGGGATGTTCTTCAGGGCGTAGCCTATGCTGGACTTCAGACTCGACTCCTGCCGGGGCGCCACCGTCGAGGAGTACGCGTCAGAGGGCGCGCGTATCCAGATATATAAGTCTGAGGACGGGTACTGCTACAACGTCGCTTACGCATTCCCCTACTCAGATAAGGTCGGGGAGTACGCCTACAAGGTCGTGGAGTATCTCACCGCCAACCAGATAATTAGACCAAACATAACGAGGGAGGAGCTGGGCAAGTTGATTGAGATGTCCATGGCAGATATAGGCGTGCCTAAGCAGTTGCGCGCCGCGGTTAGGTACTACGTCCAGCTGGAGGCGGCCGACTACTCCTACTTGACTCCTATACTCTACGACACGCGCCTCGAGAACGTGAACATCAACGGGACCGACAACCCCATATTTGTGGACCACCGCGACTACGGCTACAACGTCAGGACAAACGTCATACCTACCAACAAGGAGACCCTGATCAAGATAGTCGGCAGGGTATACGCCGAGACGGGGCGGCCCCTCAACGAGCAGTACCCGATACAAGACACCTATATACGGCTGAGAAACGGCGCGTTGCTGCGCTTCGCGACGGCCATGTCTGGACGCGTCGGCAGAAACCCGCCCTACGTCTCGGTGCGTATCCAGCCGCCCTTCCCCATAACGCCCACCGAGCTGATCAAGAAGCGCACGATTTCGGCCTTTGCGATGGCGTATTTGTGGTACCTCTTCGAGCACCACAAGTCCGTGATGGTGGTGGGGAGCACGGGCACAGGCAAAACCACGTTGCTGAACGCCCTGCTCGTCCTCCTGCCACATAAGCGTCTCGCCATAGCGGAGGAGACGCCCGAGATACGTATGCCGCCGAGCTACCAAAACGTGGTGATGCTATTCACGTCACCCATGTACGACTACATGAAGAACCTACCTGGCTCGGAGTCTGCCATCTACCTCATAGACCTGGTCAAGTACCTGCTCCGCGCTAGACCCGACATAATAGTCATAGGCGAGAGCCGCGGCAAGGAGATACACGAGCTTATACAAGGCGTGTTGACAGGCCACGGCGGCGCCACCACATTCCACGCGGAGGACATAATGGAGGTGTTTATGCGCATGACCGGCGAGGCCATGGGCGTGTCTGCGGAGCACCTATCCGCCTTCCACGTGTTGGCCACCATTAGACGCTTTGAATACGGCAGACGCGTTGCGTCCCTCACAGAGGTGGTGTGGCTTAGAGCCTACCCATACGCGGCTCCGGGCAAGATAAAGATCAAGGATGAGGAATTCGGCTTGATTAACGTGGGGTGGTACGACCCCCGCACGGACACTGTGGAGGTGGACCTTAGAAGATCCTATTGGTTGCAGAAGCTTGGGGGCTACGACGAAATCATGGAACGCGCCAGGTTCCTCACCGCGCTGGTCGAGAAGGGCGTATTCGACGCCGAAAAGGTGGGACAAGCTGTGATGGAGTACTACAGACAGAAACACGCTTTGATGCATAAAGCTTAAAGGCCATGTCGCCAACTCTAGAGCGTTGACAGTAATGAGCAGGAGGTTGGTGGAGAAAATATAAAACTCGGACAAGCCAAGTGCCCGTGCTGTATTATGGCCGGCCAGAGGACGTGGCTAAGGCGATAAAAAACGAGATTGAGTTGCTAACCGCCCTGCTCAACAGAGACGAGAAGCTCGACGCGTTCATCAAGAAGAAGATCGAGCTGTTGAACAAGTGCCTAGCGCAGGTGGGGAAGTTGCCGCCTGGGGAGTACCAGGTCGTGGCGGTGAATACCTGCGAGGTCATCCCGTTACTATGATAGATCTGCTCATAGCGGGTGTTGTGGGGATCCTCGCCGCGCTAGGCGGTCTTTTTATAAAGGACCTGAAGGCGCTGGCGATATTTACAGTTCTCATATCGCTTGCCGCGTTTCTGCTCTCTTTCCTTATGAAGATGCCCGCGGTTTCCCTAGGCCTGCTAGGTCTTTCCGTGGCCGCCGTGAAAATCGGTAGAGCGGGTAAGCGCGCAGTGGAGAGGAGGATACGCACATACAGGTCGCGGAGAAGACTCACAAAGCTTGAAGAAGCTGTGCGGACCCTCCCTGAGAATATTATCGACGTGATCCCCGCAGGGGCTGTAAGGGCTGTGCATCCAAAAATTGTGGGGCTCGTCTCTTTGATAAACGATGCGTACTCCAAAGGCTATACAGTCGACGAGCCGAGCTGGTTTAGAACCGTGCGGCAGTACCTAGCGGCGGTGGGCCCGCAGTACACCGCAGACAGGACTAAGGTGGTGTCTGAATACGAGATCGCGGAACTTGAGTTTTAATTTTGGCATTTGCACGGGCCCGTGTCTTTCGAGGTCATAGCAAAGGACCTGGCGGGCAGGATAGGACGTCTGTATACTAAGAGCGGCGCGGTGGAGACCCCGGCCCTATTCCCCGTGGTGGACCCCCGAAAACAGGAAATACCCGTGGATGTCATAAGGCGGTACTTCGG
>Ga0080004_1239101_pt1 | contig 13899 bp, 15 predicted proteins | sample WasSprMetagenome_FD_69207 | JGI IMG/M metagenome (GOLD analysis project Ga0080004, IMG submission 69207) | Sulfidic aquatic microbial communities from Washburn Spring, Yellowstone National Park, USA - WS (SPADES assembly) (version 2) | ecosystem: Environmental > Aquatic > Thermal springs > Hot... | reverse complement strand
CTGGAGGAGTATGCTTATAAATATCCTCTTCAACTCAGTGGAGGACAACAACAGAGAGTTGCAATAGCAAGAGCACTGGCAATGGATCCTGTGATATTATTTCTTGATGAGCCGACATCAGCATTAGATCCTGAGATGAAAATTGAGGTATTGAATACTTTAAGAGATATTGCTAAAAGAGATATTGCAATGCTGATAGTCACACATGAGATAGATTTTGCAAAAGATATAGCAGATAGAATAGTGATAATCGAAGATGGAGTGATAATAGAAGAAGGAAAAGATGTTCTTACAAATCCAAGGACAGAGCGTGCAAAAAGATTCTTAGGATATTTATCTTCAAAAATGTGAGCTTATGTATTACTCAAGATCATAAATTCTCAATATGGATCCGGTGGTACACCAGAAATTTTATATCATATAGATAAATAGATAAAGATTTTAAGCATTGATATAAAGTTATTCTGGTGATTACTACATAGAATTAGATTTATACAAAGGCTTCGGACTTCTACTTATTACGATGAGTATTATATTGGGATTGTTCACTTATTTTGTATTAGGTCTTATTCCTCTCACAGCTTTATGGATAGGTCTTTTAATAACTGGGCTTTCTATTCTTCTCACACCATCTTATGCTCCTAAAAGATCTAGAGAGATATCTATTCTTATGAATAAATTATTCATTAATATAACACTTTTTCTTGAGGCTCTGAGAATATCTTCTTATAATCTTTTTAAGACATATAATGATGAAGTCTTCATATATTTATCTAGAGAAGAGATTCGTGAGATCCCTAAGGAGGCTGAGAAACAATTTATAACATATGTATATGGGGCTCCTCTGATAAGACTTGTGTCTCCAATTAATAGAGATCTTGTTAAAGATTTCACAGAACCTTGTGTAGCTATTGATCATATATTGACAGAGTATCTTGATATTGCTGATAGAGTAGAATGTTATGATGAGGAAGATAAGATTATGCTTAAGATATTTAGACCTCTAATATCTTCATCATTTAAATTAGAAAGATCTTTAGGAGGATTATATGGATTAATAGCAGGATCTGTCTATGCATTGTTGAGAGGAGATGTAGAGATCAGTTATGTAGAGACTTCTACAGATTTTATATTGATTGGAATGAGGATTAAAAAATGATTAGCAAAGATCATTTTTCAAACACACTTTTAATAATAATGATCACGTTAACAACATGGTCTTTCTGGAGTATAGGAGAACATAGACTAGATGTTTATATAAGCATGTTTGTTTTAGAATATTTAATTATAAAAATGATGTTAAGACCTAGAAGAATTTTTATAGACATATTACAGATAGGATTATTAATAATATTTCTGATATTCGTATCAATAAGAATATACGAGGTATTGATCAAGTGAGAATTCTCAGGATACTCACAATAACAATATTGTTAATAATCATCTTATCACTAGCACATGTTTTCGCCATATTAAATATTCCTAGACATATAGATCCTTCCACAGCGCCAGAAGAGATCTCTTATGAAAAAATTCTTTATCTAATGAGTATGTACTCAGAGCATGTTTCTAAAAAAAGTTTTGTGTCTGCACAAGATGTTATAAAAATATTTAATGAGATTTATCTGCCTCCAAATATTAGAGAGATGTTTAAAAGAGTGACAGATGTTATAAATAAAATAAATGATAATCTCAGCTATATAAACTCTCTATTAGAATCTGTCGAGAGATATATTCAACAAGGATCTTTGGTTGAAGCTAATGAGACTTTAAATATGATCTCTACGAAATTTGATGTTCTTATGGAACATATGATTCAACTGAATGATCTTGTGAAAGATCTTAGGTCTAGAAACATGATCATAGGATCAGGTCTTGAGAAGATTTTTATTAATATAAATAATACTTATAATGATCTTTTGAAAAAATATTATGATCTAAGATCGAAGCTTGAATATTTAAGTTCATCAGGTCTTATAGATACAAAGATTTTATTAGATGTTGAGCCGAGAGAGATCGAGACAGGAGATCATATAAAGATCGAGGGTTTTCTCTTAGATGAATATGAGAGACCTCTTAATAATAGAACTCTCTCTATACATATCGGAGAGAATATATTATATGTAAAGACTGATTCAAAAGGTTTTTTCAGTCTCATATATAGAGTTCTTTTATATAAAAGTTATGTCGATGTATATGCTGAATATGTTCCTTCAGAAGCTGATAGAGAGACTTATAAATATTGTAGATCTGATGTTATCACTATACACATATTATATACAAGACCTGCTATCAAGATATTTACTAACGTATCTAAGATTCTTCCTGGCAGAACTCTTTCTATAGATATTGAGAGTGACACGCCAGTCTATATAAACTTGACCTCTCCACTGATCAATATAACATCATATTATCTTAATTATTCTACAACATTTTTTGTAAAGATCCCTGAGAATATTTCTGAAGGAGTATATTATATCAAAGTATCATCATATCCAAACGGTTCTATAGCTCCTTCAGAAGCTATGACCAGCATATTAATCTATAGATCAGACCTTGAGATAATGATTATAAAACCTGATTTTATTTTGATACCAAGTCTCTCAAATATTATAGAGATTATTCCATCAATAAACTCGACAATAAACATAAATTCTCCAAATGATGTGTCAATAGAATATTTAGGAGACTATAAATATAGAATTGATATACCACTCCACTATATCTATACCTATGTAGAATTTGATATAACCATATTGCCAGAGGATCCTGGCTACAAAACAGCATATCTAAGTCTTATAATCCCTGTGTACAATATTTTTGTCATGATCTCAGGCGTTTCAATAATAGCTGTTGTGGCCTTCATAGGATTAAAAAGATATAAAAAAGTTGTTTCTCAGAGAAGTGTTATATATGAAGAGCCTGTGAAATATATAGCCTCTTACGAAGAGAAAAGATCCTTCGAATCTTCTGATATACCTTTATTAAGTCAGTTAATAACTCTTATTGAGAAGATCACGTCAACCGTCTTTAGCAAAGAATTGACTTATAGAGAATATCTTGAGATGATAAGACTAAAAATTTTTCAGCCGATATATGAGGTTATAAAAAGCGTTTTTCTAAAGATCGAGGGCTATGTATATGGAGGACCTAGATATAAATATTTATCAAAAGAGATCAATGCGTCAGTCAGAGAATTAATTGTTAAATTAAAAAGTCTTGTTGAGGAGAGATCCTAATGAGAACATATATAATTCTAGGATCTTTGATCTCTATCATGATCATTTTTTTGATAATATATTATATTCCTTCTACAGATGATTTCTCTCCAGACAATCCTTTATACAATGGATTATCTGAGTTTGTGAATAGATATAATGTGACAAGAATATCAATGCAAGACCTTGATCGTATTGAAGATCATTCTATAGTTTTTATCATAGGTCCTGGCAGAGATTTTACTTCTCAAGAAATAGATCTTTTGAGAAAATATCTTTTGAGAGGTGGAGTTGTTTTTATAGCAGATGATTTTGGGACAGCACAAGAGATACTAAATCTTTTGAATACAGATGTGAGTTTCTACAGAGGCGTCTTAAAAGATCCTTTGTTTATGTATAGAAATTCTTATCTTCCAAGAGTAGATGTTAAAATAGATGGTGAAAGACTTCATCTATATATGAATTATGGCACAGCGTTGAACATCTCAGCTGCTAAAAAAGGTAGTTGTATAGGGTTTTCATCTATATTTAGTTATATTGAGTTGTATGATGAGAAAGGCAATATAACAGAGAGACTAGATGGACCTCTGTGCATATTTTATAACATGAGTGTTGGAGAAGGAGTTTTATATATATTTTCTGACTCAAGTATTTTCATAAATTCAATGATTGATCTTGGAGATAACAATGTTTTTATCAACATCATCATATCGTCTAGACCTTCCTATGTGATTAGTGATAAATGGAGTATGAATCTTTATACTGAGACAAGACTTTATCTAATAGATCTAGCGTTTTTCATATTAAATTCTGTTTATAAATATCTAATGATCTTCACGGGGGCGGTCGTGATTTATATAGTCTTCTATAGAATATCTATGAGAGGTGTTAGAAAAATAGATTCTGAGAAGACGTTGAGAAAGGTTTTAGAGAAGATTCTTGAGAAACATCCTGATTGGGATAGAAAGATTTTAGAGAGAATAGTTGAAGAGGAGAGAAGACAATGAATAAAGATTATCTTGATATGATAAAATCTTTGAATCAGATCACTGATTTCATAAGTAGATACGTGGTCGGATTAAAAGATCTTTTGCAGCTATTATTAATCGCTTTATTATCAGAAGGTCATATACTGATCAAAGGGCCTCCAGGAACAGGTAAAACTCTTACTGCAAGATTATTATCACTTTCTATAGGCGGAGTCTTTAAAAGAGTTCAGATGGTTCCTGATATTCTGCCCTCTGATATCCTAGGATCTTTTTATTATGATCTTCAGAAAGGTCAGTGGATTTTTAGAGAAGGACCTATATTCTCTAACATATTGCTAGTCGATGATCTTACTAGAGCTCCTCCGAGAACTCAAAGCGCTCTTTTAGAAGCAATGCAAGAAGGAAGAGTCTCCATCGAAGGCAGAACATTTGAACTTCCCAAACCTTTTCTTGTTGTAGCAACACAAGTAGAGACTGAAGAAGGTCTGGGTGAGGGAGTTTATCAGTTGTCGCCTACTCTTTTAGATAGATTTGCATATTCATTCAGAAGTTATTATGTAAGTCCTGAAGAAGAGATTAAGATATTAGATAGAGTAGATGATATTGATGAGATAATAAGATCTAGTTTTATAAAACCGATCATGACTACAAATGATCTTATTAAAATACAGAGTCTCACAAGAGATGTTTATATAGATCCTAAGATAAAGAAGTATATAGTTGATATAATAACTTACTTTAGAAAAGCAGAAGATCTTGTTTTAAAACCTAGCACAAGAGCAACTATATGGCTTTTAAAAGGTGCCAGAGCATTGGCGTTGTTAGAAGGCATGGAGTATGTCATACCAGATCATGTGAAAAAGATCGTTTATTATGTTCTTGGTCATAGAATTCTTCTTAAAGAAGGTTATTATGAGAAGATCGATATATATGATTATATAAGAAAAGTTCTTTCGAAAATTGAGGTTCCTAAGATATGAAGATAAAATTAACTCCTTTCGGAGCTGGTCTGACGTCTTCTGTCATATTTATATTTCTTATCTCTATTTTTCTTAAAGATCTTTTCTTGTTAATATTAGGTCTCGCACTAATGATCATGATCATTATAGATTATTTTATAGCAGTCTATTTAGAAAGAAGATGTTTTTTCGAGACATATGTAGGTAGCGATAGAATATGGGTTTGGGAGAGCGGTAGAATAGAGATCATATCTAGATCATGTCTTTTAGAACATGATATAAAAATTGTCAAGCCCTTGACATTAAAGATGATTGAGAAAATTGATAGAGATAGTCATAGAATTGTTTTAGATGTCAGATTCGAATACTCAGGAACATATAAGATAGAGGTTCTCAACATGATCATATATAGTTTCTTAAAGATCTTTCAGATACATAGGCACGTGGCTGTCAACAAAACATTTATAGTGTATCCAGAATATGTCTATTGGCTGGGGAGGATCGCATATGCTTTATCTGGTGAAGGCTTAGAAGGAGCCTCATCTTCACATCCTGGAGGATCTTTAGAGATGCTCTCAATAAAATCATTGTTAAGAACTGTCGCCGGCGAATATTATGAGACGAGAGAATATGTGCCTGGAGATGAGCTGAGAAGAATTGATTGGAAAGCGACTGCAAGAGCTTTGAAGATGATGATAAAAGATCTTAGGGAGCTGGGTGGAGAAGGTGTAATGTTTGCTTACGACCCTAGATGCTCAGGATCTTATACTTGTGATAGTATTGTCTCAACACTATTTTCTGTGGCGTTAACAATTTATCAAGAAAAGATCTCTCCGTTATATGTTTATAATCTTTATGAGAAGAAAATATATAGATATAAAGATCCTGAGAGATTTCTTATTTCTCTAGCTGAAGATGTTATTATGAAGATAATAATGAATAAATTGTCAAAGGATCTATACGAGTATGTGTCTCCATCAGAGTTTAAAAAATTGTTAAGCCTCCTAGAAGGCTCGTTGAGAGAGACAGAATATATTCGTATGAAGGATCTGGATGAGAAATTGTTTGCATTATTAAGAGGAGCATTAATAGTCTCAGACGTCTTAAACGGATCTTCATATATTATTGATCTTGTTAATATGATGAAAGATCGTTCTTTTGAGAAGATAGCGATAGTTCCTGAGAAGCCTTGGATAGATCTTGATAATCTAGAGGATAAATACCTCGGCTATAAGACATACTCTTATGTAATAAATGATCTTAAAAGATCTGGTTTTAAGATCTATGTTAAAAAGAGAGGAGGTTTCGAAATTTTATGATGAGAACTTTTTTATATCTACTTATGCTCACATTATCTCTGACGATTATTCATCAAATGATCATTCTGGCATATTCTGGGGATAATCTTTCTGAGATTGATAGCCTGGTATCATCTATTATGAAAGATCTTGAGTATCTTGAGAGTAGAGAGGTAAACGTCTCAAGTCTTATTCACAGGGTCGATGAGGATATAAAAGGTCTTGAGAAAGATCCTGGCAACGCCACTTATATAAAAGATCTTGAGAGTATAAGAGATGAGATTAAAGCTCTCAAGTCTGATGCTGAGAACATATATATCATTAATAATATTATTAGATATTCTACTGCCGTTGGAATAGGTCTTGTTCCTGTTGCTGTATATATTCTTCTCCCAAGGATCTATCTGTACATATGGTATAAAACTAGAAGAAAATGGATTGTCCAGGTGAGAAAATAATGATTCTTGACGAAGAGGTTTTCGCAGTGTTGATGGCCGTTGTAATTATAGGGTCTGTGCTTGGCATAGTTAATATTATCCATGTATCTTCTGGAGAAAGTTTTACTGCAATAGGTCTTTTAAATGAAGATTGTAAAATAGGCACCTACCCTAAACAGGCTCTGGAGAATACTAACATAACATTATGTATATACGTCTATAATCATATGGGAAGACCTGTATATTATAAGGTTGTATATAAAATAGGTGGTGAGAAGGATCTTCCAACAAACACTTCGCCGTCCTCAATGCCTGAGGTCATGTCTTGGAGAGGCGTTCTTGATAATGATGAGAATCACACCTTTAAAATCTTGATACCTATACCATCCTATGAGAAGTCTTTTGATAACAAGACTGCTCTAATATTTGAGCTATGGATCTATGACGCCTCATCTGATAAATGGGTTTACACAGGTGAGTGGGTTCATCTATATATACAGGTTCTCAAGAGGTCGTGAAAATGAGTAGAAAAGCTGTTGAGAAAAAGATTTTTCTTGAGGATTATGTGAGGAGAAAATATGGTGATAAAGATCTTTATAAGAATCTTGTGAAGCTTTATAAAGATTATAGAGATGGAAAGATAATACTGTTAGATCCTGATCCTCCTCAGAGTATGTTTAGATACGTTTTAAGACCTGATTATAGTCTGTGGTTCTGGACAGTGATCATATTGACATTATTGGGAGTCTCTCTTGTGTATCTAACAAGCTTAGCAGGTTTTCTAATGCCTCTCAGATATGTGATAGGATCCTTATTAATATTATTTATACCAGGATATGTTCTCGTGGAAGCATTATACCCAGGCGAGAAAGATCTTTCGCCTCTCGAGAGACTTGCACTATCAATAGGATTGTCTCTAGCCATAGTTCCTCTGATAGGTCTTATACTCAACTACACTCCATGGGGGATCAGGCTAGATCCTATAATAATAAGTCTGTCGATCTATATAATCAGCATATCTATACTTGCTGTCTATAGAAAGAGTAGAAGAATAATTTTGTTAAGAAAAACATTATCCACAGAATAAGTCTATACAAATAATTTGTCTATCAATAATGTTGCGACAAGAATCGGATTGTATATGTTTATAACTTTAGACGTCTCAGGATCAAAGTTTTCAGGAGGCTTCTTCGAAAGCTTGATCAAATCATAGATCTTTGGTAGAGATAGTAGCGTTAATAAAGATAGATAAGGAAGAACTCCTATCCCAGCCTCTACAACAGTGATCAATAGTGCTCCGAGCAACAGTGAGGAATAGAAGATCCTGCCTCTCTCTATGCCAAGAATGTTTGCAAGAATCTTTATCCCAGCCTCTCTATCATGATCAAGATCTCTCATATTGTTCGCAAATAAAACAGCTGTTATAAATAGTCCTAGAGGAGCTGAAACAAGAAAAATCCTTGGATCAATAGATCCTGTGGCTGCATAAAAACCTCCTAAGCCCATCAGAACACCCCATGTAATGAATATAAGGATCTCTCCTAGACCATGATATTTAAAACCTTTATCAGGCATTGAATATAAGATCCCTGCTAAGACCCCTGCCAGTCCCAGAGGGATCACTAGAATTCTCTCGAAGAAGAATGCCAGATAAAGTCCTATTAAAGATGCTACTATTATAAGAGTGATATTAGCTTTTAAAAGATTCTTTGGAGTAAATATCTTCTCAACAATAGGATGAGGTCTGTACACAACGGTTCCAGTCCCTAGCCTGTCGACACCTCTCAGATAATCTCCATAATCATTAAACCAGTTTCCCGCGCCATGCAGAAGTATCACTCCTATTAATGCAAGAATTGATGGAACAAGATCTATTTTATAACCAAGGTAATACGCATATACATATGATGTGATGAGAACATTAAAAGACATTATAAAAGACCATGGCCTTATAGAAACAAATGTCTTAGCAAGATCCATTCGCCATTCCGATAGAAATTTAATCATGTGAAAATATAAAGATTTAGTATAGAAGTTTTATTTTATTTCAGAGATTAATCAATTAATGAAAATATTGTCGAGGTGAATAAAAAGGAGCATCTCACAAGAGGTGTTTAGAAAGAGAATTAGAAGATTACTAAGGATTTATCTGAACATATATGATGATATTTGCATGAGATGTAATTTATGCGTGTCAACATGTCCTTCACATAAAGTTATTAAAGATTTTAATCCTAGAAAAAGAGTTGATTCTGCCCGTAGAGTTCTCAAGGGAGAGTATAAGAGAGGTGATATAGATCTTTTGTTCACATGTCTTTTATGTGGATCATGTAAAATATCTTGTCCTTTCTCACTTGAGATCCCAGAGATAGTTTATTTAGCAAGATCTTTATTAGCTTTAGAGGGAGAGGCGCCTGAAGATCTTGTCAAGATATATTTTAAGGCCGAGAGAGAGGGAAACAGCTTTGGCATCTCAAGAGAGAAGATTGATAAGATCATCTCAGAAACGTCTAAAATAGCTTCTGAGGAAAAACCTCGTGAATTATATGTGCCAGGTCCTTTAGATATTTCATTATATGAAGATGTCTTCATAAATAATTGTGAGCTTCTCAAAGAAATGAGGATCAGATGGACAGTCTCTTCTGAGGCTGTAGAGCTGGGAGGAAATATCGGTATAGACATGTCAAGACCAGATCTTGGTTTAAAGATATTAAATAATGTTCTCAGAGAGGCTGAGAAGATGAATATCAAAAAGATCATTATTGGAGATTGTGGAGCTGATTATAAATGGCTTATATATTCACAAAGATTTTTCCCAGATCTTATTTATAAGCCTTCTTATAACATAGAGTTTGTATCAATCTATGAGCTTTTCATGAGAAGCTTCAGCAGATATATTAAGAGAAGAGATGTCGCAATTCACGACCCGTGTTCTATGACGAGAATAGCGGGTTTAGAAAGATCATATTTAAAATTATTTGAGAAACCTAACAAGCCTTTAAACAATAGGTTATACACATTATGTTGTGGTGCTGGAGGAGGACTGAGTATTAGAAGAGATAATGATTCTCTGTCGAAAAAGCTAATGAATGAGATATCTTGTTTAAGATTTAGACAGCTGATAAGATCTTCAGAAGATATTAAGATGATCACTTCTCCATGTATAAAATGTTTAATAGCTTTTCTAACGGCATCGCTATATATAGGATATGAGTATGAGATAGAGTCTTTATCTAATATACTTCTGAGGTGTGTGAAAAATGTTTGAAGAGCCTTATATAATATATCTGATCAGGATGATATTTCTTCTCTTAGGCGTATCAGGGATCTTCATAAATATCTATAGGAATCTTCTTTATAGAAAAATATTTAGAGAGTCTCAAACAGGCTCTTTTGATCCAAAGATTTTTCTCAGAAGAATATTTCTAATAGACACTACTCTTAATATTTTTCTTAATAATATCAAAAGATCTTTTGTGACAATCGTTTTAATAGGTTTACATATTTCATTAGCTTTATTCATATGTTCTCACCTAGATCTTTATCTCAAATATGTTTTTACAAGAATCATTGTTAAAGAATATATCTCATTCGACCTCAGTAGGTTTATCACAGTATTTTCATCAGGGATCATAATAATCATATTTTCACTCATATTATTAACATATAGATTTGTTGAGAGAAACATCAGCCTCGGAGTATTGATGCTTCATATAATTCTTGACTCAATAGTATTAAGCTGGATGATGTTTTACTGCTACAAAGATGCTACAGTCCTCATCTTATCAATGTTTTTGACAGAAATCTTGCATCTATATATGATCTCTAGGACAGGATCTCATTTTATATATTTCATCTTCAGAACATATGATTATGTCATCTCTCACAGATACCTAACACAGGCTTTAGAAGAATCTTTATGAAAAATATTATAATGTTTTATTAATTTTTTATGAAACTAATTATCTCAGGAGATGATGAGAAGCGGGCTTAAAGGAGAGGTGACTGATGTGGCCGTATCTGAAGACAATCTGCCGCGGTGGATATTTTGAGCTCTCAAATAGTTTTCGGTCCTGTGCCTTCGAGACGTCTAGGCAGAAGTCTTGGCGTTAATAATCTTCCTCCTCCGAAGACATGTAATTATAATTGTATATATTGTCAGCTTGGTAGAACAATTAATTATTTCTCTGAAAGAAGATGTTTCTATGATCCAGAGCTTGTTGTCAATGAAGTTCTTAAAGCTGTTGAGAAGATGAGAGATGTTATTGACTATATAACTTTTGTGCCTGATGGAGAGCCTACTCTCGACGCTTGTCTCGGCAGAGAGATTGAAAAGATCAAGAGGAATGTTGATGTTAAAATTGCTGTGTTAAGTAATGCATCTTTATTATATGACCCTGATGTGAGAGCAGATCTTTCGTCAGCAGATCTTGTTTCGATAAAAATTGATGCATTCAGAGAGAGAACCTGGAGAATCATCAATAGACCTTATCCAAGTCTGAGACTAGATAAGATATTTGAGGGGATAGAAGAGTTTACAAGAAATTTTAGAGGAAAAATTATTTCAGAGACAATGTTGATAGAAAATCTCAATACAGACTCGGAAGAGATAGAAGAGATCGCTAGATTCCTCAAGAAGATAGATATATCAAAAGCATATATAGCTATACCAACAAGACCTCCGGCAGAGCCTTATGCCAAGCCGGCGTCTCACTATAAAATTGTTGAGACACACGAGATCTTCTCAAGACATCTAGGTATAGAGAGAGTAGAGCTTTTAAACATGCCTGAGCCTCCTCAATTCATTATATGGGGAGATCCTGATGAATGGCTTTTATCAACATTATCAGTTCACCCGATGAGATATGATTATGTTATAAAAACTCTTCAGAAGATCACTGGGGATCCTGAGAAAATAATTAATGATCTGATCTCTCGAAAAGAGATTATGAAGATAATATATAGAGACACAGTTTATCTTGTGAGAAGCTATAGAAAATAAAAAATAGAATGTATAGACTCTCACAAAGTCTTCAGAATATGACAACGTAAGGGCAAGCCTCGCCCTTTAGGGCGGGGAGGGGTCATCATGGTCTTATGGATACAAATGTCTTAGCAAGATCCGTTTGTTTCACCAATAAAAGCTTAATCGCAGAGGATATAAAGATTGATCAGAGGTATATTTAGAAGATTTTTAAGGAGTCCATCGTTTATAAATATGGTTAAGAGTTTTATGATGGAAGAAGATCGTGAGAGACTCTTGAGAAAAGCTCTTGAAGAGTTTAGAGATGAAGTATTGAAGATTAAAGGTGTGGTGGGCGTGATCATTCCTGATGAAGAGTTTTATGAGAGTAATGTTCTCGTGATCTTGTCGAAAATAGATCGAGAGATATTAGAAAGGATCATGAAGATCAAATTTTTGATAGAAGATCGATACAAAGAAGAGATCATGATAAGTCCATATATAGCTTTAGAGGGAGAAGATATTGTCTCAAAAATCGAAGAAACTTCTCGAGGAGGCTATAAAAGATCTTGATATAATGTGTTATAATAAAGCTGCTTCAGCCTCATATTTTGCTATAAGAATGATTGCAGAAGAGATCTTAAGAGCATTAGGTGAGAAGATACCTAAGAGAGATGATAAACTTGCTAATGCCATTAAAAATAAAGGTCTTATCAGAGAAGCCATAGCAATGGCATCGTTATATGCTCTTAGAAAGAAAGCTGATTATGAAGCTGGAATATCTAAAGAGGAGGCTGAATTAGCAGTAAGCCTCTCAATACAGACTTATAGATCACTGGAAGAATATCTTAATAAAATCAGTAAAAGCTATAGAAATGACAAAACGATCTCCTGATCTAAAAGATTGAGGCATTTTTTCATAAGGTTCCATAAAACGGATCTTACGAATATAATGTTTTCTAAATATTGTCGATTAGATATGTTTAATATAAAAGCTGTCATATTTAACTTTATAACGATACTCAATGTTTCAGAGATAAATGGTGTAAATGTTGAGATCTAATGAGTCTGCTGTCAGCGGCATTTTATTAGGTTATATCGCCAGCATAATTAATTATTCTCTGGCAGTCTTGTATGTTATTGTTTTGACAAGATTCATATCTTTAGAAGACTATGGGTATTACAATGCTCTGTTATCTATCGCAGGTATTATATCAATGTTTTTCCCTACTTTAGGTATCGACTGGGCTATTGTGAGAGAGGGAGCTGTCAAATATGGTGAAGGCAAGGATCCTTTGGAACATTATTCGGCGCTTTTCCTTATATCAATATCAATAACTATGGCATATGTGACAACGCTGATCATTATTACTCCTCTCTATATAACATCTGTTATTCCAGAGAGGTTTATCGGAATAATATATCTGTATATTCTCTATGTGATAGTCTCAACATTTGTAAATATTTTATCAAGTTATCTATGGATGATAGGTAGATTCGCCACACAGTCTCTCGGAACATTGATTGGTGGAATGATCTTTAGGATCTCAGAGATTATTCTCATAATTATGTTCAAGACTGTATATGTGATTATTACTACAATGTTGATCGGTCAGATCTTTACGGCATTATTCTACTTTTACAATGTAAGAAAGATCCCTATTCTTCGCCAAGGGATCTATATATTGAGAAACAACTTCGTAAAATATTTTTCTACAGGGATCCAGGTGTGGATCCTGAGTTATCTAGGGACGATCTCGGCTAACATGTCTATATATCTGATCTATATGTTTTTAGGTCCATCATACACAGGATTATATACCACAGCTAATAATATGGTTGGTGCTGTCACAGCTTTGACAGGTTCTGTAATAAATGTCTTCAGAAGCAGACTTGCACATGTATATGGCTCAGGTGGTGAGGTTAAGAATCTTCTCAGAGATTATGTCAGAGCCACAGTATTTGTGACAAGTCTTTTATCAGCATCAGCAATAGCAGCCTCGCCAGCTCTTCCTCTTATAGGTATTGTCATCGG